>Ga0194135_10001661_pt1 | contig 13353 bp, 9 predicted proteins | sample LitLau_LLRF_2013_FD_134024 | JGI IMG/M metagenome (GOLD analysis project Ga0194135, IMG submission 134024) | Freshwater sediment microbial communities in response to fracking from North America - Little Laurel Run_MetaG_LLRF_2013 (version 2) | ecosystem: Environmental > Aquatic > Freshwater >...
TCGCGAGGTCTACTGTTCACAGGACCACTAGTATAATATGGCCCGCAATCATAATTCTTTATTATTAATTATTCTTATTGTAGGAAACGTTCTGGAATTCATAACTTAAGTAAACTGGCTAGTAAACAAACTTCATGATCATAACAATGCATCCTTTAATGGAGGCCACTAGATGTAAACAATGCACGGAGCTTATAGAGAGTGACATCTCCAGTATAGTAGTGATTGTAGATAGTTGTGTTTCAGGTATCAGAGGACGGAATCGGTGGTAAAGATGACCGCAGAGAGCACTCGAAGCATTTTAGGCGGGCTGACTGGTGGCATAACGCAAAAACTAGGACAAATTAAGAGCTCTGATAGTTTTCGATCATTAGAAGATAAAGTGGGATCTGCTTATGAAAACGTCAAGGTGAGCAGCCTAACTTTGATTAGGGTTCTCTAAAAATCTCCGGGTATTGGACTGTATTACGCGATACAATTTTTTATTTCTTCGAACGCATTTTCAATAGTCATTTGACAGGTAGGACGACGGCGACGCATGGTTCGGCACGATGTAGGTAGTGAATCAGAAGATCTTTTTCTACATGTAGGTAATCTCTACACTGTTTGCCTTATGGTAGATGATTCGTGGGAATAGTTACTCGGTAGATAGATAGATAGATAGATAGATAGATAAAAATTTATTGAGTAGGCCCAACTTTAGCCAATGGGCACTATTCCAGCCGAGCCTTCGATCTTCGATCGAATTTAAGAAGGACGTCTCAATGTCGATCCGATATTTTAAGACCCAAAAGGGTAGCGTGTAATACAGGTCATGGATAAATAATTATTGCCTAAGGTTATTTTTAAGACCATATGGTTGTTTGAGGGTCAGGGAGGCATTTTGCCCTAGACGTAGGCCACATAGTGGGCCCATTGAACTATAGCTGGTGCGACACCAAACACCGACTTCCCTGCACTATAACACCATTTTACTAGTGTTATAATGGGACCTCCAGATTATAGTGGGTTCCGAACCACTTAGGGACCTGATTAGAATCACATGAAATTAAGAAAAAATTATTGGTGACGGGAAGCGAACCAACGACGTCTGGTTTGTTAGACCAGCGTCGTATCCACTCGGACAACCAGGCCCCTTTTAAGACCATAGTGTGTTCTCTAATACTTACATACACCCAACTGATTTGAAATATGGCACCGCTGCTGTAAAATTTGAATCACCCATTGGGATAGTAGGTACCTATAGTCAGGATCCTATAAGAACGACCGCGGAGATGTCTTACTTCTCTTCTCTCTCTTTCTCATTTATAAATTGGGGTACCCAAGTATAAGAAGAGATATTCTATTTTCGAACGCCATAATATGGTATGTCGGCCACTTTGCTTATTCCTCTAATGAGTGTAAGAGAGAGAGAGAGAGAGAGATGAGATGAGATTGTGCGAGTCAGAGTAAGATATCTCCGTACGGTCATTCCTATAGGAGCTACACTATAAGTAGATAGGCGGCAATTTCCGAAAATTAAAAACTGATTTACCTACCTACCTATTGTTACGGTTGACACAACAACGACTCCGAGGATCATCAATTCAAAGCCTATTAGTTTTAATGATTAATTTTCATGTGATTTTCTTGTTTAAAGACCAAGGTATCCTCGCGTTCAAGTTCCATTCAAAGTTTTGATGAAGCTTTGCGAGAAGATCGTGTTGTTAGCAGCCCAACCATTCCAGAAGAAAAACCATAATTATTTATATCTACATAATAATTTCTTATTCATTTAGCCTTTAAAAACAATAATTTTAGTCATACCTACCTACTGATTTTGTATATTTTCTTTATTGCTTGCTCTTAAGAATCTTAAAATGAATAGGTAGTTTCGTTGCCTACCTTTACCTTGCTAAAAACTGCACTAAAGCATATTAAATTTAAATAATTTTCAGAATCTATTTCCTTAGGTACCTTGATAGGTAATTCATCACTACATTCACAAGTTAATAGGTCCTATTATTAATTATTTTATAATAATTACCCATTATAAACAGGTACCTAGGCATTTTGCAATGAAGGTACTACCTATGCCTAAGTTATGACCATGCTCGTCTTCTACTTACTTCCTATACATATTGCCAATACCTTTCATAGTTTCATAGTGTTTTAAGTACATACAGATAACTACATTTTCCACTTGTGGAAAAAAGCCTTGCCTTGTACTTGTACATATTATCTGTATCCAGTTTTAAATCAAGATAGAATGCCCTGACCCCCTCCCCCTGAAGGCTAACCAAAAATAATCAATTAATAAAAGATAGAATAATATTGGTAACAGAGCAAGTTTCTGCAACAACCTTTCCAAAAATGATACCTACCGTACTCGTTATATATTAGACTGTGTCGTAGTGCAACCTATATTAAACAGTTGAATAATCACATTTTTTCTTTAAAAATATCTTAAAAGTATTCCATGTTGTTTTTATGCTTGGGTTTTAGAAACCTGATAGGTTTTTAAATTTGCCGCCATACCCTGCCAAAGGAAAAAAAAATCCCTATTTTTTGTAATGTTTAGCTTACGAGTCTAATCTCTCTCTGTTCTTTCATTGTTTTCAGTTGTTTATCTGATCCTTGTGACGCACGTGTCAAAATCAAAAATTGAAAGCAACTTCAAAAAAATATAAAAAAATACTGCTTGGAGCTTTTTTAACGTTTCCGTTAGATAATACAGTTGGTTAGCGTCTAAGAAAGAATCCTGAATATCTACACAAGAGATTGGATAAGTATATCAAGATGGGGGACGAAGAAGAGAAACTGGTGCAGGAGCTTCGAGCGTTGGTGATATCTTCCCCCGGCGGAGTCCCTTTCCCTCAAATGCGTCGTAAGTTACTAAGTACCTCTAAACCCCTGAATTGTCTAGCAGAGCTAGCCATTATTTTTCATTCGAAGCGTCCTTTGAGCCTGAATGCATCATGCATATTATCTTCAACGGCTCGTTACAACACATCCTGTCACATTTTTATTTTTGCTATTGTGTTTCTTTGGCATCTGTTTTGTCGCTATTTTTAACGGTTTCTTCTTCAATCGTGCGTAATGATTGTATTTTAGATTTTCCTGTCTTTTCCGAGAGGTTTTCTTAGTGCGACTAAGATATAAGTAATAATAGACCAAGTCAGTAAATTGCAGAGAAGTAGGCAAATAGGTCAAACAATGTTGTGATGAGTTATAAGGTAGAAAAGTAAAAGTTTTCACATTCTTTAGAACACATTTTGTTGCCTTTTTGTCTCGTTGTGGAGGCCCATGGGCACGTGCCCATGGTGCCCAGTGGGTAAATCCGGCACTGATTGCACCTGTTCCTTTCGATTGAGCCGAGTCAGCTCAACTTATGGTATTTCCCAGTCGACTCTCCCCCGGTTTGGATTTATCGAAAAGATAAGAAAAGATCAAGTTCATGAACTAGAAATGCAAAAAAGGACAGGCCTTTCGGCACCGTCTTAGCACTCTGTCTTAACATGAACAGTATAAAAAATACATACCTATTGATTTTTTGCTTTCTCTTAGTAATACACAATAGAGTTTTTATTTTATCTTGCATGGCTCCTTTATAAACTTTATACGTACTGTTAATAGGGGATTATCGGGAATTCAATGGAGATTTTTCAATCTTTACAAGGCTAGGATACAAATCCATTGAGGATTTTCTCCAAAAGAAAACCAGAGAGTTCAGTATCGTCAATGGTATAATCTCAGCTAGAACTAAACAGGAGTCAGCCCACATTCAAAACTTAGTGGATCATCAAAAAACGAACAAAAAGCGAAGTACTCGAATGGTTAGTATTGTAAACATAACACTATGTGCACTACCTATGTCTCAATTGGCCTGAAGTTGCAGAAAGCACACGCCACACGCAGTCGGGAAGTGGGGCGGCGAAGTTTTTTTTGCATAATTGTAAACTGCTCATGTAGAAATAAAGAATCACATTCATGTGTTTCCCCCGCCTCACAAGGGGGTTTGCCCTGTCCTGATTTTGATACACTACTCTGTATTATCGATCTGCGTATTAGAAGAAAAATGTGATTGAGTGAAGAGTCCATTCTAATTTGTTTGAGAGGTCGCTGAAGAGATTTAATACTTATTCTGTTTTCAGACAAGATCTACTCCACCTCCGAGAAGACCTTATATTCCTCGATTGAATCCGTCGTATCAAAATACTACATCTTCGAATAGTTATTACCCCCCGCCGAGTTATTCTCGACCAAGACCACGTGTCGGCCGCCTTAATGGTTCCTACCCGGCGCATTCTCAATACTCCGAGCGTCAAGTTTTCGACGTAGGTCTTATTATTATTATTGTTAATGGTTCTTACGTTATGCCTAAGAATTTAAGAATGAATTTATATTTAAAGTATTTAGTACGTTCTTTCTTACAGATCCTTACATTCTTAGACTTAACGTTAAACGTTAATGTTATGTAGGTACCTATTCATTTTTCTCAAGTTTTTATAATTTGCGTTTATTGTACTTAAGTGTATGTAACCCTAATAACAAATTCTTTTTACAATCTGTTTGGGGAGCGTTGTAGAAGCGTATTAAGCTATAAAGGATCTCGTTCCGTAAATGTCATCCATTACAAGTTTCGGATTCTTAGCTACAAAGAGGAATAGGCACAATAAATTATACGCTAAAATGCTACACTCGTGATATAAGTGGATAATTCAATTATTGTGTTGAGTTGGATTACCTGATCGTGATAAATTTCAATTTCTTCCAAAAAATTGTTTCAAAAGGGAGAACACTTAATACTTAATAATGCACTACTCCACTGGTATCAGTAAGATAGGATGGCCAATACCGTTTCACTGTGCAGGGTCTCAACTCGCTGTAAATAATTGTGTTTAAAGGTTCAGAAAATTGAGCAAAATGGCACTCACGCCGTTAGAGACAGCCCGGGGAACAGTCTACAGCGTTAAATGCAATATACGGAGAATCGATGCCCTGCACAAAGGAAAGGTTTTCACTATCCTAGTTGTTTATGCTGAATCTGATTCTCTTAATAACTCATACCAGTGGAAAAGTCCATTTGAGTTGGTACCTACTCAATTTCGGAACCCAATGATAACTGTCATAAAGCTTTCTGTTGGTGACGTGGATGGCAATTTTAAGCAACAGCTTCTCTATCCGTCCGCCATTTTTAATAGCCGCGCTTCGAAAATTAAACGTTCAAGTACATTCTACGACTCATCACTTCATCAATCTGTCTGTGATTCCAAGGAAATCTGCATAGAAAAAGCCAGAATAGTTTAAAAGTTTAATGAATGAATGATTTTACTTGTACATCAAGTATTTCTCCTTTTCAGTATAACGATGATCCGTCCCGGGTAACGGTGGAAAGAACCTGGGCAAGGGATGTGGTGCTTAAAACTCTAAGGAAACGTGCGGATGATAGCCCTCCTGAGTACGAACCTGCTGCAGCACCAGCGTCAAAAGTGAACCCACCGCAAAAAGTAAGTGGCAACAATAGCTGTTCTGTTGGGAGACAGAAAAAGACAATACCTACACTGTATTATTGACTGAGCGAGCGAAACGAGCAAAGTCTCCGATTCGACAAGATAGGGATTTTTTTCTTTCGTGGGATGTCTGCCAGTCCGGTCTAGAGGTCACAATTTTCAAGCGGTTTTTATGAAACTTTGCACACGTATTCCTTAATTTTTATCTTAGATTTTGGAGAGCTTTTTTTGATAGGGGGGAGAAGGGGGAAGTTTGCCCTAGCTACAGTTTTTCACGGATTTTAATAATTTTTAGGCATCATGTCATATAGTTGGTTCCTCACTAATTTACTCTCAGCTATCCCTTACTTAGGTAACACAATTGTTCAATGAGTTTGAGGGGGTAGATAACGCTCCACTAACTCGATCGAGGGGGAAAAGGGGAAGTTTGCCCTATCCTCAGGGGAAGGGCCCAATAATAGGGAGAACGCTAGCGAGGTCTACCGTCCGCAGGACTACTAGTACGATACAGTTTTTCCATGATCGCATTTTCAGGACGATGATTTGGCACGAACTTGTAAGTATTAAATCAGAAAAAAATGTCTACTCGTAATTTCTTCACGTTTGCCTTATTGTTGTGCGAATACTAACTTCTCACGTTCCCTCGGATTTAAGAAGCTCGTCGTAATTTTTATAGAATATATCTTTTATTTTAGTCCATAATAATTATTGATGTGTTTATTTTCTAGAACCATGCTCCGGCTGAAATAAATATACCGACATTTAAAGCCAAAGAAATAGTAACTCGAAATGAATATCGACACCAGCCGTCCTTGTCTGACGATGATAGTGATGGTTTAATTTCGGATATTCCTGAGCTTGATGAAAAGGCCATGATTGGTATTTCCTCGATGTCAGTACCTGTCAAAATTGAACCACCAGCACCTGTACCTGTAAAAATTGAGCCGCCAGTAACGGCTCCTCCTCCAAAACATGAGACACCAATTTTGAACACTCGAGAAAAAGTTTCACCCCCGAAACTTTATAAAAACCTACCTAGTAGTACTATTACTGTGCCTAAGAAGAATCTAGTTGCCGATAGATTTGCTCGCCTGAAATCTGAAAATGAGGTAATGTTTCATATGTGATAATATTTGAAATGAGGGATGCATAAGGGATTATCTGGAGAAGTAATTATATATTTGCCCGCATGGTATAAAAATTGTACTCATGTTTAGCAATGTCATAATGTTAGAATGAACTTTCATGCTCATTGAGTAAGCCAGGGCGCGTGACATGGCTCAGCCAATAAGAAAGCAAGTTCATTCTCACATTCTTAGGCTTTACTGAATCCCATTATTATTGACAAAGAAACAGAGCTTCACCTATATCCCCTGCGCTCTTCAATGCTTTCATAGATTTTATTTTTACATTATAAGCATTTTTTTAGTTATGAAATTTTATTAGTTTGCCCTTGCGCTTGCCCGATCATAAGAAGCACGTAACCTATTTGATTCTTTTTTGTTGTAATTTTTAGGCAAGTGCAATGGCTGCTAATGAAACGCCCAACATAAGGCAGCAAGTGCAAAAGATGTGTCAAGATCTAGGGTTTTCTTTTCAATGTGGTGCTTTAAAAGATGGAGGGCTCTATACAGGCTACGTTAAAATTAAAGGCGAGCAAACCTTTGGCAAAGTCAAAGTGGACAATAAGGAAACTGCCGAAAATTTAGCCATCAGTCAAGCTTTTATTAAATTGTCCGCTATGCAAGCTACAGCGAAGCCACCTGTTGACCTTAATATGTCTCAGCCCGATTTTTGTGACCGTTTGCGAATGGTATGTAGCATCACAGACAATTCCTATATAGACACCTTATGCCGGGGTTTGTAGGGCTAGCGCCGGTTGGGTTCATTCTGGAACCATCCGATTAGTCGCGCCAGCATCGGGTGGGTCCGGGATAGGGGATGGGTGTGGGTGAGTGATTGATAATCTCAATAATAATGGTTCTCACTTCTCACGTGCAGTTTGGACCGTCAAAATGTGGCCCCTATAGGAAAACAATCAAGTATATTGAATAGAACGAGGGGATCCAGACTACTCCCAACCCAACCGACGAGAGAAATACTAAAGATATTACTGTTTTTTTTTAGTTGCTCCAAAATACTACGGGCCCAGGAGTGTGGGTAGATTGCCTAGTGCAAAAATATCTAGAAGAATTTGGTGCGCAGCCGCCAACGTCATGGTATGATGACATTAGTCGGAGCAAGGAGTTTGCTATAATAACCGCCATGGAACGCGAAATAGTTACCCTTCATAGTTGTACTAAAAAAATTACCAGAAAACTACCTGAGCTTGAAACTCCAGTTGATGAAAAGTATTGGGATGCTTATGTTGTGTCAATTAAGAAACCCAACTCTATTATGGCTAGACTAATCGGTGAAAACTTCAGTGTGAGTAATTCAGAAAATAATGGAATTTAATTTCGACTAGGGGTACTCTTTAAATTAGTGGTCGTTTATATGGGCAGGTCAATATTTGAAGAAGAAAAAATTCAAATATTGCGATGGCGGAATAGACGTTTACCATGGCGTTTGGAGTTTTTCAGATTCACATTCAAATTGCCACGAATTAGAAGATGCCCCTACTCTATATGTTTGGTCAGTTTTTTTAAAATTTAATTTTGATTAATAACACTTGGCTGCGCGACAAGGGCAGATGAAATGGATAGTACGGGGCATCCAGACCACTCCATTAAAGTAGAGGTGGTTGCACCACATGTGCATCACATGTTTACTTGCCTTACGTATAAATAAATTGTATTTCTTTAACGTACGGCAAACATGGAATCGATCCATATATCGACGAATTTGCGATTTCCAACGAAACCACCATCCCTAATGTATGTTTGGTGTAAAAAGAGTTTGCTAAATCGTGATTGAATCTTTTCTTTTCAATTACAGATGAAGTATGATGATCTTATTTCCAAATTGGAAATAGAATTTGCCGATGGATCCGTACCTGCAGTGACGAACCTAGTCGAAGGCGAGTGCTATGTTGCTTCGGTCGACAAATCACCACAGCGAGCGCGGCTTGAAAAAATAATTTCAGCGAATCAAGTCCGAGTGTTTTTATTGGACGAAGGTGAAACAGAAACTTTACCCCGAAATGACATTTTTGAACTTAGGGACGAATATCTTCAACTACCTCCACAAGCCCGTGAATTTAGCCTTAATGGTATCGCTACCTTTCCATGCGATCCCGTGGTTCTGGAGAGGATTATGGCACCTCATGTTATGCGTAAAACATTTGTCATGGAAATTATCAAAGAGTACGAAAATAAATCTGGCCCATGTGCCCTTGTTAATCTGTGGGACACTAGCACCGACAGCGATAGAAAGGTGAACACTGAAATTATGGAAGAACTGCTGAAGTTGCTTGAGCCTCCAGTTTCTTATCTTACTGTGGTGAGTACAATAAATAAATTTCAAAAGATTGCTTTTGTTTGTGTGTTTTTGGTCATCTATCCTAATATTATTTTAGATGTCCGATGCGGATTTTTAATTGTTATCAGAGGAATACTCGTGTTATTTCTGCTAACAAAATGCATGTGAACAAATTTTATGTTTAGGGAGGCGGTCGGGAGATGTGTGTGTCCAATATTGATGAGTACATTTATCTGCAACCAGTAGAAAATAGTGTAGAGGCTATCGGCGCATACTTTCGTTACCTTCGGCCGCAAATCGAATTGAGTAACCATACTGTACAAGTATTTGACAAAACTGGAGTATACATTACAAGGTAATTATACATAGGTACTTCATTTATCCTCAGTAATTAACTATTAGCTCAGAGTAGAAACAGAGCGGGCTATTGTGTTACGAGTTACGAAGGTTTAGCCATTGCCCCGCATAATATGGTCTTTAAGCTGTATATAGCTTTTATATTGAACCCATTAAAAATAAGTCACTTGTTGTTAATAAAAAAAACGACCCTTTAAATATTATGAGTAGGCAAAGTGGCGCTTGGAAATCAGCAACGGTCAATTCCATTATCAGTTCCATTTTTGCGACAAATTTTAATATGGACAATGATTCCTCTATGTATGGTTAGTTTATGCTATAAGATTAACCATTGAAAGTTACGAGTAAAATCAACCTCACTGTTAGCCAACCCAGAAAAAAATGATGGTGCACTCTCGTTTTTTGGTCCCTAGCGCCGTTTTGACCAGAATTGTGTGTGCTTTGTTCTTTGATACACTATCCAGCAACTTGGTAGTCTTGAGGGAATTACTTTTTTTTATTGTACTTATTGTTTTTTCATGGATTTTAGCGATACGCGATCAGCAACCTGGGAACGTTGCACATTTGTAAATTCAGTTGATGAATATATGTCACAAGTCTACTTTATCGACATTGGAAAATTTAGCATAGTTAAAAACTCTCATATCTATGATCTCTCATCGATCAGTGAAATTTTGGCCGAAGTTCCTCCCCAAGCCATTAAGGTAAGGTTAACTTATTATTTAAACCACAGGGATGATGCCCAAACGATGTCATTGTGTGGTAAGCTTTGAAAAAATTATTAATTTTGAAATTTATTTTTCAGGTCGAGTTGTATGAAGTAGGGAAATTACGGCCAGACCAACTGCAGATGGCGAGGGTCAATTTACCTGTTCGGCAGATTGTTGTAGTGAGAGTGAAGGCCGACAATAATGGTGTTCCTTTGGTCGAAATATACCGCAGGGACCATAAATTAAATTTGCTGATGATAAACCCCATCTTTAAGTAAGTTCCCTGCTTAGAATGTTCCTTAACTTTTCTTTCTCTTGCTATTACAAATTTGCTTACTAGTTTCCTTTTCTTGCGGATTCTGTTTTATTTTGCTAAAAACCTGCTTTATTTTATCTTGGAGGTTTATGTTTCTTTCGTATACTGTTAATAGCAGACGGCTTTTCCATTAAAGTTGTTTTTCTTGTAGGTTTAAACGTTTATCTTTAACGTGACAATGTGCTTCTTCACTGGAATGAGTTATGAAGAAGCTAGTTGTAGAAATAGGGCCCGGGTAACGTCACGCAGCCCATCTTCCTCAATTTTCACAATGTTTAAATACAATTTACGACGAATCGAGGCCCTGCACCGAGAACTGGTTTTCACTATCCTATCCTAGTTTTTTTTATCCTGAATCCGGTTCTGTTAATAACTCATACCAGTGGGGAAGTCCATTACAAAATGTAGAAGCCAAATAATTCATAGATATACAAAAAAATCTAAGTACCTACCTATTAGCCTTCCAAACGGAATTGAGAATTGCACACTACTGTGAGTTGTGCCATTATTTGATGATTCGGTACCGAGTGAAGAATACTCTAAAAACATATCATGCATGGACTTATAAGGTGTACCTACATTTAACTTCATTTATTGGGCTGGTATAAGAATACTTGTAGTCATCCTTCATGGCACTGCCTTATTAATGGAAGAAGTTTTGACATTGCTTGGTGTTTTGGTTTAGGCAAATTATATTATTCTTAGTGAATTAGAACTATATCAATGAGGAAAAAAATGTCTGAAATGGAAGTGGTCCAAAACCTTATTTACTATACGAGTAATATTGGGCAGGTCAAAAAAAGGACATTATTATGCACCACTCCATTGGCATTGCCTTATTAATATTTAAAGAAGCTATTGGGGACTTGGGTATATTATGTTCTTAATCTTATTGTAAGTTGTCACTATACATATTTAAAACACTAAGGAAAATGACACAAAAACAAAACTTAAAAAGTGATTACAGAACACCGGGAACGGAGAGCAGACACAACAATGTGGATCTTCCGTCCGCAATTTTGCCTGAGCTCAGAGATTCTATTAGTGTCCTCGTCACCTCTGCCGCTAGTCCTAGTGTCTTTTCGGTAAGTTTATTATTATTTTTCTTCAATAAGGCATAATAGTGTTAGGCTATTATTTGATTGTGCTTACTTGTAATTTAAATCCCATGCCATAAGGCCGATTTTTTATCGGATCTTGAGTAAATTTTATCTGCAGCATCGAGTTGACGGTTCAAAACCACAGCGCTAACCCAATCGCTGCTTTTATTATTGGCGGGTCCATGAACTCGACTTGGTCAAGATCCGAGATCCGATGCAAAACAGGCCTATAGTTTATAGTAATTGATTCGTTTCCTTATTGCTGTCTAATTTATTTTAAATTCGGTTCTTATGCGGTTTTCAGGTACAATTGCTTGCTCACGTCGGTACACTCAATACTATAATGGACTTTCTGCAGGTCGTCGATTTGGACAAAGAACCCGAAATAGACCCAAAAGAAATACAGATTAACCACTATTACGCAGTGCAATATAGTGCAAATTGGTACAGGTTAGTGTTTGTTATTATCCATGCTGTCCATCGCCAACCAGGCTATCCTATTGGATGACTTGTTCCAGCGCTCAGAGTCGCCAGACACTTTGTGACGTCATACGTCTTATGGCTAAAATTTTGGACAACATATGTCATGTCACAAAGTTGGGCGTCGCATAGAACCAAAAAATAAAAAATAAACCAAAATCTTGCAAAAAACGTTTTCCTCGAAATTCATTCATTCGATTATTTTCGGCAATACTTCCAGCTTATTTCCTCGTCAAGCCGCGTCGATTGATACCACTCTCGACCACCTCACTCAACATCTTCATACTATTGTTTAACCTACAACGTTTGGCTATCAAACGTTACAAGTAGGTACCCATGCGACAGTGTTGTGAAAGGTCGCGATTAAAGTACTCAAAAATGGAATGTTGTGTATACCCGCCTCTGTAGCGACCCTATACACCTTACCCATTTCCATTATTTACAGTGAGCTCTGCAATATTAACCTGATGATTTTCTTTTGCTTAGAGCTAAAGTGACGTCCCTGATCGGCGGTGACTTGGCAAGTGTGACCCTGTGTGACTTTGGCATTTCGACGATACGTCTAATTGACAGTTTAAATTTGAAAAGGCTGCCAATCGAGGTTTCATATCAACCTATTCTGGCCATCAGAGCTACATTGGCTGGTAAATATGCAAAACTTTTATTAATCCTGTTCACCTTGTCATAAGACGGCTACCTATTTATACTTCACTAAGTTGCACCTACATGGTCAGTTAAGAAAAAAAAAATTGGTTAAAACTCCATATCCTACCGAAGTTTCCCGTTAGTGACAATTTGTGACACCAACTTTTTGTCAATCAAGTGTCATAAAAACTTTCTATATAGATAAAACATAACTTTTTTCATCCGAAAAATATAGTAAAGACTACGCCTATCTCAAACGGTCTGTGATAGTTAGGGGGAAAAACACACACGGCCTTATTGTATTATGTATGATCATTATACTTCTACATTTGTTTAGCTACTACACTCACCTACATATGAGTAAAAGTAAAATGATCCTCATGGCCGGTTTACACACTACAATATTTGGTTTAAGAATCGCCATCGCCATACTAATATTTTACGAGCGGAGTCCTCAGACAGACTGACTGAGGACACACCGTCATGTATGGGGGTGTGGGGGTGCCTTTCGCAACTCTAAGATGCACCCGACGCCCTATATTAACACACAAGAGCACCTTCTACTTAGAATGTAGGCCCAAATGGCCATTACTGGGTAGGTTTTAAAGTCCTTTTGATTTACATTGGAACCGGTATGACTACGAGAAAAAAATTATAACTTTCTTCAAAAACGTGCTAGAAAGATGATGAAACTAATTGCCAACTACTCCCCATCTATTTTGCCGTCTATAATATCATTTTTTCGCTGTTCTAAAGCGGTGAGAAGTTTTTGAAAAAACTAAAAATATAGAGAAACTACGCGATAAAATGGGTACCTTTATCACTTTCTTCAA
>Ga0194135_10001662_pt1 | contig 13349 bp, 3 predicted proteins | sample LitLau_LLRF_2013_FD_134024 | JGI IMG/M metagenome (GOLD analysis project Ga0194135, IMG submission 134024) | Freshwater sediment microbial communities in response to fracking from North America - Little Laurel Run_MetaG_LLRF_2013 (version 2) | ecosystem: Environmental > Aquatic > Freshwater >...
AACGATTAACTGTAAGGTCAAATAAGAGTCGTCATTCAGATTACAATTAGTTGCACAAAGAAAAATTATGAAATTCCCATAACTAGACTATGAGGGCCCTTTTAGACCCTTAAGGGTCATTGATTTTCAACTGAAATCGCAAAATTGTATATGCTGAAGAAGTTCCTGATAAGTTGCAAAAAGAAAAATTCTGAATTTCCTATAATAACCTAAGAGGGTCCTTTTTTGTAGATTAAATCTAGCCATTATCCCAGCTAGAAGTGGGAAATACAGTAGATCGCATCTACAAGGTCCTTTCAGACCCTTATGGACCCAACAGATTTTTACCATATTCAATAGTGATCATCTCCAAAGGGTCCTGTTGAAGTTGCAAAAGACCGATTTAAAAAATTCGCAACCGTTTTGAAGAAAAATGCATACTCCCGAAAACACAGACAAACAGATAGAGCGATATCATAAAGGAGTTGCACTCCTTAATGATAAATAATAAGCTATGTGTAAGTTCAAACAGAATATATCAATATCAACGTAGCTTGAATTGAATACATATGAGGCTCTGGTTAATCACCTGACATCACGGATTATGTACATAATGCATGTAAAGCAAAAGATACGCGAGTGGATAAATGAATGGAGATCACTCCTGTGGGTGACGCAAGCACATTGAAAGAGAGAGTGCAACTCTCCCGAGAAAGATCACTTTGTTTTCACATACATCTCTTGTGGACAACGATATTCCACACAAATCTGAGAGATCATTCACATCCCAACTTTTTATGACTCCACGGCCTTCAAATGAGTCGGAAGGGGCTGTGAAAACATTACGATGAAAGTATACACAGTGCGCGAGTATATATAAGAACGAACTCACAATCGGTTTCAGAAGGAGCAGCAGCATCAACCCAAGAATTCTCAAGATTATGTGGATGAAAGTTGGCTGATGTACTCTGACTTGATGAGTCAGCAGAATAATATTCTTGTAGTTACCCTTTACATTGCAAAATGTCTCACACTAGACGAAGAACAACACAAGAAGGCTCCACCATCCGGTCTTCTATTCCAACACGAGTAATAATAATACTTGCTTCATGAAATTCTATCACCAAAGCCAACCCGTTATTCATCTCACAGCATGAATATATAACAAGCTCAGCCATAGAAGATAAAAGCTGAGTGAACATCTCGCGTATCACAAATGTCTCATGCCGAACCTTTTGCACAGACAACACTGAATCTCCATAAGCTCCGCAGAATTTAAGATTTTTCTACATTTTCTCTTAATAAATTAAATCTGATGAAACTATCACAACTAATTATTATGCAGCTACATATATACTACTGAAAGAAGTAATGATTATGTCATACAGCGTATATAATCTATTTCTTTCCATTCAACGTGTGACTACTCTATGAATAACTGTCACACTCTTACCACTTATAAACCAGCTTCCTCCTCAATCTTTACCTCTCTTGGGTGAAATCAACACCAAAGGAGTTATTGAAGTTGACAGTTAAGAAAGTATAACAGATATGTACGTCGAATACGAAGGCACACAGTAGAGTTCTCATCGTGATGTGCAAACGGAGCAAGTAATTTCCTAATTTAGATTCTAGAATATGGAAAACGAGAACTTGGATGGAAATTACGTGATTCCTTGACAATTCAAGTCTCTTGGAGGCGGACCCATCCAACATCCACATCTCTAACTTCTAGTGAGATGATAATAAGTTCAGCTGCACATCCATTCAGTCTTCACACACTCACATACACACACACACCTCCTTTTGGAAGTGTCACATACAAGTGTATAGTAGTGACGATGATGAGACTTCATGCATGGTAGTGCTGCGAGGAACATTCAGCTTCCTTTTATTATACTTTCTCCACTAACATTTCTCCAAGTAACTAACTATGTCGCGAATTCACACGTTCATCTCACCTCACCAGCCATACTATTCATCGGGTTCCTTGTCATTTCCTTTGGATAATAATGTCGTTGAGTCTGTCACACTTACATCTTTGTATTCAGCACGTGTGCACCTTATTCATCAAAAGACTTTCACTCCGTTCAACAACTCCCAGTCCACTTGTTTTCATTTCTACTTAAGTCTTTAATCATGTTAGGTCACACAGAGTCTTCAAGAATTATCTCTTCATTGGCGATTAGGGAATTTATCTCAAATCTCATATATTCCTTTTACTTTCAGCATCATTCTTCACTGTTTACTTTGTCTTTGCCACTCTCTCACTTTCAAACTTCGATATAAGTAATAAAGCATTTGAGGAGGAACTCTTATGTGTGAAAGATTTAACTGGTCTCCAATCCGTGAATCAACTTCATTCCCTGGGGAGAATTAAAATCAACGAGCCATACGCGATCTCTCTCTCTCTCTCTCTAAGCTTAATGAGTCATTTGACTTGGCTTTAATTAGAAAGCGCTGTATATAAGGACATCACGAGATATATACAGAGCCGCACTTGGCAACCAAAGGACTAATCTGCAGTTTCACTCCACACTCTGGAGAAGTACACTACCCCAGCTTGTGTAAAGGATATCTTTTGAGATGGATATGGGGAAATAGTCATTACCATCGCCATCATAAAGCAACTATACACGGAGAGCGGTGCACACATCTCCCAAAGTTCACCTGACTACACAAACACAGCTGGTAATTATACTCTGAGTAATCGACATTAAACGAGACGATCCCTTTGAGCCCTTTTATGACCTTCTCAATCTCTAATTTGCACATACCCACCAAATGCGCTACAAATTATCGTTTGCTTCCCTTTGGGGGACATTTTCAGACACGTCTCAAAAATCAAGATAAATTATTCGCACTTATATACACTGACTGAATGAATTGCACAAACTTTCATTTCACACCTCCAACCCGTTAAAACCCAACTATAACCATATTTCTGAGGCATTACTCTGATTTCCGTAATATTTTTCGTGGAAATCTTGAATCGTACATCTTACGCGTAAGGTGACAAGGCCACAAAGATTGACAAATCTGTCACCACATTCTCACAGTACGTGTCTCAATTACCTATTCTTGAGAGAAGTCATTTGGGTTGAAAAAGATCGAGTGTGTGTTGGATTGCATGAGATGCTATGGATAAAAATGGGCGACAAAACCCTCACGAAGTAGAAAGGATGATGAAGCCGGTAATGATGGAGGTTAGATAGAGGCAGGAAGTGACAATAATGATGCGCGACAGAAGAAGAAGGAGCGATTCAAAGAAGTCTTTTTACTCCACAAAAACTCGACTCTCACGATGATGAATTTTTTCACTCGTCCAACTTCCTTCTGCTTTCATTTCTCAAGAGGAATCGTGTCAACAAGGCACCTCTAATGGATTCCGCCTTAGTAAATGATGCAGAAAACCTTTCGTCTCACTGACATCAAGTACCTCCAATATCCCCTCTCAAATCATCATCATCATCATACCAACTAAACCTTAAAAGTCTATGAGCTTCATTCACTTAAACTACTTTCTCCACCTGCCCCAACCCAAATTGACTATACACATGCATAATGTCTTCTCGATTGCCTCTCTCTTCTGCATGCTCCGCTTGTACTCCTGTAATTCATCTTGCCCAACACAAATACCTTTACGCATACTAAAAAGCTAGATATTTAGTTTTAAACTTAAAATTTTAATCACAGAAATGTAAATAGTTGTTCACCTTCTGCTGGTAGCAATGTCTCCTCTTTCCACAGCCAACAAGAATTTCTTCTCGTCCAGAGACAACTGAGTCATCTGCTGATGTGGTCGGGTCGTGTACTCGTCCATCATTCCTGATATACTATGACTCTGTAACATGAAAAAGAACTTGATGCAACTCTGACGGAATAAATGACAGATTGAAATGAAATTGGTTTGAGAGACAGAAAAAGAGCAATCCCCTATATACACTCCTTATGCCCAACTTTTTATATCTTTATGTGCGTTCACTTCCCAACATACTTTCACTTCGATGAAACATCTCTCTCTCTCCAAGAAAGCAAAATGAGATTTTGGAATCCAGACTTTGTACCAAAACCATGCAACTTTCATGGGGCCGTAAACATTCTATACTTCATGCCATGATGATGATGATGTTCACAATGATGATGACTATGGCATTACATGTAATATCATTTCTTTAAGAAGTTACATCTTCCAAATTGCTAAATTTAATAAAACGGTGTACTAACACGCACACACATAAATTCATTCATCATCATTCAATTCCTTAATAGAATATACAAGCTAATCTCGCCCTTTCCTATATCCTATATACATACGCTTCTTTCACCAGGTTTTTGAAAGCGACACAAGAAGTATATAAAAGTTACATTGATATCGACCTGCCAGAACTGAACGAACTTTCGACACTCAAAAACTCTTTTTTAATAGTCATTCAGTCGATACACTCTATTGATATTCTCTACGAAATGTGTACATGGTGAACACTTTAATATAAACGTTTACTACTCGATCCCTTTTTTCTTGTATTTATTTCATGTGTGTCTCGAACCCAACACACTATGCACATATTCATTCTAGGAAAGCACCACATCTAAAAATCCAATTTGATTGAGCTTACTCAATAGGCAATAACTTTTTTGTCCAATTTTATTGCACTGTTCCCTCCTATCCCATGTATGCATCTTGCAGTTTCATTTCACAGACGACGTTCACAAATAAATTTGTATTTAAAGTCCTACTCAATTTGCCTTCGAGAGTGGCCGAAATAAATCGACGAAATCATCTTGGTCCTTTTTAAACGAATTCTAGGAATCCTCCTAGCCTTCAGTTATCTTCCTAGTGCAGACTAATATGCGTTTGAATTAAATATTAGACTATTCTAAAATAAAATTCAATACACTATACGTATATCTAACATGTACCTACTTCCAGTCCGAAACCATTGTCATTGCGTACTTATGGTGCTTAATGGTGATTCCATTAGAGTGTCACACCATGGACACCATTAGCAGTTCCAAATTAATACGTAATAGACTGGCATTAGAATAGAAATCTCATTTCAACAATAATTAAATTGGCTGAGAATCAAAAGGTAAATTACAACTTCCACTGGTGGGTGACGTATAAAAGTATTTAAAGTATTTGTCGTCTGCGAAAGATGTCAACATATTAATTCCCCATTATAAATTATTGCCTGCTGAGTAGAAGCAGGTCTCATGGCTCTGTGATAATGCTGTTCAAATGCCCAACACCATGTAATAAGGGATTATAACGACTATAAGATAGTAAAAGCCAAGTCACTAGCAAAACGAGTGTTCTATAATCTGACTCCTTAAAGTGAAACCAAATTTACCAAATCTAACCATTTGTATTCACACACTGGTCTTCATAGTTGTCGGAAAGCATTCAGGCGCCCTATTTTCATGTCTTGCGTTTCATTTCACACTGAATTCTCTTCAGGATAGTTATCATATACCTAGTTATATATATAGACTGTCGTTTCTCTGCTTTCAAATCCTACGAAAATTATGCTTCTATATCCACACAGTACATGAATTATGAGTCAATGAATAGTTTACTACAATTAAATTTGAATAAATATTGCCCGGTTGGATAATAATCAATTTTCTAATATGATGCTTAATTCAACAATAATTCAAACTTGATGGAACAGAGAACAGAATATATTATACTTGCGACACTTATGAATCCAAATGACGAGAATCTGCTTTTGTAATTACGTGACAACTTGCAAAGCAAACTGAGAGACTTTGACATAGGTGTTTTGTTTCCAGATTCTGAAGCATCAGAAGAGAACATATATAATATACTGTTATCAAATTAATAAGCAAATATTGTAAAGAGTAAAACAACGATGTTTACAAATCGCATTCAGACATACACAAGAACAAAGAAGACTTCATTCGTCCGGGAAGCGTTCACTCTTCATTTCAATGTACATCACTTCACATCAGCCAGTCTAGTAGTGTTTTATTTATTCCTCGTTGTCTCATGTGAGGATGAGAGTGGTTGTTGCCACACACAAATGTCACACTCATTATGATCTCTCATGACACCAGTTAATTATACAGATTAGTTACGAAAGAGCAATCACTCGTGTTAATAAATTCCATCCAACTAATTCTATATCACACAGACTCACAACAAGACTTGACAACCAGCAGAAGAATGAGAAATGTATGAAGTTAGAGCAGGTTATTATTATGAGTTCTGCGAGCAGTATTAATATATTTATATTAAGGTGTTAGTACTGTATTATTCGTTCAAACAGTGGAAATTTAAAAAAGTAAATTCATCATTATCACTCGAGAACTCACTTTAATACGCTTCCTCGGGTCAGTTTCTTCTTGGAGGAAGGTCGTGGCAGGTTGATCACTAGTCATGAAGTTCAAGCTCTTCATCTTCTTTTTCCGTGACAGTTTCATCAAAAAGGCTGTTTGTAGATAATTTGGGCGTATCTTTGGTAAATTAATTAGCTCGATTGACAAGCATCTTCTAATAAACACATATTGCCAGTTTATATCGTCTAAATTCACAGTGTGTGTCAATCAATCACTTCCTCTCGACTTCTCGTTGATAAACTGCGTGTGTTCAATTTACTTGCATTGCTCTCCACCATTCATCCTCTGCTTACTTCATTTCGTCCGTCTCTTCAAATAAATGTATTGCTTTCTCCAGCCTCTGCTGTTCGTTCGCTCTTCTTGGTCAGTTAGCAGCAGCAGCAGCAGCAGCAGCAGCAGAAAGGGGGTGTGTGTAATGAGGCAAACATATATTATTTTGTAGTTGATGCATCGTCTGTCTACGTCTCAGTCTCCGTCTGTTTGTCCTAAAACACAGAAGAGAGAGATGTTTTCACTCGCATCATTATTAGTTCCTTCTCAACATATACAAGACATTTTCTTAAGCAAACGCGCAAACTCCAGTAATTTATAAGTGACATAAACCTTTCGTCTTCTAATTAATGATCAACATCAATGCTGCCCTTTTCTCTCTTCAGTCATAATTCCATTTTTCCTCCCCAACTTTTCTCATTATGAAGAACCTTCTACTCTCCTTCCGGATTCCTTTCTACAAACAATCAGAGCCCTTATTTCTTTTTATTTCACTTTCTGGGTCAGTAGAAGAATAAACATATTCGTTCATTGCTCCTTTGTATTTTAAACTATTTAAGACTTTTATGTAATCATTCGTCTGTCTGTTCGTTTTCATGCTCGAAGAAAAGCAGCCGACCAGAAGGAACAACTCACTATCCTTCGTACGTGTCAGTGTTGAGTGTGGAAAGCATATTCATTATGGCCGTTCTAAAAGCTTCTGTTCCAGTCATTTCAATCACTATAAATTTTACTTCGGTACAATCAAAGGTAACGTATGAATCCTCCCAACGCTGAAAGACTGAATACAAAATCACTTTCTACTCAGTCAGATCTCATGACTTCCATGATTTTAATCTTGTTTTCCACTTTTATGAGCAATTTTCGCATTCTCTATAAATCTCCTCTCAACTGCTAAAGTCCCTTGAGTATTCAGGCAGGGTGTGTAGTACCGTTGAATCTTGTTAGCATTCGCTTACACTACTCAAAGACACAGATGGGATACATGAACACGAATATAGTTCATACAAAATACGATGCATGAATATATGTAGTTAGCAATATAGTTGTGGAGTTCGTAAATTCCTTTTAATGCAAATGTTCCCGAATTCTTTCTCTTTTTATCCATTTAATTTGCATCTGAAATTAAACACCGATAACATAAAATACAAATGCTTTAATTACACTTCTTTAGACTTGCATTTTTCTCCTGGTTGCGTAATTTTATTTTGCTAGACTTTGACTAAATATTTAAGCTGGAGAGGCGGAATTTAAAAAATGCCAACTCCTCGTTAATTTATGCTGCATGCATTCCTGTTTACTTAAGAATTAGGTAATTTGCTGTTAGAAAGCAAAGTAATGAAAAAAATGGTTAAATGTCCGTCTCCCAATTTAAAAAAAAACTATCTACAGTGGATATATTTTTTCACATTAACCAGTGGAACTTCATTCACTAACAATCATTGGCGAGAGAACGCAAGTCCAATTCACATATCAGTAAAAATAAAGCCGGAGTTATTCCTCTAATGAATGTTTACCTCAGCCTGCTTGACATACACAAGTCTTACGATTAGACGAGACCCATGTGCCATACTGAATAGCAAAAGCAACAAGAGCTGATGAAAATGTCTCGAAGTTTGTGCCTATTATTCGCTGAAAAGAAAACGCTCGGAGGAATCACCGGAGGAGAAATGAATGTCTAAGAAATGCCTCTTATACGAATGAAATAACTACGGGTCTATTACTACTCCATCCACCTCTACGTCAAATAAAGCTTCATTCCTAATAGTTCCAATAGAGAAAAGATTTGTCGGTAGGCTCACTATGGTTTTCAATTTCATTCCTTTCAACTGAGCTCCATTAGTAAGTTATTTGTACTTGTAAAAGTACGTTCCAAAGGAAACTCATAAGCAATGAAGCTGAATCATGGACCGCACGGGTGAGGAGAGAGATAGACACACACCGGAGAAAAAGTTATTCACGAGAAGGCAATTCACCCTTCCGTAAGCTTCTTTTTTACAGCGAAGTAAGTAGAAGTAATGAAGAAAGTCATGAGGAAAAGTGGATTGCACAGCCACACTAAAGAAGCAAAATGAGTCGCTCATCCACGAACGTTATGTTACTTGTGTACACATACCGTCTCAGCACTTAACAACTTTGTCTCCTTAAAAAAACTTGGTGGTGAAAGCCTTTCACATTGTCTGGCTCCGCATAGACAGACGTGTGTAGATCTGTCTCCTCAAATCACTCCTCCTTCTTTACTTAATGCAATAAACTACGTAGACGAGGTAATGCCATCAAAACAACGGCTACCCTCATATACCTTCACATTCGCACGAATTATTTCCCATAAAACGCCTGGTCTCATTCCTTTTCAATTTATTCTAATGTTCAATATATAAAGTACTCTGCTAACTACACACAAAAATGTTCCTCGTAATTGCAACACATTACGTCTTCCAAATACACAACAAAAACCACGTCTCTTGTTTCTAAACACAAAATTACTAAACAAGAAACAAGTGTCATCAGAATTAAACAGCTAATGACAACGAGGAACATTGATGTTGATTCAACTAATTGAATACAACTTGAAAAATGGAAACAACTCCCTTCATTTTCCACTAATTGCACAACTACCAAGATCAATTAACTTAGAATGAACAAAGTTTTAGCAGAGTTGTAGTACCATGAATGACGTAGCAAATGCTTGCAGACTACGCCAGACGATGTAGACTATACAAAGCAGAAAACTCTTACCACACATTGCATAATATGGTATATAAGTATATACACCTTTTTGCCATTCCCTATAGATTAGCTTCATGATTTTCCAGCCTTTGTGCTGTATAGTCCGTACAAAGAACAGCTTCTCTAGCATAAAGTATATAGCGCTTAGGTATCCTACATATTATTTAATTGTAAGTACAAAAAGAAATGGACAAAGTATGTATACGAGTGTTATCAAAACAATAGTGTCCCCCAATCTGGGAGACAAAGAGATTCCGAGTGAAATTTAGTTGACTTTAATTTCCATTGGTAATCTGTACATTTGCAAAACAGGAGGATAGTCAAAGTCAACAGTAGCCAGTGGTATTCTACTTTTTCCACGTCGGTGAATGTAGAGAGAAAGCACGGACTTTTATTGAGATCCCTCATCACTCCTAAATTACGTGGAGAGTTTTGTGTCCCAAGCCTTATTGTGAGTCCCCTTAATATGTATGCATATATATATTTGTGTGCAGTTATGTAGATAAATGTGTTGGTAGTTTGGTAGTGATGGTGGTGGTTGGTGGAACCCTCGCCACTTAAGCACGTAGACACAAGAACGATTCAAATGCAAAGTCTCTCTCTCCGTCTCTCCAGAGTGCTTTTCACTTTTTCCTTCTCCCAAACTGTGCAATAATGGCCAATATGAGAAAACTCTCCATTCTTTTCTATCGTTTTGCTGATATTTCCATTATCTCACATCTCCTGCGACTTACGTTTACATGCATCACAGATGCCATGTAGATCGCCGAAATGCCCACTTACCGTGCATATGCTGATTCAGGAAACGATATTGATACGACCGTGGAATATTGCACAGAGATCCACCCGCTTGCCTTTGACTCCCATATGCCTACTCACTCACACACACTCATATACTCGGAGTACGTAAACACATAAGTCGAGAAAGCGAACAAAGCATATCAACTTAACTATCCTTTAATCTAGCCCACGTCATTCAGTTGATCCAACTTTTGAAAACTTTCCCCGTATCAGCAAATGTCGTAGTGTGTGAAAGTATTGGTTTTCCCTCATTTCCTAGCTAAGTTGTACTTAAGGAGATAATCTTGAGCTTTGATTTACTCACATCTCTCAGGAGAAAGCTCTCCTCTTAACACTGCAGTGTGACTGTCAAGAGGCTCACAAAGAGTGACTATTGCTCACTACACTTCTAACGAAATGTAAGTACAAAGCAGAGTATACAAACCATCTTCATCTTCCTGCTTCCCAGTCTCACTGGAGATCTCAACCTTACTTAAGATTACGCCACAAACTGAGAGAAGCGTTCAACCATCTACACACAAGACCAACTGGGTGCAATGAAATGGAATAAGTGTCAGGTCAGTCGACCAAGTGGAGAGATGGAAACAACGGAATCTCCAGCCAACGCACATGCACACACAATTTCAACTCTCCACAGACCGATCATCGGAACAAGAAAAGTTTTGTTCTAAAAGGAATTACTTATTTGGTCAGTGAAAAAAGCAGTTTAACTCTCGATCACGAAAGCATTACATGAACAACCATCAACTAACTGACCATCCTCCCACGACTCACTATCAACAACCCTCCATGCCTCCATAAAGAACACCTAAATGCTTTGTGTATATTTCTCACTAAGCTCTCCGCAGTTTTCTCCACTTTCTACGTGATTTCCACCATTAACAAAATCTCAACTTTTTTCAATTAAACTGCAGTCAAGAGACCAAATCAAATCTGTGTTTCTGCATCCTTACACAATCTACAACACAAATTCACGTTTCGGAAAATACTTTGAAGATCAGGAAGCAAAAAAGTTTTGTGACGCGTCTCTCACTCTCTGGGGAAGGAAGAAGGATGCTCAAAGTTTGCAAGAGGATACTCCTTGCATCTCAAGATCTTCTTCATCGGCACCAAAAACCGTTGCCTTCCCTCATACACTCACATACACCAAATACCACAAGAGGACCTTGTAGAGAAGTTCCTCACTCCTTCATTTTGATGGATGTCTGCAAAACGATAAGACTGTCGTATTGAAGACATATATGCATCTATATATGTTTGAACCCCTGTACAAGTAAATTCACCACAGTACTTACTTGTTTCTTCCTTGTACACTTCTCCTGCTCATTTACGTAACTAGTCAACAAAGTAGTTCAACCGATTACACAACCTCCTCAGACGGAAGACTTTCAGAATAGCCCTATATACATTACACTAGACTTCCAGTGGTCGGGTCGGACCGTTTTTCACTTTGGCGTTGAAAAATTATACCCACTACCAACCCGCGCACCCTTCCCCAAGTATTATTAACCTCACCAAATGTCAGAGAAACAAGGAGAGAAAACAAGTGTCAGAAATCATGATGAATTTAACTCACATTTTTCCGATTCCAGAGTTGAATCTCTCTGAGAAAGAGAGAATATTCTTTCATGGCATTGGCCCAAACAAGCTTTATGCTTCAAGATTCCGTCGACGTAGGATAAGCGAGTGACCTCGTTTACTGCGAGAAGTAAAATGCCCAGTAGGTTTATCGATTAAATGTACCAGATATAAACTGCTAACTAAATTAACTTAACAGTTTCTGCCAATCTCCCAAACGAGCTTAATTAATTTAATACGCCAAGGTAGAATTTAACTAAACTACATCAATGAAACTTGTTTGTACATATCCGTGATTATTGTGTTTTACACGTGTCATCGAAGCGCACATAAATTATTTCTGAACACAACTCAGACTTCAAGCAGTGGATATATAGTCTCATCAGACCTCCTTTCTGATTATATAAGCTAATGATTAGCCCCACGCAGCATAAACGAAGGAAACACACGAAATACAGAGAAGCTCATGGAAGGAAGTAGAGAGGAACTCATAAAAGTTGCAAATTGACTTCCTCTGTATCCAATCCGCTCATCTTCTCATTTTCCTCACAACAGCTCAATCATCACAAATCATTTGTTATGAAAAATTACAGCATGTGAGACGAATTCTCTCGAGGAATTTCCTTTCCCGTTAATGATCATTGCCACCACCATGCGTTCATCCTCTCTTGTTCTTATATATATTTTCTTTTCCAATTTCACACTTCCTTCAAAACTTCTATAAGCTTCAACACCTGGTATCGGTTTTCTTAGGCTGCTGTTCTTTCTTCACTCAAAATGACACTAAGCAAATGTCTCTTGCAGAGACGGCACCAACTGTGGAATTGGGGAATCTAGTATCTCTCTAAATCTGTATATCCTCATAACACTATAAAACACTTTTACTTCCGTCTCGTAGCTTTTGTGTGCGAAGTGATAGTGTGTGTGTTCAATCCCAAGACACACACACCACTGGATTTACTTCTCATGTTTGCATAAAAAGTATAATAACACTGCAGCAAGTGTGGATTTATCTTTACAGCACATGTAAAGTGATACGACAGACGCGTCTCGAAAACCTTCTCTCTCCGTACATAAAAAAGTGTGATATTGACTGTCAAGGTTGACGCGGCGTGGATAGGATCACTTTTAGGATATTTGGATTCTCTTTAAGACAATGAATGTCCCAGTTCTCTTCTTTCGCTCGCTTTATTCCTACATTCCTTTGAATTCAACCATCCTTTAAATGGAAGGTGACAATTCTTTACCCGAGAAACCCAACGAATTCTCCGCCAACTTAAGTTCCTCAATATCCAGCCTTTCCTTCCTTCCTTGAGACTACCTACCCGGATACAAACTCAAGTTCGATGCCGTTCAGCGAGCGAAAGGGAAGCAGATTTGTATTATGAGAAAAGCCACGTATCATTTCACATTGTATAAATCATTTCGACAATGATTTATAGACGAGTGTGTGATGCTTATTAAAGTGTTCTATATATGAGGTCATTCCTTCTTTCAATTTTATTTTGTAATAAACCGTCCAAGCCGGAATGTAAATAAGAGCTGAAACATAAGATTAGTTTGATTGTTCTGCCTGTCCCAAACGTCTGTTAGTCTGTTCTTCTTATTGCGAATATACTGTTTTACAC
>Ga0194135_10001663_pt1 | contig 13347 bp, 8 predicted proteins | sample LitLau_LLRF_2013_FD_134024 | JGI IMG/M metagenome (GOLD analysis project Ga0194135, IMG submission 134024) | Freshwater sediment microbial communities in response to fracking from North America - Little Laurel Run_MetaG_LLRF_2013 (version 2) | ecosystem: Environmental > Aquatic > Freshwater >...
ACCTCTCTCTCTCTCTTTCAAATGATTCAATTATATATGGCTTACTAAGTAGCTTTGGATATGCAACCTTCCTTCAATAATCGGTGAAGACTGAAAGATGATCAGACTGAAATGGATCTCTCTTAATTAAACTGAATTATATGGAGAATATTGTCAAACGACTGACCTTGCGATTGGTTCTATAACTTCTATTCAACCTTCTTCTGCTTTCCATGTGGTCAAAGGAATTCCTGAGGAACTCGCATCATAATTACAAATAAAACAAGTTAGGTTAACTAAGAACTACCTTTGTGTGAAGTGAGTCTCGTAATAAATCATTCGACTGTGCAATTATTAAATGAGGAAAACCGTGGTAATAATGACTTTTGATCACGATTCCTCCTCCTCCTTTAGAGATGTGGAAATGGAGATGTGTGTGAGTGTGGAATATGCTCTTGGGATTTATCTCTCCTTCCGATGAAAAGTGAAAGGGTTTTAGGAGAAAGGAGGAAGATCAAGAAAGAAAGAGAGAGAGCATGAGAGGAGAGCATAAAAGAATGATGATAATTGTGAACGTGTGAAGGAGAGAGAGTGAAAGTCCATTAATAATAATGCTTTCTACGAGAGAGAGATCCATTTCCGTGGGAGATAAGGACGGAGTTTATCTTGGTAGGGAAAAATAATAATTTTAATGGGTTCCCTGAAAGGATTGGAAGGAAACGAGAGCAGTGATGATGTTTATTTGACTTCTACTCACGCTAGGTTATTATTATTTCCTCTCATCATCACATAAAGTTATTTATGGACCGTACGTACAGTCGTACACTTACACGAACAGAGCCAAATAAAAACTGAAGCACACACGCGTATTCTTTTATTGAACTTTGCTCTTTGGCGATGATGATGAAGGAAAGAAGAAGAAGAAAGATTGTTGTTGATGATTCGACTCAGTATTTCTGTAGACAAACATTCGCTATTTCGGGGAGCTTTCTCCTCCCACAAGGCAAAGGAAGGAAAGTTGAGGCATGCGGGTTATGTGAAGGAGAAAGATGGAGATCAACTTGTAAGGTCTCATTGGCCAAGAAAGATGGTAAGGAGAGAGTGTGTGTGTCATTTGACTCATTTGTTGGGAGCAAAAAGAATGTAATAATGACATTCGTGTGTTGTTTAATTATCTGTTGATGGCATTCAATGCTATAACTATTCTCACGACGGATGATTAAACAAATCAACAAATGAAGTGAATCGTGTTTTTCACGCGAGACCCTGAAAAGTACACACACAGAACAATAACGACGTGTCATTGTGTGTATGCGGATTTCAAAGGAACGCCTGATGATCTCCTCCTGTTGTAAGGTTATAAGGTGAATTATAATGGAGCAAGAACAGATGAAGCTTGAAATCAATGTATATAGATTTGTTGGATGAAAGATTAATTCTTTTGGGGGAGATAGACAGTTTAGATGGAGATTTATTTTAATTGCTTGCGACTTTTTAATTAAAGAGGGCATGTAATTAACTAATTACTTTGTTTATATGGCTCGTGGAATCTATAATATATATATGTGCATGTGTTCTTGTCGAGAGATGAAATCGGATGGACGCGACGTCATTAGATCTTTGCGGTTGATTTATTTGAGACTGGGATTGGAATTAAGTGAGATAAGATGTGAATTAGAGATGATAAGACACATTGCTAATTATTAATTTAATCTATGATAGTCTGAGTGTGTGTGACTGTCTATTTACTATTGGGACGAAGTTATAGTACAGACATGCAACTTGATCGTTCTATAGCCAACTTTTGGTGCAGCTGCCAATTCTAGTCTTGGTCATAGTCGTATAAAACTAATAGTCTTGTCTCGCGTATTTTGCTCAAGCTGTTATTGTATGAATTCTTTGAAAAAGCTGCTGTGGCTCTCGTTTATTATTATTCTTTTCATTTTGAAGGTGAAGCGATCTTGGCGTGGAAATGAATGCGAATATATTTCTGACACTGGAAAAAATGAATCTCTCTGTACAACAAAGACTAGGTTAGCATTGACTTGTGTGCGAGACAATTGAGATGATGATGATCCATCTGAGCGAAAACAATTGATGTTGGGAATAGAATACAGAAACGAAGCTATACGAGCAATCGATAAGAAATAATAATAATAAAGTGTCTTGGATCATAAATCAAATTGAGGTTGAGGTTCTGTCAGAAATTGAAAGGGACAACACAAGACAAGGAACTCTTGTGTATAGAAAGTGAATGATAACGCGGAAGATTATTGGGAGACTGGAAAAAACAAACGAGATCACGAGAGATAAAGAAATCAAGACTCTCTGTAAAGAAAAGATTGACTTCCAGCAATGCTCTCTCTCTCTCTCTTTTTCGCATCCTCTATGACAATTAACATTTGAAAGAATACAAGGTAATTAATCCAAGGAAAAAGTTCAGGTGATCGCTTCCCAAGATAATAAATCTGCTGTACAGAGGAATCTCCTGCCAATATAAAAATGGCTGCCAATCTAAATTTATTTCAGTTTCGAATTTGATGATTAATTCTTGTTCGTGGTTTGTAAATTGGATTTACCATTTATTGGAGGGTGTGGATCCAACTTGAGTTTATATTATAATATATTATTCAGCTTAAAAAATAAGCAATTAAGTATTTTTGCAGGGATGAGGGTGAATTAAAAATCCTGCAAGTTAATAGGACAGGTATTTCTGAAAAAGCTTTTTATCCTGGGACTTGCCATACGGAAGATTAATTAAGGAGGTTGTGTTAAAAATAAAAAGAGAGTGACCCTGTGTCGCCTCACATTGTGTATATTAGGTGGGTGAGGTGTGTGCATTCGGGATAATAATTTATTTCATCTTTTGGCCTTTTTTACACATGTTAAAATTGCTTGGAGGTATTAGAACTAACACGATTGGGAATGTGATAGAATCGCTTATCTTTCATGGGAATCTTCGTTTTGCAAATGGATTACAAATGGATTATTGTTATTAAGTATAAGATGAAGTTCAAAAAGGGACTTTTCCCTTAATTGCAGGTGAGTTTGTTAAGCGATATTTGAACGATGAAGGTCGTTAAATGACCAGTTTAAATAATCTTTTCCTAGGGGATGATGATTATAATAAGCGATAGAGCAGTGTTAGATGAATTGGCTCTTTATATCTTGAGATCTCGTGTGTCCTTTCTTTTCAATTTGTGGAGAGAGGGGCGGCCATTATTGTTCCTCTTGTACTATATGTCCTTAATTGTTATTAATCTATTTTATAGACCTCTTGCACACTCACGTCCAATTAAATAAGCTAATCTTTCTGTGTCTTTTGGTAGAATTTATGCATGAACACTGCAAAGCAAGATTGTGGAAACACCACAACAGCACTGACAATGTAGTCTCTGTATTGATCGAGGAATTAATAAATGTTAAATGTGGTGCTTCCTTCTTGCTCTTTGCTCATGCACCTTGTCAATCGTAATTAATTATTCTGGTCTCTCCGGGTCCGGCGGATCTCTCTCCGTGTAATTAAACCTTACAAAATTGACTCGTGTTTGTTCTTCCATTTTATGAGAAGCTTGTACACAGAATATATTGCGATTGGGATGAATGTCATAACAGTTTTTCCCATGTGAAATGATCCGTAAAAAGATGAGCATGAAGGTAGGGGTAATATTATTAGGATGTGTTAAAAATTTAGGTCGCGTGCCTGAGCGTTATACATATACATTTGTTGTTTCACAGTTCAATAAAGGTAATGAAATATACTTTCATTAGGATCTGGTCTATTATCCTAATGGCCTTTTTTACTCTCGGGGCACACGCATCTCTCCTTTCTCGTGACTTACCACCACCAAGCAAATACCTCCGGACCTTTATCTCTCTCTCTCTTTTACAATCACAAAAACCTTTTCCCTATATAACACAATGGAAATGTGAGACGTCGTGCCGGTTCTTGGACCACAAACCGTCGTCGTTGAATAATGAGATCATGTCGAGTATACGGTCAATAATCTCGTAGTTTTGGGTTTCTCGTCCAGGAAAGAAGGATTAAAACAATCCCATATAAAATACTTGGTAGGTGGCTGCACACAAGTATAGTTTAGCTGTATATATATAGATTAAGGACTCTGTTTAATCTGTATTAAGTGAAGGGCTCCCCCACAAGAAGAAGATGTGATGAATTTTTAAACCTCTTTTTTGTCCAGATGAGATTGGATCTGTCTCTCTCACAGAGATGTGGAATTGGACTTGGGTTTGTTTTTTAGTTCGCATGACCAGTTGTACGATGATGATGATGATGATGATAGGAAGAAGATATGATGAAGGAAGGAGATTTGGTTATTTAGCCGCTTATCTTCCAGGTTGGATATTATTCCTGTAAAGATAAGCACATGATCTATTTCTTAAGGAGCTATAGAGAGAGTATAGGGAGGGAGTTAAGTGATGTGGAGCAAGTGGTGAATAATTATCGAGGATATAAGCGATGATATAACTACAGATCTCGAGAATTGTTTGCAACTGAATTGGTTTCTTTTAGATTTAGCTTATGGCCATATTTTAAGCATCTTAATGACTACGATCGTGACTTCACTTCCTCACGACTACCTTCTTTGTTCGTGTGCCGTCGTTTTCAACCCAGCAGCTCCTTCTTCTTCTCCTTATGCCAATTCGATATCAGAAACTTATTTCTTTCCCATCACTTTTTGTAATTTACAAGTCCATCGTCCTCATCTCAAGCTACGAGCTTGCTTACAGCTCGTTTACACAGCTCTCGTTGAGACATTTCCAAAGTTTGTGTATCTCGTTCTGATTCTGTTCTCGTTGTTGTGGATGCTCCAATAAAAAATGTCTTTATCATCCACGCGTTATTGTTTATGGATAAAGAGAAGATGAAGATGAGCTGATTTTTTGTCTCGGAATAATCAAAGTGGCAAAAGTATAGAGAGATTGGTGGTGGAATGTCTTTTGAGTATTTAGATTTGAGATATTTTGAGGACAATCACAATCACGTTGCACATGATTGAGGAAGTTTTGTGGTAACTAACAATAACAAGTAATCAGAAGAAGAAGAAGAAGAAGAAGAAGATATTCATTGAGACTATTGAGAGAGTTTGTAGGCGGATGTTGAGTACAGAGAGATATATTTTTAAGTTGTGAACTTGAACTCATTCTGAGGAACAATTTAGTATGGTAATGATGAGCTGATGACGATTCGCGTATTCGCGTGTCAATTATAATATTTATAATCATGATCATTAACTCAACACTAGAAGGAGAGTTGGTGCAGTAATCAAGAAGAAGAAGATGTGTCACACTAAATAAGTGACCTACTAAATTTAACACTAAATCAAGAACCTTATTATCATCGGCAACTGTGTTTGCGCCATTGTATTGAAAATCCTATCTTGACGCCATTTACATTGCGTTTCCTATCTTGACGCATTTGATTTTTAAGATTTCATTGCCAAACGGTGAGCTTATAGTTGGCCGAAACATGTTTTAAGCGAAGGCAAAGATTTAAAGAGATGATTTAGTTGTATTTATTGCTTAATAGTTTGTGTGCAAGAATGACTTGTAACGAAACCCTGGGAGCGATTAGAATTGCTTCATTACTAGAGAGAGAGAGAGAGAGAGAGACATTAAGTATTTGTACAGGTAGGTAGAGAGAGTAATTAGGAGAGAGAATTAGATTTCATTAAGTGCAAATAATAAGTATATGAGACTGTGCTGTCACGGTGGGCTTTGCTAAAATTAACTCATGTGTAGGATGACAATAATATAGTAATTCATAGTACGTGTAATTGATATTGATGGAAGTCACAATTAGTTTGTACATTTTCAGCACTAATTATAATGGAGTCAGTGTCATTGGCTGTTGCCGTATAATAATTTATGCATTGCATATCGTTCCCATTATGATTATTACTATTGTTGTGTAACATTGAAAAAGAGCACCATGCAATGCAACGTAATAAAAATAATAATAGGGCTCAGAGAAAGATGACAGCTTGAATTCATCGTTTCTTGTTTAAGGGTTCCTCTCGAACCTCGTCGAAAGCACTCAACCGAAATCCTCCCGTGTTAAGTGTTGTTATTGTAAAAGTATACTAAACAGCGAAAGACATTTAGTTTCTTTGTATGTAACCGCAGCAGTGAAAGAGATGACAACAAAGAGAGAGATCGGAACTTTATGTTTTGTAAATTCCGATTATCATGACACGATAAGCCTTTTAATATACTCTTCATCTTATGATGATACTCTTTCCCTGTCACGTCACATCTTGAAATATATATTCTGTTCCGAGTTGGGATCATCGTCTAAAGAAGAATTCAATTGGAAGAATGACAAGAGAAATGAAACTGCATCTCTCTCTCTCTCTCTTAACACTCGAAAGAAACGACGAAAGGAGTCAAGTGCAGTTGCAGTCACTTTAAACTTTGGCTATACTTTGATATATGAACAAAACTGAATGTGGTGGTGGTGGTGGTGGTGGTGCTCCCGATCTCAGCTCTTGATAAAAGTTTTTATTGTTGCGTCATCGTCCCTGTCGTTATGTTGTATAAAAGTCAGACCCTTAGTAGAAGAATAGATAGGAGTTTTATGTGTTGCAATAGCGTAGGCTCTCGTGAATTTCTCGGAATTGACTCATACTTTCAGTGTGCGTGTGTAATACTCTGTAAACCCTGAAATTATTTGTAAGTGAAATTCAATTATGCAGATATTCCTTGTAGTGTGGTATGGATTCAGTTTTAATGACTCGAAATACTTTTAAGATCCTTTTTGCAAATCATAATTCTGAGGAATTCCTTCGAGAGATCTTTTAGAGATGGCAAACATGTTCCCTACATAAAAGCAGAGTATGTGTGGATTCATATTGTTCTATTACACGCATAATTTTGGATTCACTTTGATACTTAAGTAGATCACAAGATGAATTATTACGGCCGTAGGAATTGTATAAGTTTAAATGTTTCAAGTTCATTTTTGAGTGTTTAACGAAGGTCTCAGCGTATGATAATAATAATAATGTTCGTTCAACTTTGTTCATTTATTGATCGGATAATAATAATAATGTTCATAAGGACGTCTTTACGAGGTTTGTGATTACGTGTATTTTAAATTCAGTCCGTTAATCTTGTGAAACTGACAGTGAAATTGTAACATTCATTTTATGACTGCGCGTGCCTATAGATATAGATTATTATTACACAGTAGACAGGAGCAGAGGCAATTTAGTCATTGGCAGTTTGGCAGTTAGAAGCAACAACGATGATGTAACAACGACAATGATGATGATGGGATTGTTGCAATGAAAACTACATGAACATTATGAACAAGCATTTCTCTCGCTCTCTGTGTAAACAGAACAATTCACAAGTTGAAAACCATTTTTTATTATTCAATTGTTAACAATAAGAACGAACGCGGACTGTGAAATACACTTTTGACTTTTATACAAATAAATATCAGAATTTGTTGGGCTTTGTTTGGTTTCATTCAGAAAAATTGGTGAGCATTTCGGCGGAATGGCCGGCTTAGAAGAGGAATTCTTGGGTTTTCATACACTTTTCATAGAAAAAAGTTGTTGGATTTGAACAATTTGAAGTGAAGCGAAGGCAGAGAAGAATGCGCAAAGGTTGGAGGAATGTTAAGATATGGGTCATTTTGGCTTTTACCTTCAACGGTTGAGGGCATTGTGTGCTTTTCTTATGCCGTATACATTTTTTGTTATCATCATAAATCCTCAAAATCATAAATACGCGTCCATCATCTCTCAAAGTCATTAACTCTTTTGGACTTGGACAATGGGAAGGAATTATATCACGTTATACAACACGCGTTATAGTTCTCCCTTTAAAAAAAAAGATTTAAGAGGGTGAGTGAATGAATTGGGACTGAATTTTAATACAGAGCAAACTTTAAGAGGTTTTTATATTGTTTGAAATAAAATATATATTAAAGATAAAATGTGCTTTGTATTTATGAGCACAAAATTGAGGATTGTCCATATGAGTTTTTTATTGTTGAGTTGAAGGATATTGAACAAGAGTCAGAGTATATATCAATATAAATGAGATTAATGGGATTACACGTAAGCAATTAATAATAGTATGGTTATATATATATTTCTTAACCTGAATATAATATTCTTGGATTTCCACAGAAGAGTTGATACAATTTGTGTATGTGGAGGAATTCGCGTTGGTGATGATGTGTCACATATTCGCTAGCTGCAAGTAAAATTGCACACACATTTATTGATAGCATTTAAGCAATGAGCGATATGCTTAAGGTGACTGAGTAATAAAAGTTGAGATGCATTATTAAGGAGGAGGAGGTGAATGAGTCCATATAGAGAGGGATGATCTTTCCATGTTGGATGGTGTTAATTCAGGAAATGCAAAAGTAGATCGAGACAGGTTTTGTGACTCTTTTTATTCCTCGTTGATGATGTTTTGTGGAGCAACTTCAGATTATTACATACGGCCATATGGATTTTTACCTTTACAATACATTCACTTATCAAGATTATTATTATTGGTGACTCTCGCGTTGTTCACATAACCAAATTCGTTCCTACTCAAAGATCAGAGCATTATTCTTATTATTGCTATTAAGATACAAAGAATCGTCATTAGATGGTCATTCTTGGAAGCGTATTTTGATTGTTTGTAAATGGGGAATGAATGAAATGGTAGTGTAGTGGTAGAATTAGAATTATTTATTTATTTGAATCCCGAATGGTCGTTGTAATGGGTTTAAGTAATAAATAAGGAGCACTCAATAAACGATCAAAAATCAATTTCTACTTTGTATCACGTTCGAATTTACAAGTGGAAAGTACATATATACATATATGGGACTTGTTATGTTGCATGTTCATATTCTCTCGTGTAATTTATGGGCAGTTTTGTTATTTGAAACTTCATAAATCAAGTTGCATAATGGATCTTTGTATATTCGAGAGTTAGAGTTGGAAATTAAAGCGAAGCACAATTAAGTGTCTAAGAGTTGGACGAGGAATTCATCTTGAGGATTATTGTGAATTTTTATTGATCCAGAAAAAGGATTAATAGTTGTATGGTTTTAGCTGCATTTGACTTAAAAGTGAAGGATTGTTTGAAGGTATTGTTGGTTATTGGTTGTGACAGAGTGTGAATGGGATTTTGTTCTGGGGGACAGAGTGCACTGCAATGGATATTATTCCTTACTTATTTATTGTTGTTACTTATTATTTCTTGTGATGCAAAACAGGTTTATGTGTATGATCTAGTTGAGAGATTCTTCTGGATGGCCATTATCATCAATGAAGCGTACAACAAAGTACACAATGCTACATAGTTCCTCTCTCTATCCAGTTTGTTGGATCATCTCCTTCCAAGGATCTCTCCTCCTTGATTTAATTGATCTCCTCTGTGATCTCCTTTTATTCATTCCGTACTTATTATTGTTGTAGGGGAATATATGGAGTAGTAGTAGTCAGGAAACCAAACACACTTTTTATGCCATTAAATGTGAATCCAAAAGCAATCAGTCAAGGAGAATTGTATTATGGATGGATGGTAAGGTGAGAAAAGGCATTTAATAATAAGAATGGAGAGCAATAAAAGAGGAGACGCTGAGGATAAAGGTCATCGTTTCAAAAAGACATTACAGGGAAGTTTAATAGAGAGCAATTTCGGAAGTTGTTGTAATGACCCATTTGGTATTCCGCCTTAGAACGACGATGTACAGGAGAAGATCTCCAATCAAAAGTGTAATTGCCATTATCACCTGACTCTCATTGAGGATTAACTAACAAATAATAAATCAAGAGCCAATCCCTTAAATCTTTCTCGCTGAGAAATGATTTAAAAAGAAATGATAATAATGACCAGTAGTTCTTTTCTATATTGCTTAGTCAGTAGTAGTTTTGATTCTGATCATTTATTCATCGTGTCTCCCTGTCTTACGTTATTAGGACTTCTTGACTCTTCTTCTGTCTCTCTTGTAGCAATGGGATCGGCGAATATTAACGAAGGAGTGTTTAGTATTCGATGGGGTAAACTGGAAATATTGGACTCATGTCGTGCTAATTAAATTCCTTTCAATCAAATATATATATATATATATATTATATTGTACAGGTGTATATGTGCGTACTTTGTGTGTATTGTAATTGCTCGGGTGCATTTTTACACAAAAGTTAATTAAGAAGAGCGGCGGTGTAATAAAATAATATGCTTTAAATCTCTAAATATTTGAGATATTAACTTATTATAATGGGTATAAGTTAGTAGAATCCAGATGGGGATAATTACAGGTGGGGATGAATATATAGGAAAGAGGAAAAATGTAAATTATGAGTGAATGGTTTTGTGTGTGATCTGATCTGGTTTGGTCACTTTGTATTTCTATCATTTGTCCTTTGCTCTTGTTAAATAAATAAAGCAATCTTGTCTTGTTGTGGATTTCATGAGACTATTTCATACGTGAGACTCGATCTTTCGTGCTTAGAGAGACAGATTGGCAAGCAATGCATGGCAAGCAATGCATTTACTTGTGTGTGTCTTATTATTAGAGTAATAATAATGACATGGAGGTTAAAAAAAGATTTCACTTCCCGTCTGTCACTTAAAATAGAGGTGACTTTAATAATTAAGCCTTTCTCATGGAAAAGGCTCAATTGAAAGTGCATAGAGAATAGGCCACATGGATAAACCGCACACGTTCCCTCCTTCATCATCACCATCATCATCATTGCACGTTGTGCGGTGTGGTTTATATATTGTCTCGTGTGCCCTTTCCTGTTGTTGGACATTTAATTCATTGCTTACTGGAGGTGTTAATAGAGTTAAGTTGTGATTAAGTCGTATGCGGAACAATGCTTGGGGGTGAAGCAAGAATGTGGAGGGGCAGCAAAGAAGGAAGGAGGAGGATGACGAAATCCCAATTCAAAGTTTTCAAAAAAGTGTATACCACCTTGCGACAGGTATAAGCGTGTATATATAGATATGTGTATAGCTAATTTAATAGCATTTAATTGGGTTATAAAAAGTAGTAGTGTTTGGTGGTAGTGGTAGTACTTAGTAATTTAATTTCGTACTTAGTAATTGTATTTTAAATTCGTCCTGGACAGGTAAATCGAAGTTTGTGGAGAGAATTCATGCACGACTTCCGCCATAGTCCAAGGGAAGACAAGGAGATTTACTGGATATATTTGAAGAAGGCTCAAGATTTTAAAGCGCTGCGGGATAGGATGGGGTGGAAGAGACTGTAATTCTCTTTATTGTTCGATTAAGAGGTCAGAGGTTAAACTGACGTGTGTATTTTGACTCAAGAAGATGATCTCTTATAATAAATGGGAGAGGAAATGAAGATCATAAACGGACTTGTCAACCTTCATTTCCCTTGGGACATTACATTTGTATTTTATGCATAGTAATTCTGGAGGAGCGTCGTTCGTATGAATTTCCAACTGAAAATGTGTTTGCCTTGTGAAACTAACCTCACCCATCTCTATAATAATAATAATATCATTGCTGGCCAGGTGAGATGTTTTGTTAGCCGAGAGGGTTAATGAAACTGGAATGCAGTTTTGGAGGATGCACTGCTCCCTTAATTATTACTCTCTTTTTGCTAACCTCCAAGTTTGCTTTGAAAATGCTTGGCAAATATGCATTGCAAATATGTTTTGTGTGTCGCCTCCAGAGTTCTGCTGCTTCTTCTGAGCAATTGAGATCAGTTTTTTTAACGAAAGGAGCTGGAGGCGTTTGAAGTAATCTCTTGAGACGATCATACAGGCAGGCACTCATCATCATTGTGGACGTATTCGTAGTTGTAGATTGATGAGTGGTGGTGGATTCATTGCCAAGAAGTGGTGCAATTTTGTAATTGTTAAGTAAATGGAACAATGCAATATGGTGGTGGTGGTGGTGGTGGAGGGTGCGTGAATGGTTATTAATGGTCGTGGTGAGGATTGTCAGTCTATTTAAAAAGTATTTAAACTTACCTTGCATTGTTTATTGTTCGACGATATAATGATACATATCGCGATGTGATTTATATCGTCTGCATTTTTGTCCATGCCGTTGGGCTCTTCGAAGATGGCAAGAGACAAGTTATCCTTATTCTTCAACAATGTGGAATGGAAGATCTATCTAAGATTGCGCATTGCTACGCCTACTCACGCGAACAAACATTCATTCTCATTTTCACCTGGAATTGGTACATTAATAATAATAAGAAGTTTGTGTGTTGATTGGGAATCTCGTAACTCTTCTTTATTGAGGAGGTATGACTTCCTTAAGCAAATAGGGAGATGGTAAGCAGGCGTGATGTTCCACTTCCTTCGATTTGATTTAAGATGCTGGCTAATTAAATTAGGGAAGAAGGGTTGTGATTAAGTTTTGGTTCCCTATGGTGGTTTATTGTACGTCCATTTCAGAGAGTCATAAGAAATGTTTCTTATCTTAAGATGCGATCTATAATTGTAAGAACAAGTAGGAAATACTCGTATGAAACCACACAGCCTACACGTTCTGTAAAGATGTATAAATAAGAGAGGAGGCAGTTCTAAATCTTATCTTAACCCATTAGGATATCTTTTGTGCTGGACTCCGTCTCTTATGGACACAAGGACAGGACTATTAAGCAAAGACTATAGACTTATAGAGAGTACGAAGAGTAAGGGATGGGGATGAGAAGGGAAAAGTCTATTAAAGAGACTATAGAAAAGAGAGAGACTGCTGCGTGTGTAGCCTTGCGAATAATAACATTAAGGATGGCCAATAACAATAGACTTTGGCTTCTCTGCTGCTGCACAAGAATGGCGTACAGAAAATGAAAGTAGGGCATTTCAATAGTCGAACACGACGACGATGAGCCAATGATGAGATGGTCAATCACTGAACCTTGGGCCTACATTATCGTTATTACAATATTGCGTAGCTAGTGATCATTGTTGGACTACTTGCTATTGAATTTCAAAGACTTGCGTTGCATGTGCTTTCCAGGAATCACTTAACATGAAAGGTCTTGATTTAAATTCGATTTATTTCTCACTTTAAAGATAATAATAAAAGTAGGTAAGGGAAGGAAGAGAGGGCAAAAAATATGACAAACTTATAAAAAAGACTTAACCTTATACACACGCACTTAAGTGTCTAATTCTATGTAGGTATATCTGTAGGTATATGTGATTAGGGGAATTATTATTGAGATTCGAACCGATTTCCAGATTGGGAATGTCGTTGTAAATGTATTCTTGCTTCTTCACTCACGCACATGACACGAAGGATGAGAAATGATAGACTTAAGATGAAGGAGACTTAATATAATAATAATAATGTAATGAAGGGGGGAATGATGAAGGGGGGTTGAGCTGGGGG
>Ga0194135_10001664_pt1 | contig 13344 bp, 10 predicted proteins | sample LitLau_LLRF_2013_FD_134024 | JGI IMG/M metagenome (GOLD analysis project Ga0194135, IMG submission 134024) | Freshwater sediment microbial communities in response to fracking from North America - Little Laurel Run_MetaG_LLRF_2013 (version 2) | ecosystem: Environmental > Aquatic > Freshwater >...
ATTATTTTGTTAATTGTATGTATTATGCATCCTTATTATTCATTTCTGTCTTTGGTTGAAAACCAGCTAATTATTTGCTGTATCCTTTGACATTAAAGTTTAATAAATAAATAAATAAATAAAATTTATAGTAGATATGATATAAGTATACCGGTATGTCCATTGCATGCATGTAGTATAGATGTATATATTTCCTCTGCATAAGTCGAAAGCTTTAACAGACCTTTCTTAACATAATGAAGTACTGAATGTGTTTTATTTACTCTCCAGTACTTGAGCGGACAGTGAAAGGTTGAGTATGAGTAGAAATGTTTGTAATAAATTCAACTCACAACCTTAAGTACCATCCGAAGGGACAACTATCAATAGCTTAAAAGAAACCTAAAACCTAAATGTTTTATTACCCGTGAACAGAGTGAGTTCTATGGCTAGTCGCTGTGAGATGACGAGTGTATGCTCATATTACATTCTTCTGCATTGAATTGAAAGGCCTTCCATGCAAACACAGTTGGTCCTAATAAATCTGTGAAAAGGGTCCTTCAAGCATGATTGCGAAGTGTAAAAAAATAACTTAATCTCGATAACTTCCTTTCTTGCGGCAGTAAAATGTCTGTTGGAAGAAGGGACGGACTCGTTCAGCCGTGGTTTACTTACTAGTAATTGAAATTGGGTCTCTTTGTATTTAAGGTTGCAATGTTTCAAGGAACCCAACTTCAGATTTCATGCTACAATAATTCTTTTCAACCTCTCACTTTTCTTTATTAATATATCCGGGCAAGTAAGGTCCAAATTTTTGGTTGAATGCTTGTTATACAAATAAAATCACTTATACTTTAATAAAGTCTTCTGGATTGATAATCTGGATTTATATTCATAAGAATTGGAAGGGATCATTTGTCGCACATTATTTGATTGCACCAGTTGCCAGTAATGTACGCATTTTTTCATAACATGACTTAATCTAACACTAATAATAATTAAAGCAGCAAGTTATAACTATCAAATTTCAATGCTTTAAGATTTCAGAAGAATTCAAAAAGAAAGTAATTCGCATAATCCGCATACTTAAATGCGAATAATATTCCCCAATATAGTGAGACAGGTTAAGGAAAGCTTTGTTTAAAATACTTTAGATTAAGTATTTGAATAAGGATTTAGAAGCTAGCTTATTGCAATCAAAATATAAATAATATTAATAGTAACAATAGTAAGGCTGACGTTGAGCGTAAAGATTTTTAAACTTCGAAAGAACATCACTGCAACAAGTTCTAGGTTGACTCTAATTGTATTTAGCTTAACCGTATGACAACAAAAGACACATATTACTAAAAATAAATTGCATGAAGTTTGATGTGCAGCACATGCTTGCTGTTCTTGTAAATAATCAAATCTAAAACATGAATAACTTTGTTTTCAGTCTTTTTATTGGAAATCATTTTCATTCTTTTGCAATCACCGAGATATTAACTAATCAGCATTAAGTATTAAATTGTTTAGTGAACAGTACTGTCATATTTATGTATGCTTACCATTTATTTAGTTGTAAGTAGTCATAGTCATACTGTTGATTGAAGACTCTTTTTATACTTTCGTACTTTTTTGGAACTTAGTTTATATAATTACTTTAAAATATGATATAGCATTTAAGGACTTTAAGTTTAATAAGGAAGTTTAAACAGTATGAAACTTTAATCGTAATTATCTGGAAAAAGCTATAAGATTTATTAGTTGTATAGAAATACAGTTGGACCTCGCATCTGCTACTTTTTCGGTGTAAATGAAACTTGAAAACTCTTACTGAATGGATGCTCCCCCTTCACCCATCTCATATACATGATACGTGCTGTTCCATTTTCCTTTTAGTCCTCTCTTGTTGCTCGCTTGGTGAAGGTCGATTTCCAGTTTCTGTTCATTCTCGTGTTTAAAATCGTAGAGCACATTTGAGAGTTCTGTTTTGAAATTACACAGTAGATTTTAACACCATTAGCTACGGGCTTATAAATAAAGTGTCTTCAACGCAGTATAAAGTTAAACTGAAAGAAAAATTAGTTGAAAAACAAATTGTCAAAGCAGTTACTTCACGCTCAAAGCTTCCATATATATATATAATAAAAACGTCTATTGTAAAAAGGACTAAACCCAAAAGTAACTGTGTCAAAGTAAGTGAAATCCCTTTGCCATTGTTATTATAACTTCATAACCGAACCAACCGTAGAGACTGAGGTTTGTAAGAAACATTATTATCTTCAGCAAGTCATCCATCAGTATGGTACAAACCTCCAAATCATTCCATGACCATGGTTTTAGCCCAGGTAACAAGGGCTTCTAGAGCCATGCATGATATCGGTGTCTGTGTGTGTGTCTGTAACCATTGACGTATAGGCAAATAACTCCAGAATGACTCATCCCATTAACTTGAAGTTTTGCAGCCTTTTAGAACAAGCGATTGTGCAAATAAAATCGTACATTGCACACTTAAAATTATTTCTGGTGACCCGAGGGGGTGGTTGGTGTTTGTCAAAACGGCAATATTTTAAGTTTTTCTGCAGTAACTCAAAAACCGAAAGTCCTCGACCTTAGCTTTTTTCATGCGATTAATATTAATAATTAAAACATTTTTGTTAAAAACATCAAGTCTCAAAAACGTGCACTTGGTCTTCAAAATTGAGCTCGAATATAAAAAAGTTCGACCCTTTTTGGAAACAACACATAAGAATCATGGTGACAGTAACTCTAGATGGTATTTGCGTGGAGTAAATTATGAAAACGAAAGCCCTAAAAGTTACCTGGGCTTAAGAGATCTGCTTGGTGTAGGTTTTTAATAAATAATTGATATTCTCCAAGTAAGTGAACCTATGCATTGACATGATCAGCTTCATTGCTTTTTCATTTATGCATAATCTATAAACATGCAGCCAACATAAGTTCCTTTTCTCTTCATTAAGATTAATATTGTTCTATTACAGGTCGATATTTGCTGTTGTCGACAGTTCAGCTCTGTGTACTCTGCAACAGATCGTTCCATATTTACCGGTAATATATTATAACTTTATATCTTATCGATATTTAATTTTTGTAAAAACAAACAAATAATACGGCTGCTAAACGGAACTCACGAGTCTTTATTCAAATATGCTTATAAATTTCAGGCTAAATATTTTATCAAGCAGAAGTCATTAATTTTGTTTAAGATCTAGAATTTAAGCTTCAATTTTTTTCTCAACAAAAGGCAAAATAAATAAATTAATAATGAATATTTCGTTGATATTGTTGATGGGAAAATATTGCAAAAAAAGAACATGGTTTCAGTAAATTTTGAATTTGAGGAGACTTGTGGGTTCAATTAACCCATTAGAAAATCAAAGTATGTCCCTTCTTTTTTACACTTTCATTATTACATGTAGCAATTTAATAGTGATGTCAGTAATTGGTATTTGGACAGTATTTAAATATCCATGGTCACGGCAAAACATCACTAATACGAATTTTGAAAATATTCTTTATTTCAGACTATTTTTAACTACGACTATTAACTATTAACTATTTTTGTAATCGTTTACCAGATGAAGATTTGCTTAAAAAGAATTAACCAACCATGACAGAGGAGGATTGCGAAACAACAAGAAGGATAAGAAGACATGGACTGATTACGCATTTGAACGTATGGGACTCCAGTTTAACTCTACAAGGAATCATGACGATGCGGAATCCATGATGAACTTAACTATTGTAACAGCTAATGTGAGTATTGTCAATAAGCTTTCCTAGAGTTACCATAAGTGTTATGTACTTAAACAAGATATTGTAACACGAAATGATAACCAAAAGTTGCAAAAACCCCCGGTTTATCTTGCTAATATCGTTCAAATGTGAGTGAACGAATGTTCAAAATGAAAATTTCTCCTCATGGTGAGATTAAGTAGTCGTTATTACTTTTAGTCATTATTACGTAGTCATTATAATAATAACAAAGGTGGATCCTATTTTTAACTGTTAAAGATGATGACATGATAAGCATGACAAGTGGCAGCTCTCATGATAACTGTTAAAATATTCTTTACTTTTTAGATAAAAGAGTATTTAAAATTAACCCTTCGAATTCATGGACATGGTCATCTGAATTGGTTTTTTATGTATGGATGCTCTATTAATATGCAGCTAACAGAAGTTCCTTTCCTCTTCATTAAGATTCATATAGTTTTATTACAGGTCGAGGTTCGCTGTTGTCGACAGTTCAACTCAGTGTCTTCAGCAACAGATCATTCCATATTTACCGGTAATACATTATAACTTTGTATCTTATCGATGTTTAATTTTTGTAAAAACAACCAAATATACGGCTGCTAAACGGTACTCACGAGTCTTTATACAAACATGGTAATTACTTTCCGACTAAATATTTTTTCAAGCAGAAGCCATTAACTTTGTGTCACATCTAGAATTAAAGCTTAAATTTTTTCTTGACAATACGCAAAATGAATTTATTAATAATGAATATTTCGTTGATATTGTTGGTAGTAAAAAATAGCAAAAAACGAATAAAGCTTCACTCTATTTTGAAAGTGAAGAAACTTGTGAATTCAATAATCCTAGCAGAAAATCAAAATATGTCGCTTGTTTTGTACACGTCATTATTACAAGTAGCAATGTACTACTGACGTCAGTAATTGGACAGCATTTAAATATCCATGGTCACGGCAAAACATCACTAATGAAAATTTTGAAAATATTCTTGATTTCAGGCAATTTTAATTAACCGTTTACTAGATGAAGATGAGCTAAAGCGAAACAATTAACTAACCGTGACAGAGGAGGATTGCAAAACAACAAGAAGATATGGACTGACTACGCATTTGAACATAATGGACTCCAGTTTAACTCTACAAGGAATCATGAAGATGCGGAATCCATGCTGAACTTAACTATTGTAATAGCTAATGTGAGTATTGCCAATAAGCTTCCAAATCTTCCTAGAATCCCCATAGTGCTATTTACTTAAACAAGATATTGCAATACGAAATCTAAACCAAAGGTTGCAAAAACCCCTGGCTTTTCTTGCTTATATCGTTCAAACTGAAAATTTATCTTCATGGTGAGATTAAGTAGTCATTATGGTGATTATTATGTTGTCATTATAATAATAACAAAGGTGTTTCCTATTTTTAACTGTTAAAGATGATGAGCATGACGAGTGGCAGCTCTCATGATATTATTATAATCTTTACAAGTCATTGATAGGGAACACAGAAAAGACTTTCAAAAAATCAAAGAAGCAGTGTACATCAAGAAGTATAAAAAGAACACCATTAATAATAACAATGGAATCAATGCAGTCCCATAATACTATCAACTTTAGTCCCACTTTGTAGGCCAATAATTTGATTCGTATGGATTCTCTGATTTCCAATATTCTAATTTTTATGCATTGACAGGATGTTCATCTTATGACCTATCTTTTTTCTTATTGATTGTATGTTTTTACTCCTGAAGAAGAACTTAGTATAGTTCGAAACGTTGAGCCTCTAATAAACCAAAAAATACCTTACCTTTCTATTCCGTGAAATTGTAGTCAATTAACAATTATTCCTTCCCCTAAGACGGAAGAGAATTTTGCCCATTTTGGCATGTATGCTATCTTATGGAGATTTCAAAGTTTCTACGGAAGCCCACCACAAGCAAATTTTATGCCAACATGCGCAAAATTCACTTCCGTGTTAGGGGAAGGAATAATAACTGGTAAAATATTCTGCACTTTTTGGATAAAAGAGTATTTTGCAAAGGTAGAAGCTATGGCTTGAGTTTTGGAGATGGTTTTAGCACAACACAACCAAAAAAGACTCATAGAACAACTTAGAGAACAATGTACACAAATGTGAATAGATAGCTTTTCCAGGAAACATGAGAGGAGACTCAGGTTACCCTATCTGGCACACATAAGAACACACAAATACGAAACTTTAACAAACCATGACTATACTTCTATAAGTCTATGCTATACTTATCACCATTGATCTAAAACGCAAATAGATTCCGACATTTTGTACACCGGTTCTTTGCGTCAGAGAGGGTCGTGCGAGCCAGGGGATCAAAATGTTTGATTCCCGCTGGTTACCGGAGCGCCTATCATCTTTCTCTATATTCACAGTTCAGTAAATGAAAACATCGATGTCAATTCACAGCGTTGACCATGAATTTACCCAGTAATAGAGTAAATCACTTTATGATCGCTCCAAAATTGAGTGGGAATCGGAGTTTTTTGAAACACAGGCTCGCACGGCTATTCCTCGTAAAACGGGATGTATACTACACCCCTGATAATCACGCAACATCGCCTCTCAATCTCAATATCTCCTCTTTAATATATACACTCACACATACAGTACGATCAGTGGAAAATGAAAAATCAATTATTTTCCAGTAGGAGAAACATCAATCTTTTTTAATGCTTTACGTCAATAATATTTTAACGATATTTGTTACAAATATATAGGCAAATGATTGTCACTTTACGCATGGCGTCGTCCGTCATGGGTATTTGCCAATACCCAGCACTAAAAACAATAGTTGAGAAGTATTTTGTTCCTCTCAACTTGTAGAGGATGTCGTCCATTCTGGGGAGTGGGTAGCTGATCTTTTTCGTAGCAGAGTTTAATTTTTTCACGTCTATAACAAAGCGCTCAGCGTCCTGTGTGCCGTCAGAGTTCTCCTTCGGCGCAATAAAGCAAGGACTCCTCCAGTCTGAGATGAAGATCAGCTTCATCTCGAATATGCTGTCAATTCGGACTTTAATCTTGTCATGAATGACCTCCGGATGTGGAAATTGGCGCTGTTTGATACACTTAGCATCTCCAGTATCTATTTCGAACTTAAGGCGATCTGTCCGTCCTAAGTAGAACTTATCCCACTGCAAGAGGTGGGCGTAGTTTGTGAGGAGGTCTTTTAGCTGTTGGGTAGTCTGAGTAGTAAGAGTACTGCTAATATTAATAAAGGGAATGTCGACTTTACCTTCAAGTGCGATCTGAGTCGTGTTTTGATTTCTCTGTGGGTGTGGTCCTTATACGTCACCTTATACGTTACCTTATACGACCTAGCACTGTCACTGTGGTTTGCGAGGCTGTAGTGCATGCGTCTGAACCAGGAGGGGAAGTTTTGACGGTTTTGTAGACACATCATCCAAACTGACCTTGAGGTCAGCAGGAAGAGAGTCAAGAGTGTTTCTGCGGCTCTGTGTTTCTGTGTTTCTGAGATTGTGTTGCTATTTGTGGGGGTGGTTGATAAATGGGACTTGCTTTTGCTGTGTAAGGAGCAATGTACTCTTCATTTATTTGAACTGTGTTCTCTGTTGTTGACGCACTTGTGAAACTGGTGGGGAACTCGCCGAACGCGGGTGCAGTCGGACTTTGAACAGAACGAGAAGCAGATGTGTCGACACGATGTTGTCCCTTGATGTTGTTGTAGACAGGAACAGGCGGCGATGTTGGTCTGAGTCCGTGTCCTCCATGAGTCCAGCGACGAGTCCCTCGAAGTCCAGGTCGAAGGTGAAGAGGTCGTCCAACGAAGAATCCAACGGTGAGGAGCTTTCCAGGAACAAGAGTGGAAGCTGGAAAACACATAAAAAAACGTAATATTAGTACAAAGTATAAGAATAATTATTCCCTGCAATATAAAAGACACAAATGGTACACATTTAAATGATAAAAGACGAATGGGTTTACTTACTTGAGAGTCCATGGCGTCGAGCTGGTGTTGAGTGGTGTACTGGCAGGAGCAGGTCCAGGATGTAGATGTGGCAGGTTAGAAGATCGGAAGAGATCTACTTGCTTTCGAAGGGACTGTGGGCCTTTTTATATGGACACTTGTCCATAAGACTTAACATAGCTCCCACATCGCTCCCATATTGCTCCCACATTGCTATCACAACGGCCGGATTGAAAATCTATTGTTCTCGAAAAGTTTTTTCCTTTGTTCAGAAAAAAGATTAAGAAGCAGTGGTGTAAAGTTCTATTGTTCTCGTCGGGTAGATGTGAGCTACCTGGAATTACTTTTAGTATTTTACTACTACACAAGCACTCGGTACTAAAAATAGGTTTATTTTGGGTACTTTTTAGTGTACCCTTTCAGCGTACCTCACTTTCGTATTGCCTCAACCTCACTTAAGCTTAAATCACAAAAAGCGTTCATACGCATATTGAGCTGAAATATATCTAACATTTGAGGTTAATAAAAATATTAATTTCTATGACATGCAACATGTTTTAAGCTTATAGCATATGTCATTCCGTCTTATATGGTAAAATGTCGTCCTCCAATCATCAGGAATTTCTCGTCACTCCTGAGTGGTAATGGTATATGTACCAGGCGGCCGAGCTATGTTTGATTGCGGGGAAGTGTATGGGTGGTGTAGGGACTCCGTCTTCTGACCTTCGTACTGTGAAAAGTAAATAATGACTACCGCTGCTATTTCCTCTGACGACTTTACATTTGATGAGTCTGCGAGTTTTCCGAATGCTGTTTCAGTAGATTGAGGAGTTATTGCCCTTCTTGGATACCTGAGGTTTATGACATCTCATCAGCCGTACGAAGAATAAATAACTTGTCAAGAATGTCGTATTGTGCTGCATTAGTAGGTTAGGGCCTCAAGGTGAATGAATTCGACTGTGGTAGCTGGTCGTGAGGCTGATGAGCTTGAGTAAAAGATGACATTTGTAATGATGCGGAAATGAATGACTGTGTTGGAAAAGGTCCCATGGGGGCCGCTGTTGAAAGTGCCGCGCCTGAAACCAAATTCGACATACGCGCGCAAACAGTTGGGTTAACCAGGTGATCCCACGGTATTGACTGTGGAGCAATTCCTCAATAGCTAGGTCAGCGGTCGCTACGTGAAAGTTCATAGCAGATTACACTTTAGAGTGGTCAAGATGAGCAGCACTAATTGGTGACACTGGAATCTTTTGTATGTCCACCAAAACACTGACAAAAATTGTTTGGGTGTGGCGGTTGGTTGTGGACTATGGTAAAGTTTAGAGGTCGATGTAGTGGGAGGAGTCATTAGTAGTTCCTGTGACTCCGTTTGGTCTCGGAAAGTTGAATTGGCTTCAGGCGTACACAATATATCGGAAAAGTCTGGTCTTCTTTCATTTGTGTCACGCGCGTGCGTAGTGTTTGGTGGGGTTTGTACTTTCACACCGTTTGTACTGAACAAGTCTTCGCCTTCGTTGAAAGTTTTTTGTGAAGATGCGAAGTCATGCCTGTCGCCACAAATAACAACGACTGAAGCAGCTTCATATGGTAAATGAGCTGTGCGATTTCCGGTCGCGTCATGTGTCGAATTATCGGTCAGGTCTTGTAGTCTTGGACTTGAATGAGTTGTAAAGATGTTTTTAAATGTTGGCCAGAGAAATCAGTAGTCTTTAAATATCTTTGCTTTGCTTTGCTTTGCACTGTCTACATAAATATTCACTATAACCGTGAAAGTGCCTGCGGTTGAGTTCAAGCCCTTGAACAGCCTAATATGATTTGCACGATCTACACGTAACACAAAACAGCTTAGAAATAGTTTTACACCAACACACCATTTAAATCCCGAAATCAAAAGTTTTTGATTTCGGTGTGTGTGCCTATTGTATCTTCTATATCCTCCAAAGAACAGGTTTGATGTTCGTTTATTTATTTCGGAAGTAAAAAGCATACACATATCTTGGAGTAAGAAGAAACGACCTTTAACTGGAACATTAGCCGCATTACTTCATCCTGTAGTTAAGTTTCTCTAACGCACTGTATTCAGCTAACACTGTGCCGTTTATTAATCTTTATTCCACAAAACTCACTTATATTCACCGCACTATTTACAATCGAAGTGTTGTTTGCACATGTTGTAAAATATTTAACCATCAAATGTTATTTAATTTGTCATTTCTGGTCTTTTATTAGACCTAGACCATTTAAATTATCAATTAATTTCTTGTACGGTTTTGCGAACGACATAAAAGTAACAAAAGATATGGTTTCATTCATTATCATAAGGTGCTTTAAGCTACGGACCCGTGATATTGCTACATAAAACATTCGCAGGACAAATTTTTTACCGAATTACATTCTTATTATGTTAAATTTGGCTGATTGTGACTAAGCAATAGTCATAGCAAACGCCAGTTTCTATAGAAAATATCCCACGACTTTTTCCTTTCTATCTCATTAATAAAGATTGTGCGTTTTACTCCTGGAATGGGTACACTTTCTTTTTCTACTGTACGTATGCTCTTAGGCCTTTTGCCTCACTTTAAGAGTATAACTTCAGGTGTATCTATTCCTATCTTGACATTTTCCCCGTATAAAACACCTACTACCGTTCCTGTCTGATCACTTGCTAACCATAGATTACAAGTTAACTTAACTCTACCCCCTTCTGCAAATTTTTGAGGTTGGCTTTCTGAAACAGAAGCATCGAATATAAAATTTCTGTATAAAGTAGTGGGTGTGCCTCTGCACTCTAGTGGTTCTAAAAAAGCTTTATTATAACTATCAGATCCTTCAATGGCACGGCACAGGGAGGCCCCTTTTTGTTCAAATTCATCTACCTCTTCTTCAGAAAGGTTTGATTTCAATCGTAACCTTTTCAATCAATCCTTTCTACATCACTTACTGTGGCACAGTGTATCTATATTTTTTTAAATATATCCATATATTCTTCGTCGTCTTGTCGTCTCATTTTTTCTTTAAGCTTAACAAATTAATATCGTTTGAATGCCTCTTTTCCTGATTGCTCACACTCATTTTTCAAATTCTTCGGGTCCGAACATAATGCATTGAAGTTGAAGTGGATAAAATATTACAACTATATTTACCTCTTCGAATGCTTGGTTTCTTTTCCTTAGCACAGACGTCTTAAACTTTAAGAGAAATCCCTCATGCTTTTAAAACTTTCTTCGTAACTAAGCAACATTAAATAAATAATATAGACGATTGTAATAATAGTTCTTGCATCTGTCCTTTTCATTGCACCAATATTTAAATCTTTCGTTTTATCTTCTCATCACAAAGGATACTTGAGCCTCAGGAGTTCTTGTATTTTACCGTCTTTCTAGTGATGTCCTATTCACCAGTGTCTAGTATATCCGAACAATATTAGAGTTTGTTTCGTTTTAAATACAGTTATAGTGGAATATATTGGAAAGCATTTCATACTTACCTTCGTAGCTCTGGAGTACATGGGTTCATTCATCCTCCGTAGTAGGCCAATCCTCTTGAGGGGTGTCTCTTTGTTCAGCGTCTAGAGTCCATACATATACACACTATAAGGATGATTTTATGTTACATAATATATACAGCAGTGCATTTAAACATACCTCTATCTATCGGCTATTGGCTATCTATGTCCGCACTTTCAGACGATTGCTATTTTTCTAACCTGAATCTGTCTATAGACATATTCAGGTTAGAAAATCATGTCTGTCATATAGAATCCATTCCATTTTATCAAGTGATATGATAAAAGGTTCTTTTACCTGTAAACACCAAGTCTCGATGTGTATTTATTACGCCTTTGTCTCTGATGGTAAAGAGACAATATGCGCTTCAAAATCTCAAAGTTTTCTCAAAAACCTGGCTCAAATGTGTGCGAAAACATGATTCAATATTCGACGTCTTGAACAGAAGAAGAGCAATCGATATACTTATTAGTAAAGTTTCTAAACAACCTTTCACAATGGTGAGAATTTGTATATGATTTCCGTTTTTGGTAAAGTCGGAATCTTCACAAAAAAGCATAGCAGCTACATGTCCGTATTATGGTGCGATTCATGATATTTTTAAACAAAAGACTGCTCAAAACAGCAGTTTCTGCCAGTAACGATTCCAAACTTTGAAAGATGGAGTTTTGAGTCGTCGCACAGATACTCAGCTCTTTCAAAAGGGGAACGTGGAATTTTAGTAAATACATTTAAATTTTATTCCGGTCTTCGGTGAAAGGCTTGCATTTTTCTTCAATGGACCTTCAGACTACATCTAATATTTTTGGGATAATATGAACTATGAGTAAAAAACAACAAGTTAATTATTTTACGAAAACAGCAAGACTGCGAGCATTTTGGCCGAACAACCCGGGCTTTTGAAGGAGACTTACGAAAAACGTAACCATATCATTGTTTATACGAGTCAACCTCGAGAACGTTCTCAGTATTCTCTGTAAGCTCAACCCTCGAGATCTGTAGTAAAGGAAGAGTAGGGTGCATTTACCGCATACACAGGAACTTACTTCGTACTTGTGTATAATTGTTGGTAGTGTTTGTGTTATTGTTTAAGGGTACCTTTTACTCAACTTTGAGAAGGATATCCCATAGCTGTCAAAAGAGTCAGTTTACACATCGTCTTTTGCCTTGTATAAGTACAATGCAAACACATGCTTGTTACGTTTTCCTCTCTTATCTGTATTTGGGCATTAATAGTATAAGGTAGTCGAAGAAATCTATCTTTTAAATCTCATCTAATGCAATACTTTGTAAACCTTAATGGATTAAGAAAGTCCTATTATGTTTAAGTGTACATGTCAGCTTCCAAAGTGACTATGGAAAGTTTGCTGCACTTATTAAAAATTTATCAATCTTATTATACTTCACATGTGTTCCTCATATTTACTCGTCCATATTTCACTTGTGTAGTAAGGAGTCTTTTCAATTTGTGCGAAAGAAAGCTAGTATGGTCTGTAAAAACTATCTGTGTTTTCATTTGTAGACGAGTCGGATATTCAATAGTGAAGGTATCCAAACGCATTAGTTATACTTCCTATTGCAGATTGACTACTGATTTTTAGTTATTGGTTAAAACTTAAGGGTCTGAGGCATTGAGTTCGTTCATAACCTAATGCAAGCCGCGAAGATTCCTTATTTGTTCGAGGATAAACAAGGATTAAGCTGATATCATTTCTCGTTTCATCTTCATTCGGTATATCTTTCATTCGGTATATGATGTCGCAAGAAGAAACTGCTCAGTTCCTGGCCTTATTCAATGACTGGAAATGTGCGCTGTGTCATTGCCGTCGTAATGGTACTGACTTTACATTCTAAAAGTCACTTTTAATTATATAAAATTACAGGTAGCGATTAATGCCTCTGAAAGCAGAAATGTAGTTAAATTAGGACCTAAAATTTCCAAGATGTCCAAAAAGATCAAAAATATATCAAAAATTAAAATACATTGAATTCGATTGAATCTGTTACATATCTCAGATAACATTCAGATTCCTCCCAGGTTTTCCTAATAAACTACAAGTTAAATTTTCCATTCATTCAACATTCAACCATTCAACATTGTACCAACGCTGGAACCCTCTATAACTTATTTCGTATA
>Ga0194135_10001665_pt1 | contig 13344 bp, 16 predicted proteins | sample LitLau_LLRF_2013_FD_134024 | JGI IMG/M metagenome (GOLD analysis project Ga0194135, IMG submission 134024) | Freshwater sediment microbial communities in response to fracking from North America - Little Laurel Run_MetaG_LLRF_2013 (version 2) | ecosystem: Environmental > Aquatic > Freshwater >...
CACCAATACCCCCACCACCTCTTTCACCGCCACCTCCTCCTTTTAACATCATCCCTGAGTTCTCTTTTGTCGACGAAGATGGTCTCCGAGGTCGGGTCAGGTCTTGAGGACCCTTTGAAGAATCATGAATCCCATCATGATCCTCATCATCTTCCTCTTCTTCTTCTTCCATACACTCATCTTCCTCAAAGTCTTCGTCTTCATCTTCATCTCCTCTTCTCTCATCATCTGAAGAAGTTAAGGAGGCAACGGTATTATTATTATTATTATTGTTATTAGTCACTCCTTGATCACGTCTCTTCTTCATCGACGTCGTGTTGTTGTCTGTATTGGACTCAAACCCCAAGTCAAGGTGAGACGAGGAGGATGAATTAGGACCGGAAGACGTCGTGTGGAGGCCCCCTGAAGAGCCAACCCCACTCGTGGGTGGGGTTGGGGTGGAGGAAGCAGGAGATGTCGTTATTATTGACTCTTGATCATTACTAGCAGCTGTGGACGAAGGATGTTGACTGAGGAGATGCCGTCGGAGTCTCCCTGAAGACGTGAATGTCTGTCCACAATGGAGACACCTGTGCGGAGGGTCACTCGCGTGTGTGCGTCTGTGAGCGACGAGAGTTGATTCAAAGCGGAATCTCTTTCCACAGACGTCACAAGCGCGTTTGTCTGTCGGAGAGGAGGAAGGGGACGACGTGGTTGCTGCCTTGGGACTCGCTCCTCCAGCGAGTTGCCTCAGTCTTTGCGAGTAAAAGTCCAATGGCTCGTGGTTGTTGGGAGTGGAAGTAGCGGATCGGTGGGCGAAGTCAAAGGGCGAGCAAGGTGGGAGTGGGGGGAATAAATGGTGGTGGGGAGAGTGGAGAGGCGATGAGGAAGTTGGGACGAGGTCGTGACTAGTCGAGGCGTTATTAGTAGTAGTATTATTTGAGGATGAGACTGTTTGAGGTGGAAGTGGGGGCCGTGGGAGGCAGAAAGGTTGGGGGAAAGGGAACCTTAGTAGTCCTGGGAAAGTGGAGACAACGTCGGAGGATGAAAGTCTATTTGGAGGAGCAGGGGGAGGAGGTAAAGGGGGTGGTGGAGGAGCAGCTGAGGAGGGAGTAGTATGATGAGTGGGAAGTTGTTGCTGATGAGGTGGAGTTGGAGGAGGGGGAGGAGGTTTTTGTCTCTTAGGAGAGGAGGATGAGGAGGAAGATGGGGGGAGTGGGGGTGACGTTAAGGAAGGAGCAGCGATGGGAAGTCCATGATGACTTTGCACGTGGAGAATGAGTGCCCAAGCGGAAGGACAAGGAAGACCGCACCGGACACACCCAACAGGCTCTGCAATATGAAATCACATATTCCCATACACAACTCTCTATAAATATCATCCCAATGATGAATCTCTCTCTCTCTCTCTTGCAATTCTCCGGAGAACGCTCGTCAACGCTTAACGAGTCTCCCTTCCTGTTCATACTCTCTCTAGCTCGTCTTCTTGACCATCTCATCATCTAAATTACTCCCTCTTTCCCATTTTTTAAACCACAAAGGAAGGTTTTAAAGGCCATTAAGTGCGTCCATTGTCCTCTCTCCCCACTCGGACACATATTATTCAAATACTCTCTCTCTCTACACTCTGTCTCTCCTTAATTATACTTCATCTCTCTCTCTCGTCCCTCTCTCTCTCTCTCTCTCTCTCTTACTCTCATTCATCTGTCCTTGTCTATCTCAGGTAAAGAGAAAGTATCGTCGTCGTCATCTCCTTTGCATAAAATTGGAAAAAGGTGGTAGGGGTTTTTTCACAGACCGTTGTTAATGTCGGAGTAGTCAGCGGGTGTGGAAGATGGGGACAAGAAGAAGACGAAACTTGCTTTGAATACAAAACACGTAGTAGCAGAGGCCAGCAGCAGCAGCAGCAGCAATATGTGGGCAATCACCACGAGAGACTCTCCTCCTTTACCCTTTCATTCAATCCGTCTCTCTCACAAGTTTTTACTGTCTCATTTTCAATCGTCTCCAATTTTTCTAATCCCCTCACAGTCACAACCGCTGACCCTCCCCTTCATTGTCTCGGCCTAATCACCTACCACCACCACCACCACTACCAAAGATTTCTCTTTTTATTGCTTTCTCCCTGACCACTTGTCAAAACACTGACAAGACTCTCTCTCTCTCTCTTTCTCTACATAAATACACACACGCAGATCATTTCAAGTGTCCAAAGGAGAAATCGCTCCAGGAGACCAAAAAAACTTGTCATCTTTCTTCTTCTATTCGTCCTGCCTACGCAAATCTATGTATACGCACTTATGCACGCACACAACCAAAACTGCATCTCCTTATTGCTGCTGCTGCCTATTATAATATTACTCCTTCCTATCACCATCTCACTCGCTATCTCTCTCTCTCCTTCCTTACACACTATACCTTCCTACACTGACACGACACATGACTCTGACTAAGAACATACAATGCAATCGCCTCCCTAGAGAAATCTCGTATTACCCCACAAACACACACACATAGCAAAGATTAAAAGACATTATAAACTGACCTGGCGATGATCCTGACACTGGTGAAGGGGACGTGGACGTCGCTGTCGTATTCGTGGAGGCATCACAAGACAACGTTGTCTTTTCATTATTCGATGATAATAATGCCTTATTAGCTCCAACAGCTGAGCCTCCTGATGCATTGTAACGTCTGCTAACCATTGGCGCAGATATGGAAGGCTTCACAACTTTCACTCCTCCGGAATTGTTAAGGGAGTCATTCAACCTTTGATACGAAGATGAATTGTCTTCTTCTTCCTCCGTGAAGCAGCAGTCGTCATCGTCATCATCATCATCATCTGCGTCCCCATTGTCCCCACGACCTCCTCCTCCTCCTCCTCCGTGTTTCTCCTCCACAAGATTGTTATTGTTTAGCAGGGCAGCAGCAGCAGCAGCGGCAGTGGCAGCAGCTTCTTCGCCCCCAACTCCCCCAGCACGAAGGGCAGGACATGTCCTAACCTTATGTTGGATGAATCGGACAATGTCCGAGAGGGAGAATTGTTTAGCACAGCCTCCGCAAGTGAGCACATCTCCTGGCCCGTGAACTGCTCCCACCAGAGAAGACGACTCCACTGAGGAAAAAAAGAGAGATGATAAGTCAACCGCTGCGATAACATCACTGAAAGTGTGAATGGCTCCGTCGATCGATATGCAAATTAAGTGAATGATAAGGAAAATAAGACGACGTGCGAGAGAGTTCTATGATAATACACTTTGGGGTATTCATACATGACGTGGGGCCTCTTGAAGGTTTCTACTTATAAGAGAGAGTCAGTGAGCATTGTTTGTGTGTGTGTGTGTGTGTGATCTGGATATTATTTGCATGTGTATTTACTACACAACAAGAGGTTGGTGTGACCACGCTGGAATATTTAATGTATAAAAAGGGTTAGGGACCGAATGATTAATAATACTTGCCGGGCATCATTACCATCATCATCATCATCATCCTCTGCTTCTCTGTGTTTTGTGTGGCATTGTGAGTAAAAAGTCTCGAAGAAAAAAGCTGGCCTGCATCTGTGTATGTGTATGTGTCTGCGTGCGTATAAAATATAAATGTGTGTGTTGTTGTTTGCTGGTGACAATGAGGTGGACAGATGTGGATTATTGGCAGGGAGAGAGATTTTGGGTCAGTGTCAACGTGTCAATCAGGGTGACCAGGGAGGCAAAGAGAGAGAGAGGAACCTTTTTATTGGATTTGCTCCGGAAATGGGTAGTTGTTGGTAAGTTATGCAGGGGAGACACACATTGTCATAAAACTCATAAAAGAGCCGGCGGGGGGTGACAGGCGAGAAGGGGGGGGATGATGAGGAAGACGCGACGGATGTTATGTCAGAGTTAGAACGGAGTGAGGAGGGGGTGTGGTCAGTGTGGTGGTCAGTGAGGTGAACTTGTTGATCTGATTGCACAGGAGGAACAAGAGAGAGAGAGAGACAGAATTCGAGTAAGGTAAGAAACGGAGAGAGAGAGGGTCTTATTTTCCAAGTGAGTGGTGTGTGAGCTAATCTGATTGACTTCTTGTAATGCGGCCACCCCAAGGCCATGATGGATATACTCACACACACAATGGAGTGATGTCCTCTGCCCCTAATCCGAACTGACAACAAACATCCGAAGTTTGGAAGTTGTAATGTGATTAGAGGAATAAGAAAAAGAAGAGTGGGGAGCATCTAGGATGGGGACACACGTGGATGGCCTCTGACCTCTCTCTCTCTCTCTCTTCATCTACTCTCCTTTCGAATTATGCGGAGTCTCACTCATTGATAATCAATGTGATTCAGGAGACGAGGCTGAAATGAGGAGGCGAATGGCCGGTCGACTGACGGAAGACGTAATTGCAGCAGGAGGAGAGGCAAAAGAAGAAGAAGAAGACGAGAGGTGGTGAAGAAGAAGAAGAAGAATAAGATAGAGAGAGAGGTATGAAGTTAAGAAATATGCCTCCACCCGAGGAAGCGGATGCATCCAGTCATTGCTCCGACATTGAGACAGCTTACTTTTATATGTAGTCGCTGACCACCACCGACATTCACACGACGGACGGTCAACTCTCACACTGGCAATTAGCAGCGGAAGTGTAAGAGAATAAGTGGTTATATGCTGACTGCGACTGCCTTGTGTACATAAGATGAGTTAAGTACACATACCTGTATGTATGTATGTGTACGTGTTTTTGTATATATAATAGACCGGTCAAGAGATTAAGAGAAAAGTCTCTGGACAAGGAATGAAAGGTCAAGACGAAAAAGAGTGACATGCACGACTCTCATTACTCGCTGGTCGTGAGCTGTCCTTCAGGGAGTAGGCGTTGTCCCTTCTCGTGTCCATCATCGTCGTAGTCGTCGTCGTCGTCGTTGTGTAGAGATGATCGCAGAATTATTCGTTTAACAGAAGCATATACGTATTATTATTATGGTTTAGCATCATCGCAGAAGCTCCTTCCTGCCGATATCTCTATATATGCTTCCTTGCCTACCATCTCTCTCTCTCTCTCTCTCTTTGAGAGATGAGAGTCGCGGACTAAATTTAACTCTCGCCGTTTTTGTTAATTGGAAGAGAGAGTCCCGGGTATTTTAGGGACATTTTTTGTGCGACCAAGGGTGAGTCAGTTATTTGCATGCTCGTCCGCTTTTCTTATGGCCACTCGTCAGAGTATTTTTAGCTTCAGACCCCGGCTCGTGAGAGACTACTACTCATCTTCATCATCATCATCATTCTCACTGACCACATGTCTACCTTCTTCTTTTTATCGGCCTAACTTAATCCTCCCTTTGTTGACCCTTCAGGCATTCCTCTCCCTTTCTTTAGCCACCACCACCACCAAGGCCTCCTCCTTCGTCTCTCCTTGGCCTTGACATTTCTCTCTCCTGCTAATCTCCCTCCTGCCTTCGTGCTAATTACTCTCCTCGTGACCCCACTAATGAGATCTCGGGCTTTCCCATTATCCTTCCCAAATATTCCCAAATGCTAATTGCCTTCCAACTAACGACCCACATCCTCTCTCTCTCTCTCTTCCAGTGTATAGCTTTGATGGCTCTTCTGCGAGTATTGCAAGTCACTGCTTGTGACAAAGGACCATCTGGCTGACCCTTGACCCTGCCCTTTTCCCAGGAATATAAAAGGCATGAGATGAGGCAGCAGAAATATGAAATAATATCCGAGAGAGGGTCAGCTTTTTTAGTATGTGTGGCTGAGTGGACGGTCGGATGGACGGATGAGAAGGGGACATATTATACAGAAGAGCAGAAGGCTACCTGGTTTTTTGTTCTCACATGAGAAAAGTTTTTTGAAGGGTCCCCCATCATCCCTTCGTCCATCCGTCCATGTGTCATGCAACAACAAGAGAGCCGATATGTTTTTAGGTACGCTCTGATGATGAGGATCCTTTTTTACTCTCTCCTTCTTTTTGATTTCTGGAGGATAAAAAACGTCTTCTTACCCACACACACCATGTGCAAAGAAGGGAGAGACTTATTTTTAGCCCAACGTCTTTTTTACTCGGACCCTCTCCCTTCTTCTTCTTCTTCCTTAAAAAACTCTTCTTCATGGGAAAGGGACTCTACACCAGATGTGCACACATCCTCCACTGACCTATGACCTTCAGACAGCCACATTCCCACACACTCTCCATCTCTCTACAACTACTAATGTCCCCAGGTCAGACAATTTATCCCACACTGACCAATGCAATATATAACAGCAAGAACAACCTTTAGCAACTTTTCTCTTTCCACGTATTCATACATCATCGTGCCTACATGCCTGATTGCGACCTCTACTAATAGTACTATACTTATATCACAAGAAGATTTGAGACAATCGAATCAAATGAAAAGAGAACACACACAAAACTATATACACAACACACACACACATTAACATTAAAACACACGTAGGACACACAAACGAACGATACAAAAATGATACAATAGTCAATTACTTTCCCTTGTAACTTTTAGTAGTATACAATTTGTGATTGAATGTAAAAACTGTGTATTTGGAGGATGTATATATGTATTACATTTAATAAGAATGAAACCAGAAAGGTCCTTCTGACTTTTTACTGCAAATGCGAATATACACATTCATACATATACATATATATATATATATATACGTATATAACGACACAGTGAACTTGTACGGGGGTAACGTAATTATTGTGGGGTCTTCTTCTTCCTAAGGGGACTGTGTATATGTGCAAGTATGACTGGAGATGATCAGATGATGTTACACTTGACTCACCTTGTGCAATTCTAAGGGCAGGCGTTTTGATCCGCATGACGTGTAAGTCCAGGAGAGATTATTTCGAGGTCAGCACAACAAATTTTTAGGAACACTAGTGAACAACCTTAATATTATTATTACTAGTCACAAGAACATGGGTCATATTGTTGGGGGGAGGAGGGGGCTGAGTTTTGACTTGTTGTGTTCGACGACATTTTTTATGCGGAGACGGCAAAGTGTCGACTAACTTCTTCTTATACTTTAAATATATATTATGTATATATATATTATTGGAGAGAGATGAGTCCAGTCTCGTCGTCCGTGTCGTCCGTCCGTCTCAAGAGCTCGAGCTCAACTGACTCTCTCTCGGCCAAACTCTCTCTCGATCACCAACACACACTCACACCGCCGACCTCCCCAGCCATCAACCTCTCCTCCACACTCACCCACTACTATAATACAACAACAGTAGTAGTAATAGAAGTCACCTTCTGCAATCAAGTCCCCACCCACCACCCAGGGCAGCCCCACTGACCTTACAAAGGGTCAAGCAAAGTCCGAAGGAAGATTGGATTTCTCATGAATTCTCATGATACCCCAAGGTCCACTAACAATAAGACTACTCTCACTCTAGGGATGAGAGAGAGAGAGAGGGAGAGAGAGAGAGAGAGAGTCAGGTTGACCAGAGAGAGAGAGAGAGTGGACATGAGTTTTGTGACTTGCTTGTGAGTTGCCTCTCTGGAAGATCGTCCCATGCGAAGAAGAACTTCTGGTGCTGGAGATGAGAGAGAGAGATGCTGAGGGTGGCAGTGTGAGCCATGTGAGTGCATAATGTTATATTATATCGGGTGAGGTGAAGGCCTGAATTAATGAGAGAGAGAGAGAGAGAGAGTTTTTTGCCATGTGTGGTGGTGGTCTTCTTACGTACACTTTTTTCTGGGGTGCGGAGAGATGCCCGGATTCGGGAGTGGAGGAGACTCTGTGTCCTCTAGCGGCAGGAGAGGCTCTAGAGGAGGAGGAGGGGGGGAGGGGGACCTCTGAGGTTGCTCCGTGACCTCTCAGTGACCTACTTCATATATCGAGTTTCTCTCTGACACCTTTCCATACCAATTAATCCACCACCATCATCATCATCACCAACACTGCCACCGTCCTCTCTCTCTCTGCTGCTGCTGCTGCTGAATGTCTCATTGTGCAATCGACACCTGTACTGCTTCATGATACGTATTTAGGTGCTCTCGCTCATGGACATCTATTTCCCAATCTCCTCTTTGATGTCTTCATTGACGTCACTCTCGGAGTAATCTGAGACTTCCCACACACATATCCTCTCCCAGCCTTACATACATGCATTTGATATACATACATTCTCACAAATACTGACAAATAGTAAAAAAAGAATGCACAACATCCTCAACTACTGCTGGTCAGGGGTCATTCATGTCCACAGGGCCATGAAGAAGGAGATCACCTGTCGGAGTCTCTTAGGATGACTCGTCACTCGGCAGATGCTCTCCTTTTGTCCCGGGTCACCCAACCTCAGTCTTCTCTCTCTTTAATAGTCTCTCTCTCTCTCTATAATCTACTGTGTCTCTTCCCTATATAGTGCTGACTCATTTCTCGAGACAAAAGGCGACGAGAGAGAGAGAGAGAAGCAATTGAAGGAATGGCCCATAATTCACCCACCAATGTGGTCATCAAGGAGATTAATTGGGGAGAGGGGGATGTGGGTATATATATATGTATTAAGTGGGGGTCGAGTCCCCAAACCCCACCCACATCTCTCGCTCTGAGTCTCATCTTCATTCCCACAGCCTCAAGTGAACCGGAGCGAGGAGAAGACGAAGAAGAAGACAGGCAAAAAACATTCCTTCAATCACCTAAGCCTTTCTTTCCCACACCAAAATCCACCACCCACACCAGAAGAGAGAGAGAGAGAGAGACAGAGGAGAGACACTGTCCATCTATTTTTAGTGTCCAAGGGTCTCTCGTCAAACGAAGGACAAGGTCAACGAAGCCACAAGGTGTCAAACATAATGTGTATGTGTGTTTGAGCTGTCACAGGGTGTGTGTGTGTGTTGCCTTGGCCTTTAGGAAAGAGACAAACAAGGAAAAGGGTCGTTTTTTCCACAAGTCGTGACCAGTAGTGGTGATGCTTTTTGCACGGGAAAAGTGTCCTAGGGTGTTGATGATGATGACCATGCCTGGGAACCCGCTGACCGCATCCATCATCCTTTTTTGTCGTTCTCCTTTTTTCCCTTTGCCCATTATGCAAACCATTTTTTTCTCAGCTTCTCTAAAAGTAGCTCATTTCCATCTGAATAGAAGAACGAATCTCTCTCGAATTGGACCGTTGAGGGTCAAGGGTCATCCCCAAACGGCAGTTATTTCCCAAGCTCACATTTTCCGAGAGAGAACACTGGTGCTCTTAGTTATACTGTACATTATTCTCGTTCATTCAAACAGAGAGAGAGAGAGAGATATTAAGTCTGTGGAGGTCTTCTTGCTGTCTCAAATGAGTGGGGAGGTGGTGAACAAGAAGCGAGAGAGGCATTTAATTGCACGCAAGCAAGGAAAAAGCCACGGCGGACACAACCCTTCCTTTCCGTCCAGAAATAACTTCTTGAGAGAGAGTGAGAGAGCACTTTTTTGCATCTCTCTTTTTTAGTGGTGTAAAAAAGAACATGTTGGTCGTCCACAAATGACTGACCCCCCTCCCTCACACCCACACATGTCACCAGTTGCTCACAATGCTATGTCTACATCCCTGGAGGACCCACCGCTTCCTTTCTAAGAATCTCTGCTAATTACCCTTTCTTTTGTGTTTGTGATGTCGTGGTGGATCGGGCTGAAGATGATGGACGAGGATATGTGGAGAGAGAGAATGCCATTATTCATGAGGGATTTGGATGACCAGAGTGAAAGCTGGGGAGTCTAATATACTGACTGAGTGTCACTAGTTGAATGACCGAAGTGACACAAATGGGGAGTGTGAGTGTCGTGCGGTAATCCCCCATTTGTCTCTGGAAGTGCTAATCCAGGCTCTCGATGCACTGCAGCCTCTTTACGACCGCAAAAAACCAATCTCGCTCCCTACACTAATTGCAGGTGCTTATTTCACAAAATACTTCACTTAATGACAGTTGTGTGATGGAATGAAATCGCTCCCTAAGTGTCAAAGTCATCTCTTGCATACTTAATTCTGGTGTGCTCTACGTGAGCTGACGATGAAAGATGAAACACTTGACTGAGCATTTAATTGCTCTCATCACGACACTCCACCGTGGACATTCCTCGAAAATCTCCTTCGGGCTTACAATCATCTACATTATTCTACATCCTCATTTTCTTCTCAAAAGGCTAGGCAGACTTAAAAACTGCTAAAAAGAGGCACAATGGCCGTTCAAGAGAGAGAGAGATGATGAATTTGGCAAGGGCTGTCCCGTTATGAGGTGGAGGAATGGGCAGAAAGTGTCACGCTTCGTCAACCATCACAAGAAGAGCACAGGAATCAGTTCTGCTCAGGCAGATGAAGAATAAGAAGACACGGTTCAACAATAGTCCACCACCACCATCATCATCAAACATTATCGCACCACTACTTTGTATAGTATAAGAAGTAGTAGTAGTAGTCACCATGAGAAAGAATCCGGCTTTTTTCGACCAAACGGACCGACAGGACTTCAAATATTGAATGATGGGAACCTACAGGGCGACACAAAAACTCCTGATTGGCATATGGGAACAATCAGAATAAATGAGGATCGGACGGATGACGACGAAGATACCCAAAAAGATAAGAAAAACGATTTCAGGATCAGAGGAATGCGAGCAAGGAAGGCTGGGGTGGAGTGCGACTACCGAGAGACAATAATAAATCGCGAGATGCATTGTTGTTGGATTGTCGCGGGGCAGAGTGCGACGGTCGAGGTGGTGCGTGTCATCTGCCTCGTTCGTCATGGTGCGCGTTGAGGACCACACTCCATTGGGCATTGGTCACCGAAGCTTTACGCAAGGTGTTCTCTCACGCTTCGATTGCCTACGAACCAATTAACCTCATCGTCCACACGACCACACCTTCCTTCAGATTCATCCTTCTTCTTCTGATGATGATGATGATTCGATTCATTGCACAACCACCATCATCATCATCATCTGTTCCACTACATCTCAGAATGAAACACAAATGCACCACCAGATAAACTCTTCAGTAGTAATAGTAATACACCTGTTGTGTGTGTGAAGGTGGTGACGGCGAACGTGAGGGCTCAAAGAAGAAGGTGAAACATTAAGTAACGGGACAACAGGAAGACGACGACACATTTCCTCTCAAGAACAACTTAATTGCTCGCTCACACTGACCTCACTCCCACTTCCGCCCGCCCTCCCCTTATGCTAATGAATTGTCATTTAATGACCCACCCCATCAACTGCCGAGATAACGAAAATAACAACTCATTCCCACCGGAAAATCTCTGACTCACTTTTTTCAAATTCAATAAAACAATTTCTTTTTCGTACAAACTCGAGAGCGTTTCTTTTATTAATACGAACATCATCACAAGTAGTGGCTGCTTTTCCACGTTGGAATGCTTGTGCTATGCGTGGTCATCAGTCTCCGACTACAGCTGCTGACCCATCCTTACCTATGTATAGGGTGAGACCACCTCCCCCTGCCAATCGATGAGAATAATACACACTTGTTAGAAATGCTTAGAGTTTACGATAATCATACATGACGAGTTGACAGGTGCACTAGGTAGAGATTATTTTATATACTTGAACTGACCTTCGTGCGGACTAGACGCGAGATTTGACTCGCGAAGAAGTTGGTCTATTAGACCTTCTGGATCTACTCTTGTAGCATCTACTCTAGACGAAGTATTCTTTTCTCGTTCTAAGAGTCCCGCTGCGGGACCTGATAGGGCTGAATTTCGCCCTGAATTTCTCTCGAGACTTCCATACTCAGAGCCCATCTCACGTACCACACCCGAGTCGGAGGATGAACTCTGTCTAGAATGTTCTGTCTGGTGAGCAGGCATAGAGCTTTGACTAGCTGAAGAAGGGACCACTACTGGAGGATCATTGTGACTCCCGTCAATGAGAGTTACTGATTCCTCCTCCCCATCTTTCACAACCACTGAGTTGAGACTTTCTCCAAAGTACGACGGGGTTGAACTCGCAACCGGTCTGAAAGTCAAGCACATCATAATTACAGCAGAGGACACAGGGTTATTATTTTGAATGAATGAAATGATCTCTAAACATACACTTTAAAACAGAAGTCCCCTTCCTTCACTTGCATGTGAATTGTGACACGAAGAAGTGCATTGTTTGCACGCGCACTTGAGTTGTACTCTTCTAAAAGAAAAGATCGAGACTGAGGAGTTCCACCCGCAAACTCTGCTAAGTTGATATCTGCGAATCCTAATTTCAAGTGCGACTTTCCTCCTTGTGCTTCCTACAAGAGAGTTTGCAGCATAAGATTACTGCGTGTAATAATACAAAAATAAATGACATTATTCATATCTAAGAGGCAAACTTACTCTACGAACAGATACACGAACTGTGCACGGGTCTAAAATACCCGTTGAAAGGGTAGCTGTCAATTTTGCTTCAAAGGTAAATGTGCTGTTCCAGCATACTCGGTGCTCTACGATTTCCTCCCTGAAAATATTCATTAATTAGCAACGTAACTGCAAGAACATAAATACTGGCATTCATTTCAACAATGCTTTCATTCATAAATATTTGAACATAATGTCCTTATATTTTTTAACAGAAATCAACATCTGTATGAACAATAACATTATAATCTATTCTAATCGTTGCTGCTTATCTACTTTATTGTTGAACTAACCATACAGTAATACTGAAACAACGATAATCCAACAGAAGAAACGGTAAATCCCAAAAATAACATAATAAGTTACAAAGTGACATTGTCCTAGGCCTCCCCCATATACTAAGGCATAGGGTTAGTCACCAATTGAGCTTGCATTCCAAAAAACCCGATGAGTCACCAAAAGATTCTCAAAAATGACCATTTTCTGATTCCTACAAATGAAAGTCACCAGTCGCAGTTCGTAGTCCACTGTCACTTCTCGGCTACGATATCAATGTAACAAATCATACTCCCCAAAACGAAATATTATAACCTCTGAATTAGTTACACTACTGCGGATCTCTTTTGAAAGCCTCGTTTACCGCAAGCGGTTCTATTCTATACACTATTTGCATTGTGCACATTGTGTTTAATACTCTAACTATGCTTATTGACAGTTAATACTTATCACTAATTGTAAGTTATCGTCAGAAGTGTCAGCACCTAAATAAATTACGATCAATACATCATTAAACCACCCATCCTGCTTTTAAACACTTCCTAAGACGCGTTTATAAACCACACACCTGTCCGAAATCTTGGTAAAGTGTCCTCCCTGGAGCAACCTTAATTTAGCAAAGATAACTCCCGCGAGGAATGGTACGGAAGAAAGTTCTTCCAAGTGAAAAGTGACTACAAAACGCAGTGTTTTTTTGTTGGATTTCCACACAGCAAGACCCGACATGGTATAAAAGGAGGGGACACACCCACCAC
>Ga0194135_10001666_pt1 | contig 13336 bp, 5 predicted proteins | sample LitLau_LLRF_2013_FD_134024 | JGI IMG/M metagenome (GOLD analysis project Ga0194135, IMG submission 134024) | Freshwater sediment microbial communities in response to fracking from North America - Little Laurel Run_MetaG_LLRF_2013 (version 2) | ecosystem: Environmental > Aquatic > Freshwater >...
CTGCTAAAGTAATGAAAAATGCCTGTCATGTACTTTGCCACCAGGAACCTTCATACATCCCTCCTAATTTAATAAATTTACCTGCTAAATTCATGTTTTCAATAATCCTGTTTACTAGCCATTATTAATATAAATTTAGCTTCAATTCAGCAAATTAATTCTTAAAAACCTACACAATGGTATCTAATAATCCGCCAGGTGTGCAGATGTAGCCTTTTCAGGTATTCCACACTTTTACTACTGCCCAAATTTTGTAGCCTTTGGCGAACAAGTCCGTTCACTAATAAGTTTAGAGCTAGCTGATAGTCTGACCAAATCTTTTGAAATGTTTTTTTAAAGAATAGATAACTGCATCTGAGTACTAGTAAAAAGGAAACGAGCGGGTTACTAAATCCCAATGATTTGAGATTTTATAGTCCGCTCATTTTCTTTTTGAGTGTCACTCTCAGTAACTGATGTCATGTCAATAACAGTGTCATTTTGGTGTCTGGGGAAACTCAAGTCCATTAAAATGAAGATGTATTGATTTGAAGTGTGATGAGGGGCCGTTATGCGAATAATTTGCAGTTCGCAAAAGAAAGAGTACTGTAAATACCTTTACTAGCTAAACTACATGCCTTCCTACTTAAACATGTATCATGGCCGTAATTGGAAGGCGCTTTTTAATGTACCAACTGAAACCAGTCTGTCAGTGTAGGCGTCATACAGCAGCCTAGTTTTGTTGTCAATTAGACTTTATCCTAATCTTTTGGTTTCTGAGTGAGTCGTAAAACGTAAGGTTGGAATCCAACAAGATACACAATTGCTGGGCTATTCAATTGCTACGAGCTTGTATTTATTTATTTTACTTTTCTTTGGTGGTGTAAGAACCTTCTCTCGGTGCTTCGCATCGCTTGTCTTAACCACATGAACATTACAATAATTGAGAAGACTAACTAATCGCCACTTCGAAGAATCGGATTTTGCAGATTTAGGAAATTTTCTATAGCTAAACAGAGGGCAAAGTAAAATTTTCTCAACCACTAAAGGTTGCGAGGAATAAGAAATTATTTGCTTATCATCTTATTAATGTCAATTTATGTAAATTTTAAATCATTAATTTTAATAGCAGCAATGATATAAAAGGAGGTCCCAAAATGTTTTTTAACAGGCCAGATTAATAACAGGCTGAATTTATTAACAGGCAAAGTCATGAATTTAGGAGGGCGTTTAAATGTATTCCATTTATTTCATGGATTATCAATAGAAGCGTGTAGCTCTCCTGCATTAGTACTGGGGGTATTTTACATATTTCTCTGAGTGAGAATTCCATAGATGCAATAATGTCAAACTTCAAACTAGCTGACAGTTTCTTTCATCGCAAATTGTTTCATCACTACAGAATCATTCATTAATATATTGATAACTTTCGTTACACAGATGAATGTAGTTATGGACATTTTTGGGTCTGGAAACTTATGGGTAGCTATGCGAAGTTATTGCATAACGACTAGCCACTTGTGTAACAAAAGTTATCATGTCACGTGGATCCAGCAATACCTCGCCATTTTCAGGATTCTAGTCTGCGAAAATGTCGCAGCTATGCGAAAGATTCCGTGACTTTAACAATACCTCAAAGAATAATTCATTACGATGCCACACAAAGAGCATTTATTTAGAATATATATTGCAATATTCCTTTCATGGATTATGAATGAAAACCTTTACATTCTCCTTTATTTCAGAAAATCGACACTGATCAGAAAATGCAATTTCTGAGGAAAAAGTAACGCTTCTTAAGAGGTTGACTGACATGTTAAAAATAGTAGCATATAATTTGTGAGTCAGAACTGTGGTACCTACAAAGTCGAATTTTCCAATCCAAGATGGATCAACAATCCCTGCTGATTTTCCATTATAGAGTAAGCAACAATGATTCCAATTAATGTTTATAATTTGCACCATTATCAGATACAACGAAAAATTGCATCAATTGTTTGACCCTCTTGTTGAGTTTTTTATCTAATCAAAAATTATCTGTCTCCAACGTCACCCAGTAACATCATTGTAGTATGACTGTCATCATCGAAAGATGAGGGTTCTAGCTAAAAGTCACGCAAGCTGGCATCATCATCAGCATCATCCTGGAATTCAGATTCCTCAACAAAACTCATTTTACTAACATTTACGATAAGGTCGTCAAAATACGAAGCAGAATTGCGGTCAACAACTCTACAGGAGATCACGTACCTGGGCTACAGGGAGAGGATTTGGTTATTTTTCCTTTATCATTGTGCTAATTATGGATCATTAAATCAGATGGCATTATCCATATAATAGTAGGCCCGAAAACGAAGGCCTCAAATGTAATTCAATGGTCATCTGTACAATAATTCCTCTTCTCAAAACTCTAAAATAGTCTATCATTTTAGTAACATTTTAAACCTTTGTGAACAGTAAACCTGTCATCTCTCAATTTCTATGTATTGCTCCTGATGAAGAGTACAGTTTATATTCGAAACGTTGAGTAAACTATTTGAATCGTTATATCCTTGATACCGTAATTTAATTAATATCTCACTTCATAATCCATTAACTTTTGCTTTCTCCTAGACTTCTGTCTCATGTCTTTCTATACCTGACATTTCCATCATCGCAATGGCAAAGGAAGTTGGCCTCACCCTCAACTTTAAGAAGTGTGAGGTAGCCATTTTGGGGGTGGGGTCGGAGGAGGCCGAGGAATGTTTCGGCAAATTTGAGGAGGTCGCACCGGGACACTGTATACCCCCTATGGAGTTTTTACAACACTATGTTTACTCTGGGTAACCTAATTTCACGGGCAAAGTCGTCTTTGGTTGATAGAGGATTTGCCGAATTTATTTTCCCCAACGCAACTTTCATTGATCAGCAAGACGACATATGTTTCTGCTGCAAACTTAATCTTACAACTAGTTATGACTCATCGCTTGGAAGCATCGAATACTTTAATATCTCCTCCGATGGGAATACTGACATTCCTCTGTTATTTTTTGAATATCCCGTGTTGGATACTAACAGACAAAGTGGGGAAATTCTCCTAACAACAGCTCAAGATGAGTACACGTTCATAAGCTGCGGAGACCCATCTTATGATCCCCCCGATTTTTTAGCTCTGTTCATGCCATTCACAAAAACAACTTGGGTATTGATATTCATGACAATTTTCGGTTGGCCGTTAGTTCTGTCCCTCATAGAAAACGATTTTAACTTCAAAAATGTTTTGCAAGATTTTGACGCTTTGTTTATTGGTTGGGCAATGATTCTCGAGCAGTCTCATCTTCGAGCAACCAACTACAAAGGCAGAGGTCCCCTCTATTGCTATTGCGGTTGCGTCCTTCTTGCAATCTTTATCTTATCCAACGCCTACAAAGGAGACAACATTCGAGCATTAACAAAGTCATTCGAGTTGGTTCCCTTAACACACATTACTCATGTTGTTAATGCCGGGTACAAAAAATACAGCAGTAACTACTGCAGAAAGTTTCCGACTTTGCCGGATGAAAATTATTATTGTTTTGGAGCTGAGTTCTATGTGATAAAAATTAACCAGTCTACTGATAAGCAATACAAATTATGGGAACAATTGGATCATGTAGTTATAAACCAGACAGGAGCAAACGATGAGCAAAAACAAAAGTTCGAATGGTTTGGAGAGTGTCGAGAAAAGAAGGCGTTGTTAGGATGGCGTAGTAAAGATAATTTTGTCAAATTACAAAGAAAGTTACGCAGGAAGCACAAGAGTGCACACATTTCCATAGGAGAGGAATTCATTTCTGTTCACCGACAGGGATGGCGTTTGAATCGATACGGAAGCATCAAAGTCCTAAAAAGAATGTGGACACTTGTGGAGTCTGGTGTGTACAATGAACTACTGAATATATCATACAAGCCTCCAAAAGCTCAACCTTCTGATCCACGGAAGTTGGAAATGCACGGAAATATTTTTGTCCAGTTCGTTTTCCTTTCGTGTGGGCTGCTTTTAGCGTTCGTGATTTTCATTGTTGAATTTCATAAAACTATTACCCGGTGTTTTTGTTCCGTATGCGATTCAGTCATTTTCTTAATTAGAAAGTTTTTACAACACTCCCAGAAAGCTGTCCTCCTCGGATTAAATTGCTTTCCTGAAATTAGGGGACAATTATTGAATCAACAGCCTTTGCTGTTTTTGTTTTACTATTCCTGTCGGGTGAAACCAAAAAAGGGCATTAGGGGCAAAGGGAAACTTTATGTGCCTCAGGACTCAACCATCCGTTTTACAAAACATTAATAATTTATCTTGAACATTTGCATATATATCTCATCTTAGCCGAGGTAAATATGGGCTTATAGAGCCATGCATAATATCGGTGTGTGTGTGTGTGTGTGTGTGCGTCTGCAAACATTGACTTATGGGCCCGCAGGGGTCGGCAGTAGGGGTCAAAACGGCACTTTTTTCAGTAGTAACTCCGAAACTATGAGCAGTCGACCTTAGCGCTTTGGATATGTTGTAGACATTTGTAGTTGCAATATTTCATTTCATTAAGGCAAAATCCGAAAAACGTGTGCTTTGCCTTCAAAATCAAGTCTGAATGTTAAAAATATCAACCTTATTTGAAAGCGATACAAACATGACATCATAAATTATTAACATGGTTTGGGATGTGTGGGTTTTAGTTCGAGTTGAAGTTCCCAAAACTTACCTGGGCTAAAGAGAACTGCTTGAATATGTTTTTATATGTGTGCACTTTTACCATTATAGATCGAACCAGTGCACTAGCAATAAATCTTGTCAATTGCGTTTACTGTACCAATTATTCTATTGTAGTGCTTTATTGCACGTAAGAAATATTCATTCAAAATTTATTAATTTTTAACTTTAACTTTTCGTTTAACTTATGCTGCAACTCACGAAGTCAAGAAGAGAGAAAATTGAGGCTGCTAAGTTTGGCATCCTAAAATGTACCAAAGTGGAGATTTAAGAATATGAACCGCAAAATATTTCATCGCTGCAGAATATGCCTTAGAGAGAGCACTGGTTAGAAAATGTATTGATAAATTTCAATATTTCTTTACGAATTTGCAATAAAAGCTTTTAGCTTTCCTGTTCGTTATAATGTGAAGCTTCACACCTCACATGGAAGTAAGGAATAATTTGATAATTAGAATGCATAAGAAGCAGTATGTTCTACTATATTTCGTTTACAGATTATCAAGAAACGCAGTCAACTTGCCATGCATCAATATTTTAGATAGTCGATAGATGATTCGGCTTCTTGTTCAGATTTGGATTCCGAATCACGAAAATGAACTACTAAGTTTGAAGTTTAGACTTCTGAGAGGGTTGTATCGAGGTCTTGATAGAAAATTGCTTGTCTTTAATTTGTTTTGTTAAGATGATGATTCAGGTCAGTGTGCTCATCAGAACTAGCTGTTAATTAATTTGAGTACATGCCTTGTGTGTTATCAATTCGACATTTCTAATTTTAGAAGTTCTGTCTCTTTTTTCTCCGACAGCGACAGTTTGAGGTAAAAAACGTTTGTTCAGGAAAGGAGCTATGAACAGAGGTTCTAAAAAAGACTATTCCTAATGGAGTAATAGTAGAACAAACTTGCAACCTCCGCCAACACAGTCATCAACAGTAACACAATCTATTAGGCCACAGGGACTATTTCTAGTGTACCTGAACTACAGGGAACCCTCTAGCATTGAAGCATGCAACTTTTCTCGTAGTAAGTCATATGCTAAATTGCGGCAAAAAAATGACTGTTGTAATTGTGTAGTATCAAAACGTTCTATCGCTACTGAAAAATTAATTAAACCTTCAGATGCCAAGACACCAGGAAAGGTTCCAAGGGCTATACCACGGGTCCAACGGATTATGTCAAGGGTCAGAGGGATATTCCACAGGTCAGGGTGGGGCCCTTTAAATCGGGTGAAAACACTAACAAGTATGTAACAAAGCCGAGGGCACATAAATAGATACGAGGTATGCGAGCATTGATCAATCATCATCAGCTATATTTATACAACGAAGGCTTCCCTTGTTAATTGCTTTGGTTGATTACTTGCTTGGAAAAGCTATACATATTATTTGTTTACATGTAACAATATATATGGTTAATAATGCGCAATAGGTGCCGCACTCTGAAACGGTTACGAATTGAGAAGAATAAGGTCCTTACGTTTTTCACTTTGCATGCCCTACGAACTGCACGTCCCTAAAAGCTAGTACACACAAATGACTTGTGGGTGAGATAAAGTTCCATTTTGTGCTAGGTAAAAGTTCAAGAGCAAGTGTGAGGAAATGTAAACGCGAAGTAACCAATTTCAACTTCTCTTTCTCTTTGATGAAACTATATTTAGAACTTATCAACCAGTTACAAAGTAAAGGGAACCGGCAGTTCTCAGTGCCATGTCTACTAGTACAGTCAACCTTCTCCTGATTTGAACCAGTACTACAGCAATCCTACCTTGGGCTCCAAAAAATCAGTAAAAGGTATAAATCTGTTATATATTTTTAGTTTTAATTCATCTGATATAGCTGTGAAAACTATTTCAATCGAATTGTCAAATAAAGGAAATGAGAAGGTTTTTTGTTTTGTGCATAAATGTAATAAACCATAAAAAAGGTTGAAAAGTTTGAAAGTTTGTAACGCATCACAATAAGTTTAGTTTCAAGCTTGGATTTTGTGAAAAATCATTTTCAAACATACGAAGCGTTAAGATACACATATGACTCGGGCGCATTAAGAAATCCCCTTTTAAATATTTAGTGTGCAATTAAACTTTAAAAATCACGAAAGTCTTAAAAAACATAATTATCATTTCCTCAATCAAATGGTAAAGCTAAAAATTTATTCCTAATTTCCTATTGTAAATGTGTCAAGAGTTACAGATGGCAAGGAAGTCTGTTCAATCACGTGACGGCGACGCACATTAACGAACATTTTAATTGTGAACAATGTGACAATATTTTACAAGCGTAGGGACGGATATTCCATCCAAAGAAGGAGTGATTTTATTCACGAGCTCCTGAAAATATTTTTTCAACCCGAATTAATTTGGGGTTTTATCTATGAAATGATCTTGTATCTCTGCATTACGTTAGTCAATATTTACTCTTTTTGGTAGAGGCTCTGATGTTCAATTGATTAAAATTCGCTTGTTTGAAACACTAGATGTATTATCGAAATTAGTAACCTCAGTGTCAATAGTTAGCTGAGTTGATTTAGATTATTGATTGATACGCCACGATACCCCGCTTGTAAAGGCCACCGTTCACTACCGTTCACTTTCTATTCCACTATTTAGCATTAATTCTTGCGGTGAATCTTCTTTATCGTATCCTACCACTTTATCTGAATCGAGTTTTAATGCGATTAAATGAAACATTTTATGATTTTATTATTTTGCAAATAGTGAAGAAACAAAATCGTGTGTGATATTGTGTACATCGTGGATGCAGAAGTAAGATTGGGTGAAAAGAAGTTTTCTGAAAGATTGAAAACACTACGATAGTAATAATGTGTCTTTCAACTAAATTTAGGTGAGCCGCTGTTTAATTAAGAATAATTAATGACTTGCCAGTTGGTCTGAACGGCTGAGTTGCCTTCACTGAATATTTCATTGTCTCCGTTGGGTCACACAAGAATTGTTTTAAACAGATTAAAATTTCTTTTGGTTAACTTATTTCCTTTGCCACTCTATCGATGAATCAAAAGCGAATCATAATGATATTCTTCAGCTTCATAACTATATTGCTTTATTTAATTTACTAAAATGCCGTGTTTGCTACTTGCTTGTTTTTCACTGATGCATTGCAAACTATTGCTCTTATACTAATGAAATGATGACAATCTACTCAATTTCGAATCGAAGTATCACAATTTTTAGATGCACTATTGCATCAAATATTCATCAAAACCCATCCAGCTACCAATATTTGTTCAGTTTATAATGTATATCTGAAGCGATTCATAGACACTAATTTTAAAGTCGAAAAATTTAACGTTTGGGTTAAGTTTCATAAATATGACTTTTCAAAAGTATTACGAGTAAACCGCATGACGGCAAAATTACGACAACTCTAGGTTGCTTTTCTCATATGACAGTTTCTAACCAGGTAAGCACCTGAGGTGCAAGTCGAGTTGGGGTTCACTTTATATACCAAAATCTTCAGAAGAAGGCGTACAACACGCATCTGAAGTCCGTTTTGTGTTAATGTGAAATGATGCCCTGCATGGTCGTGAAGAAGGCGCGCGCCGTAAGCATTGCTATAGTGGGAGGTTCTGAGAGAGAAACCTTTCTCAGGCCTCACATAATGTTCGCGGGGTCCAGGAAAATTCTTAAAATGGACCTCCCCTCCGAACCTCCTACTATTGTAATGCTTATGGCGTGTGCCTTCTTCACGACCCTGCAGGGCCCCATTTCATATTAACACAAAACGAACTTCAGATCCTTGTTCTACGCGTTCTCCTGAAGATTTTGGTATATACTACAACCCCCAACTCGACTTGCACCACAGGTACTTACCTGGTAAGTACAGGAGTAGTTATCAAGAATAGGTTAATCGTCATCTACTAAACTAATAAAGGCTCAGCGTTACTCAGTGAATTCGTGACTGAATGGAGCGTAGCAAGTCCTACACTACTCTATGAGTTACAGCCTTCAGTAGCTGTATGGTGCTACTCCACTCTCTTAGCTAACTCGGGGTCCCAAGCTTCTCCGAGTAAAACCCAACCTGCACCATTCTCTCATCTCTCTCTCTTCTTCTCAGTCAGACACATACTCCGCTCCCTATTGTGAGTAAAAGGAAATACAGGGATTGCAAATTGAGGAATTTTCAAATCCCGCACATGGGCCCTCTTCCACGTTTACAACAAACAAAACACAGTTCTATCCTGCGTATGTTAATTTATATTTATTCTAATCGACAAGAATTAAATTCCAATTAATGGACCAAACTCAAACAGTTTGCATACTATTTGCTTCTACGCTAAAAATTTGATTCAATGAGTTTTTAACTAAACAAGCAATGTTTAATCCTAAACTTCATCATTATCATCATATACAGTGTGAACTTGAAGGTTACCTTTGGTGTGTATGAACTTTGCAAACCATAGACAACAAACGCTTTTACCTCCCAACGCAAACAAGTGTCTCATTCCGTTGTCATAATTCCACTGATTGGGCTGAACGACCAATAATTGGACCACACGACCTTATTATTGAGAAGTACGGAGATAAAAAGGTGGATCATGTAAGCTTATGATTGATACGGATTTTTGAGGCCTTAAGTAATGAATTATCGTGCAATCGTGCTGAGTTAAATGGGACACTGTAAGGATCTCAATTTAGTCCCGCCTTGAATTTTGGCATTCATTTTCTATCATTTTTAATAGTCGTTTTATAATTGTTTAAGGATATTCAAGATTCGAATCAGGGCCCATAATGGGGAACGAAGTTTTTCTTCGTTAAAAGAAGATAGGAGAATTGTAAATTTTTGAGGTGCAACCCAGGATTTGTTGACAGTGTTGCCTGTATTTCCTACTACCCACAGGGAGAGGAGTTTGTGTCTAACTGATAAGAAGGGAGAGAGATAGAGAGAATGGGTTTACTCAAAAAAACTCAGGACTCCGAGTGACCTCAGAAAGTGGAGAAACACAGTAAAGCTACTGAAGGCTCTGTCCCACATGTTTGCTCATTTCAAGGTTTAAGGCTAGTACTCAGGGTGCGGGAACCATTATGACAAGAGGGTATTGAATTAAATCTGTAGTTTTCATTTTTCAATACCCTAGAAAGTCTGGTGAAACTCATTGAAAATTTTCTCCACACTTTTCACAGAAAAAACAGGGTTTTGACAAGAGTAGTGCGTGGAATGTATACTTCCTTTTCACGCGAGAAAAATTTTAACCGGACCAATTTTGGACAGGTTTTAATGGTTTGAAAACATTTCACAGCTATTTTATTGCACCGGGAAAATTCTCCCTACCGTTATGCACTGAAACATTTGCACGACGATCTCATTTCATCACAAAGGTATCCTGAGTACGTAGCTTGCCCTGTTAAAATATAACATTAAGTCACTCTATGGGTCTGAACGTAAATAAGGTGAGTGAGATGTTTTAATTCATAACTGGTTGACATACTAACTTAAGTAAGAGCTCTTTGCTGCCCAATATGTTCAATTATTCGTTAGTATTCATTTAAGTAATTGGTTATCAACGCTTGTTTGCCATGTTTTGTTCTACTGTTGCTCTGAATACGATGTTTCGTACAGTCACCTTATCTTTAAATAAGAAATCGATTGTAGGATCGTCATATCCTGCAAGCAATAGACAAGATCAATTATTTGTGTAGCTTGTTTATGCATTACAATTCCAGGTTGTTCCTCTCATAAATTCTAATATTCAAGCGTAGTTGATAAGGGTAGATTTATCTTCAACGCATCATTTTCAATTAATTTTAAGAATTATGCTGCGGTGAATTGAACGAACAAAAACTAGTAATTAGCCAAACGGTGGGACTTTTGATGGCACTGGATCGACAAGGGAATTTCTTCAATAGTAAAAAAAGACGAATGAACTTTTGAAATCATTGAAGACGTTTTAGAGATAGCGAACATGATTCAGGGAGGTCAAAGTACTCATCGAAAACTAACTGTGCATTTATTTCTCAATGCTATGTGCAAAAAATGACATAATAAAATGTCGATAATTCTTTCTCCCGTTGCCATTGCAGATTGTGACAGGAAGGACGAGTCTGTGTGCGTGTGGAAGCGTTTGTTCCGGAGAGACAAGATTTTTTCAACAAAATCGTTTCTAACAAAGTAGTTGTAAGACAAACATATCTCTCCTGTGTGATCTCATTTGAAAAACCTCTGCCAACACCGTCATCCACAGCAACACGATCTATTAGACGACAGGGACCCTCTCTGGTGTACATTACATGGACAACAGGGTCTTCTCCCTATCGGAAAGAAGCATGCAACTTTCCTCAAAGCAATTCATATGCTGAATTATTGTGAAGGGTCATTCACACTGTTGGAATTTGTAATCGCAAAATGATCCATAGCTACTGAATAATTAAATAAAGCTTTAAGCGCCAAGATGTCAGCAAGAAATAATAATTACATATGATATAAAAGAAGGAGAGTTCTTCTTGTGTTGCTATATTTCGTTTATGGATTGAAACCAAAAGCCTTTGCTTACCATATATTAATATTTCAGATAGTTGATATATTGATCTGATTTTTGTTTTTCTGAATAAGATGGTTGAATTCCAAACTGGTTGATATATTAAGGATAGTATAGAGCTTTCAATCATCAATCCAATCTAAAAAGCTTCTCATGATTTTCAATCATTCGCAAGTTTTAATATAAATAAATGCTTATCAACTGACGCTTAATTACGATGTTCGGTCTTACCGTAGTTTTGGAAGCGGTGTTTTCTGCGGTCACCACCTCTTTGAATAAGAAATGAGTTAGAGAAACATGCTAATCAAATCATCAGCTCATTAAACAATATTATACTTCGGCCTTTCCTCATTTGAGGTTGATGGTCTTATATGCTATTTCCCAATTTACAGTGTTAGTTATCAAAACCAATCAAATATAATTTCACTGATTTTTTAAAATTATGCTGCAATAAATAGCAAGAACAAGCAACGCAAGCAAAAACTTCTTTCGTATAAGTAAGCTAATGAAATCTGCTTTAAGGGAGACTATTGTTTCTTGCTCGCGATTTTAAATGGTTTAAATTTTTATCTCGAGTGTACAGCATTTCATCTCAATCAATGATATTTAAATTTTAAATAACTTGTGGATGAAGCCCTAAGGGCAAACTAATACACGTTTTTTACTTGAATTTTTTTACCGTTTAGCTTCTACCTCTACTGGTAGACAAATTCATCAAATCTAAGCATTATATGTTTTACATATAAGTATGGGGCATACGAGCTATATTTGTGCAGATTTTATTGAAATATATTTATTACCCCATTAGTGCCGCATATCAACCTGCAACGAAGTATAGATCAGACCCTTTGATGTCATTTTGAATTTAAAATTCCGATTCATTCCATACAGGGGTTTTTTTCTTCCACTCACAAATCATGTAGCTCGATTCAGTAAATAATTTCGAAGCAACGGTGTTTCCCCGTACGATCTCAAAAAACCAATTGAAAAAGCTAACAATTAAGAAACCAGAGAGTGCTACATTGCTGGAAATCCTCGGTACAGATTTTATAGTCCCGTAAAAGAGAAGGATTTCAGTTGCCCACATGCCGTAGATGATTCCAGGTAAAGCTGTATACTTCAGAGATGTATTGAAAGTTTGCTCCAGCAGTACAATTGATATAAATTTTTGCAATCAATGATCTCCCACTATTTTATTGATCTTGTTAAACTGAAAGTAAAATTTATTTGCAGATGTTAACTAAATCATGCAGATATTGTTATCCAAAAATGCACACTTACGCCTTAATAAGATTGATGTACTCCAACAAACTCACGCAACATGCAAATGCCAATTATCCCCCGTGTAGCATACTGTCCAAGAGATTTTACAGAAAAATAATCAAATTGAGACCTCCTACAAATGTAACTTTGAGGTAATCTTTCCAACTTAAGTGACCATCTTAATCGTGTCGATACATGCAAGAGGTAATCAAAGGAGGGTAACAATGAAAAGCAAGAATAACAGGTAGAAATAAAAGTATTATGAAGCCACATGAAATGTTAGGATTCATATTATCAATGAAGCGGTTTCTTCAATTGTAAAATATGATCGTCCTGTTACAGAAAAGGATAGTCTCCTGACCTTTAGTGGTAGTATATATAATAAGGACTATGGTCACCTTTACACATTTTTAAAAAGCCGCGAACTTTTAAATGACCTTCCAAGACAATGAATTTATTGAACATGTGAACACAATTTGTGTCACATGACCAGTTTTAGCGAATTAAAAGCGAAATAACGGAAACAATAATTATAGTTGCACCAACAAGAGTGAGAAATATATGGTATTTGTCCACATATAATTTACACCACATTAGAATGCAATGAAACACGCTTAACAAAAGACTTAAGCGGTAGAACTTGTGTCTAATTTTGTTCTTAGATTCAGTGAAACCTGTGACTTGAAATTGATTCTAGCCAGCTCAATAAAAAATGCCATTCTAAAATGAGAGTGGTTAGTGTATAGTTCAGTCCAAGTAATATGCCAAGTATTTGTAAATTGAATTCCGTGGACAGGAGATTTTTATATGACATCTTATGGGAGTAATTTAAGCAGACAATCAACACGGCTGTTTGTTTCATATTTTTAAGCTTTTCAAA
>Ga0194135_10001667_pt1 | contig 13336 bp, 9 predicted proteins | sample LitLau_LLRF_2013_FD_134024 | JGI IMG/M metagenome (GOLD analysis project Ga0194135, IMG submission 134024) | Freshwater sediment microbial communities in response to fracking from North America - Little Laurel Run_MetaG_LLRF_2013 (version 2) | ecosystem: Environmental > Aquatic > Freshwater >...
GGCAGTTGTCTGAGGCGTTACGGCAGGATAATCGTAGTGGTTTTTTTTTGAACATGTTTAGAATTAGGATACGCCAGGGTAAAATTTCCCAAAACTTGAGTTCCAGGAGGAATTTGACCTCAGCGTCATTCAAAAGTGTGGGAATAACTCGAATTACTGGCGCTTGGAAGCTGCGGAGCACGGCCGAGATGGAAAACGCGTCCTGGATGTGGGGAAATGGAACCCAGTAACTGGGCTTCGGCTCCTCGACGATTTGTTCCCACACGTGACTGGTGGTTTCCGTGGGAGAACAATGGATATAACTTCCATGCATGTGAATGGGAAATTTTAATTAACAGGACTATTCTATTTGTATTTCCGTTTGCATTTAATGCTTCACAGTATCCACCGTGGCAAATTTTTACTCCGCACCCTAATGATCCGAAAAATATTTCGTACGGCGGACTGATATTTGAGATCGTTAATCATATGGCAGAGACACTTAACTTTACGTATCGAGTCGTGCTCCCACCGTTTGGTACATGGGGACTTCTTCAAAATGACGGATCTTGGGACGGGATGACTGGCTTGGTTAGCAGCGGAGAAGTAATCAGGACAATCATTTCTGAATTAATTTAAGTTAATGTTATCAGTTACATTTCTAAGGAATCTTCTGTATTCTGCTTTTTTTTTCAGGCTGCTTTGGGTGCTGCTGCTTTTACGGTCACGCCAGAACGTTCAAAAGTAGTGAATTTCACAAGCGTCATTGAGCGTGAGGCTTATAGCTTCATCGTCAATCGGCCTGTGGAACTCTCCAGAATCCTCCTATTCGCCCAGCCATTTACATCTGATGTAAAACTTTGTTCATTTTCTAAAATGTGTTCCACGTCATAATCACAAACCTGAACTGTGTTTTCCAGGTGTGGATTTGTATTGGATTTGCCGTTCTACTGGTCTCGCCTATCCTTTTCGCTGTGAACCGGAATAGTCATTATTACACTTTTCATAATCAGAGGAATGTGTATGGGCTATTCAAGCTTAAAAATTGCTTCTGGTATTTGTACGGAGCTTTATTACAACAAGGTTTGCTAAACATTTCCTGAGGATTTCCATGTGCTTCAATTCGTTTCATCATTTCTTTTGTTCGTATTTGTATGTTAGGAGGTCCACATTTACCTCGTGCCATAAGCGGCCGCATTGTGGTAGGATTTTGGTGGCTGTTTGTGTTGGTTATCGTCACCACTTATTCTGGAAATCTGGTCGCGTTTCTGAGTAACAACAATGAAATTTTCGTAGCCTTAAAACGGCTGTGTGGGTGATCAAATTCTATAATTTTACTTTAGCCTTTCCACGGATCGAGAACCCAGTTAATTCGATTGAGGATGTAATCAACCAAAGAGGCGTGTCTTCCTGGGGTGTTACTGGCAGCAGTGTCGTTGATGGATTTCTAACGGTACATACTTCTATGCAAAATGGAAACTTTAATTGCACTTCGTTGAGAACTGACTATAGGAAATATTAATATTCATTCTGTCAGACCTCACGAAACTCTAGAATCAGAATTCTGAATGAAAAGGCTATACGTCATCCAGTGTTTAATGAATCAGTAATTGAAATGGTACGAAACAAGAACCATGCTTATATTGACTGGAAAATTGCTTTACTGACAACATTGACCGAGCAATACCGAATGACTGGTCTCTGTGAATTTGCGCTTGGTGAGGCTTGCAATAGAACTTAAATTGTATTTGGAAAGGGGAATCACTCTTGCCCATGTTCGTAGGAAACGAAGACTTTTTCGAAGAAGAAATTGCCCTCATCGTGCCGCCAACCAGTACCTTCCTCCATTTATTTGACGCCGAGTAATTTCCGATTCTCTAAAAAAAAGTAATTTGAGCTGAGCACAACTTAATATGAAATTTTACTTTACAGAATCAAAATGATGCTAGAGAGTGGGCTAATTAAGAAATGGAAATCAAAATTGTGGCCGCAGAAGGATAAGTGCTCATCGTCTGGACTCGCAGGACTAATTTCCAATAGGATTGTATCAATTGGCGATATGCAGGGTTAGCTTCTTCCTCCTCCACCGTGCCAACTTCCTTATTCGACTCGACATTTGAATCTTCTTTTTTTTTCTTCCTAGGTTCATTCTACTTGTTGCTTGTTGGAATTTTCGTAGCGGCTGTGGTACTTTTAATTGAATTTTGTATTCACAGACACCGACAACGGAAAATGATCGATACTATTAAGGTTCTCGTTGCATCCAACAAAGCTACTGAGTTCTGGCAGCAAAAAGCATATCCATTCTTGAATTAAAAACTTATGCTTGTAAAATAACTGCTTTTGGATTAAGTCCGAATAAATTACATTTCACACACCCATTTAATTTGATTTGGAGCACATTCTTATTCTAAGAAGTCTTATTTTACGAAAGTTACATGTTGCAGACAGCAGAGCCGAAATTTGTTTTATCGAAGGAATGTTGAGTTTTGAATTTTAGCAGACCGTGGGAATTGATTGCCACTGGAAAGGGCGCGTGCGTGGAAAGTTGAGGCTTCTTGGATGAGCCCATCCCATATAACGACCTCCATACATCTTGCCCGTGTAAGGTGGATATTCGCAGCAGCGTTGAGGAGGGCAGACGGGTTCATTCACGCATCCACATTTGAAGTCAGTAAACTGCTTCCGTTGATCATCATTGTATCGTCGCCAATCTCGATTGTAGCCGTAACGAATAGTATCACTGCGGAAGGAATTTGAAAGTATTAACTCTCAGCAAAGAAAAAAGTTATGCTATCCAGACTAACCATTCATCTTGATCCGGCAGATCCCAAGTGCAGCATACAGAAGGAGTCATGAGCGATCTGACCTTGTGACATTTGTACTGATATTCATTTGGCCCTGGTTGGACGAAACAGTGAATGTTCTCCGGTGTGATGAGGCCTCCCACAAAGTCATTCCATTCTTCCTTGACGATAGTGTCACGGTACCATGGCTGTGTTTCGTAAGTGCAAGCACAGGAAGGATCACAGTTCTTGGCCCAGTAGCTTTTGTACCGAGTGTCGCAGCACTTTCTTTTCCGACATTCCGGGATACACTTTGGCCGGATGAAAGTTGGTGGTTGTACGCCACACTTGTTGAAACAGGGTGCGTTTCCCCCGGATAGAATTCCCAAGACTGGTGGATTGTAGAGGCGACGAGAGTCTCGAACTGCGCTGTTGGTGACGTCAAAAGTATGCGAACCACGACAATCCTTGCAAGCCATTGTTGAATTACGGACTATTACAAATTTGAGATTACAAAAAAAGACAAACGGAGCGCAGCAAATGGAAAAACAAGACGGTCAAAAAAATTATAAAAGTTATTTCCATTTGCAGTCACATCCTCTGAGATACAGCATCGATACCTCTCTGAGTCCAATGTAAAAGTAAACATGTAAAAGAAAACAAGAAGTACTTCAACTGTTGTTTCCATGACGAATTGGTCTTATATAAATAATGATAAAAAGAAATCTCACGTTTGAGTTTACGACGCAAATACTTGCCCCGCTGGAACTACTTTTACTTCCGGTGCACGAACACGCACCGATATGACGATAACTCGTAATTTTGAATCTGGGACCGGAAATGCGCTTCAGTGAAAGATTATAATTGTTTCTAAAGTTTATTTTGTTAGCATAAAGGTAGAGCATAGCAGTTAGCAGACCTAGGATTAGTCTGCTATTATGGTTAGAGTGAACCGAAAATTGAAAGCTCATAGTTTTTAAGAAAAATTCACAAAATTTCTGAAACAATTGCAAAGAAATTTGCTGAGATGAAAGTCCCAGCAGCAGCGGTATGAGGCATTCATGAGAATTTTAGCGCTAATTTTTATCTTTAATGAAGTAACACTTTCATTTCCATTTGGAGTAGCAATCACCATCGACCATCGACCATCATCAGCATCATCATCTGTTCTGGTGGCGGTGGTCGCGCAAACATTAATTTAATTAACAAATTCTTTAGAAATTCAAACAACAATTCCCTTCTCCTATCATCGTCAGTTTAAGCGCGGAGATTTACTCCGGAAACAAGGTCATGGAAATGGATAAAAGTCCTACATTTAAAGGTATAGTCTTTGTTGTTTCAATTCGTTATGCTTTTTTTTTTATAAACTAAAGTATGATTTAAAGAAAGATAATTTTATTCCAGATGCCAGGGAGCAACTTAGGAAGTGGCGTGAAGACCATGAACGAAAGAGTGAGGAAGTTATATCTCTCTGGATTTCCGTGATTTGCAACAATGAACACAAGCTTGGAGATGAGAGTAAGAGCTTTTTCTCCTTACCCTTACCCTAGAAAAGACTGATAAACTAAAAAAAACTTAATTTTTGTTTATACTAGAATGGATGGTTTTGGAACAGGTTGTAATTGCAGCTCTCGACACACATAACTACCAAATTGCGGGTGATGCTATTTGCGAGCTTAAGTCAAGATTTACAAACAGTGACAGGGTTAGGTAAGGTTTTGACGCTCATAATTACCAACCAGTGAGTTTTGTGGAGTACTGAGGAACTATTCATTTTATTTTGTAAACCAAAAATAGATATCTTCAAGTATTACGGTTGCAAGCGATGGGAAAGTACGAAGATGCGCTGACTGCATTGGATCAAATGATTGCTAAAGACCCGACCAACTCTACGGCTTATAAACGAAAAATTGCAATTTTGAAGAGCCAAGGGAATGTCGCAGAAGCTGTGAAGGCCTTGGTTGAATACCTGAACAAGTAAATTAAATTATTAATTTACTTTTTTTTACCAACTATTTTAACGGTTTTGATTTTGAATGCTTGTTTTCTTCAATTTTAGATTCATGAGTGACCAAGAGGCATGGTCTGAATTGTGCGACTTATACTTGAGTGAAGGAGAGTACGCACGGGCCATTTACTGTGCAGAGGAACTGATCCTCCACAATCCGCACAATTTTTTTGTGTACCAAAGAGCAGGGGATATCAAATATACAATGGGAGGGATCGAGAACTTGAAGATTGCGTTCAATTACTACAGTCAGGCTCTCAAGCTAAATGAGAAGAGCATGCGATCCTTGTTTGGACTATTCCTGGTAAACGATTCTGATAGTGCTGTGGATTCCGATTATCTGTGTTATTAATCACAACTTATGTTTTAGGCTGGATCAAGTCTCACAGCAAACTCCAAAGTCCCTTCGAACGATAAAAAGGATTTCGCTAAATCAACATCTTGGGCTGCGGACGAAATATACCAAAGGTTTACATACTAATTTGTATTTTCTAAACTTTTTAATTAATCAGGAACCACGAAGAAACTTTATTTTAATTTTGGAATTCATAGATACCATGCATACGGTGAAGGGGGACCAGAGCCAGTGGACAATATGCTGGAAGGGGCTATGAATAATTTACAAATCACAAACTAAGTTCCCTTGTTATCATTAATGAAATGATATTCTATTTTAGCATCAAATATTGTAATACTGAATTTGACACATTCACAAGCTTGGGACGAAGAAGGGCCGTGGACATTCTAATTATGCCAAGAGCTTCTTAATTGTGTACGGTGGGCCTAGTATTTCATTCATTTTGCTTCTAACCGAACATGTTTGTACGAAAATAATTTTCTTTCATTTCTGTATATAAATAAAAATTAAACTAATACAACTAGTGGTAATTAAAAACTTTGGATGGATCGATGGATGAGATGTTGATCTCAAAATTACACAACCTTATACTGGAAAATGTAAAATGAAAAAGAAAGGGATAACGGAATTTGGCATAGGCCTTGTGAAGCGCATTAAGTTCAATCATGATTTTGGAATTTGGAGTGGCTTTCAGCTTTCGCTGGATCAGGAAATTCGGAATCCGTCCTTACGTTTACAACAAAAGCTGAGGAGATGAGAGAGGGGGGGGGATCCAGGCCGGGATCCGATTTTCTTATTCTGTAGGGATGAATAAAGAAAGATGCAACTTAGGTTCCTTAGCTAATTTTACTTAAGAGACTTTCACTTCTGCCTATAATCCTCCATACCATCAAATTAATTGAACAAATAAATTGAGCTCTGAATTTGCTTAAATTGTTCTTTCAAAAAATTTCCATTTGGAACAGTAATGGGTTCCCCAGACTCAGAAATTTCAGCTTTTTTTGGATTTTAAATACAGCCTTATAGCCACCCGAAAATCGACCAAACAAATCATCCAAAGCCACACATTTTTAGTTGGTGGCGGACGAGGAGGATACGCACAGATTACAGCAAAAGGGCAGTGTAAATTCTTCGAGTCAGCACTGTAAAACGCAATTGTACTTTAAGAACCCTTCTTGGGGATGCTATCAGGTGAGTACACTTCACTCCAATTTCTTTTTATAACTGAATAATTAAATACTTTGGTCCTGAAACGGATTTTGGGTTGTTCAAACATCTACGCTTTTCGCTTTCATTTTGTTGAGGAATGGGCGATCCTTTACCACAATTCATGAAGTGGCTTTAAAGGGAACCACAATTTGGATTCAGATGACAGGACAGGGTGAAGCCTCAGATATTGATTTGATACCAAATTCATAGATCGCAACGGTTACGTCAACTGTTATTTTCCTCGGATAATGTAACTATTATTTTAGACAAAAGATGTTTCCTTCTGATATATGTGACGTTCTGTTTATTTGCTTCTTATGAATTTGGGGCTGGAGTCTTGTAAAAGTTTTTTTTAAATTTGTGTAAATATATGAATTTCTCATCTAGGATTCTATTTAATTGCAGGAAATTATTATATTCCAGCAAATGAAAAATTATTGTCATCTCTGAGCAGACGCATTTGGTTATTGCAGCAATGTCGTTTACAATTTTATTCTCGCTTTCCAAAAGGATTCTATCTTCACCGAAACCTCCTAGTTATCCGATTTTCATGGTTATCAATTCATAAAATGCTTTTTTCCCTGGATCTTGCAATTTTTTTTATCCTCCTGTTCTAATTTCCGTATTTTTTCTTGTCACCAGAAATTTTCCTCGCTTCTCGTTTAAGATATCCCATCCCTCGCTAGGGCACGGGCGTCGCAAATTTGCGCGTGAGTGAACCACCCAATCACCCAATTCATTCTCACATGAAGAAAAAAATCAACAGTGAAAGACGAAGAAGCACAGGGATAGGAATCTTTTCTTTCCCTTTGTCTAAAACTCACCTTTCTCACGTTAAACCTCTCTCCCAATTCTTGTTTTTAGGATATCCTCAAATATAAGCTGAAATGAATGATACGGACTTTATCGACTCTAGTCCCTGCACACACAAAACGAGCTTTTTCCGGGATGCACACCAAGACAACAGGACGAACACGGCATCCCTTTTCCGAGGTCAAATCTCACTAAAAAGATGGGAATGCAACAACGCAGATGAAATGAAACCGTTTTTTCTGTTGTACTTTAAGTAAACCTTAACTCAGGTGAGTTGAGTTCTAATCAACAGAGGAAGCTTCCTTTCATTGTTTGGACTACCTTGAGAAGATGCAGCAATGTTAGGAAAGAATCCTTTTTGGGGATGTTTTATGAAATCCCATAAGAACTTATGTTACATTCATTTGCGAAATGCAGACGGACACAAAATATACGCTGTTTTTACATACGGAGACGGTTTTACTACCACTGCTCACCTGCCGCATCCCCACCCTTTGAAATTCAATTCATATATGAGAGGTGGAGAAGATGAATTCGAATATAAAGTCCATCATGTTTGTAAAAATGTCTACAGAACCCTGAAATATAAGGAAACGTGAACGTAACTTTGGAAGGGTGTAAACTCTCACTCTCATTCTCATCTCCTCTTCCTCCCAATCTTCAAAGAATTCTGGCTCTTACCATCAGGAAGACTCGAGTCGAGGAACAGTTCAGCTCTCTACAAGTGAAGACAAGTCTCAGCAAAAAGTACTCCAATTTTTGGTAAAGTTCAATAGAGAGGAAATCAATTCTTGCCGAAATAAAATCCACCTTTGCTCAACAGGTTCCTTTGGAAAGGAAAGAAGTTGGAGGAAATGCTTTCACTGAAACCTCCCCTTGGAGGGAAGCAAACTTCAAATTGAAATTATTATGGTGGTGTCATGTCGCATATCCAACTCCTCTCGTCTTCGTTGCCGCACAAAAAATGTTGACTTCACCCTCTCTCTGCCCGGGGTGCATTTGCGTCATCATCCCCTTTACATGTAATTCAGGATTCGCATAGCCGTATTTGCATTCAACGTGTCTCCCTAAGCTGAATTGAAGACCATCAAGTGAATAACAAGTGAGATTTAGAACCTTTGCTAAAGTCCTCTTCGTAACTGCATTTTCCACTTCCCTAAACGGTGTGTAGTGCATTGTAATGAATTGAGGTATTTGAGGTTGGGTTTGTTTCATTCCTTTAATCCCTGAACAAAAGTCTTACTAACGAGTTAACACTCCGGGAACCAGGCGCTGACAAACTTTTGGAGTTTCTGTTCCTTCAGCTATTTATTGAGAAGTCGTAATCAAGTTTGACTTCCGATTTGCAGGCCTCTTCTATCAGGCTTCCTGTTGGACAAGTCTTTTTATTCTCGGAGCGTAAAGAATCATTCGGGAACTTGGATTCACTTTCGCTTTCTCTGCCTCAGCGTCTTCTTTTTTAAGGCCATTTAGTCATTAGAAGGCACAGTACTAACACGAAACAACTGGATTCCTTCTCGAAAAATCTATGCAGTGTTTTTAATCCCAAGTTTAGTGCTTGTGATGGTGAACGGAAGGCGGACTAAGCACTTCCGATTCTCGACGACAAGGAAAGGGGGGTTGGGGAGTTACGTGTAATTTAGAATTTCTTTCGGCAGTGAAAGTAGTTTCTGGAACTGAAAGTGAAGTTATTTCTAATTAATTGACATTTTTTGACGCTTGAGATGGAAATTGTGATCTCCTTTCTACCAGACGGCACTTCTTGTGAGACGACTACTGGATGGGTTCATCCAACTAAAATTTGTTTCTGGATCTTCACAGTTGTTACAAATAGCTCCGCCATTGACGTAAGTTAAATGACTCAATTCATTGTATAATTCCCAAGTTTTCTATTTTCGGCTCCTACTATGTTGCGACAGTCTGCTCGATGGCATATGAATAAAATCGTTATTTGACATTTTATTTTGCATACTTTTTTTTAGGGGAAGTGAGACCCTTGGGGTATTTGGTTTTCTAGTGAATGTCATATAATTTGAATAGTGCTTAACTCGTAATGTAGAGATTTCTCGATTTCCAAAATAGGAATGCTTTTATTTTCATGATATATTTCCACAATTTCAATTAATGTGATTGTACATCATTCACGACACTATGGAGCAGCCATACCAAGAAGGAAATAAAACCTCTGACAGCCTCAAAAATTTAATGTAATTCCTGCGTTGTTTAGCCGCCATACCTTGTCCATTGACATAACGCGACAAGCGTTGCGGCCTACCACATCACAGAACTTTTCCATGGCAGACTAGATCCAAGACCCAGCAAACTTGATCCAACGAGTGAAAAATGTGGAGAGATATCATATTACTTTCTCCCCTTTCATGGTGTTTTGGATGTATCTGGAGTTTGACTCTATTTTGAACCTTGAGGCAAATATGGAACTGAAGCAAAGTCAGTTACAGGAAAGCGTGCGTCTGTCCGTAAAATTGAAAGATCATTTTGAAACATATCACTATGGTTCACACTTTCAATTGATCAAGGTAGAGCAAAACACGGGACGTTGAACTAGTATGGTGTCGGCAAAGCTGTCGACTTGGCAAGCATTCGGTATGATTGAATTCAACACGATCCAAAAACAAAATCAAAGAACCTGTGAAGTGCAGCGGGATTATTGTTTTTCCGGTGTAAACCATTGTTACTTTACTTTTAGGCTGGGCCGGGTCTTTGGTTTTTTCCATAAACGTGTGAATTATATGATTTCACGGAATCCTCGCCCAGTTTCAGTTCTACTTTTGGACATGTTGGATTTCCATGAGCGGGTGTCTTATTTATTGATTCCTGACACGAATATACCACGTGGCACTCGGTGCATGAGAATCAGGAAAAATAATCTGGAAAATTGCCGTGACCGTAGCACACTTTTCCTTTTTTCTAATCAGAGAATGAAGAAGAGTAACTTATATTAGTCCCTTGCTAAAGGAAAGTAATAAAAGCATGAGCGCTCCATATTCCAGGTGATGAAACGGGCTAATTCACTGGCAAATATTATAATAGGAAAAGAAGCGCACACGCGGACACGTTTGCATCGTAATTGCGTTCAAGTGGCTTTTGGGTAAACCATTCTCATGGGTGCTAAACTTCATTCAATTTGGTCTCTTGGGCGCCGATTTAAGAGGAATAATTTTCGGATTTCGTAATCGTTGCTAACAATCAAATTAGCAATAATTTTTGTTAACATTATGCCTAGCTTCACATTTGGTTTCCTCGCCGTTCAAGTAGTATCTCTAAGATCTCTCGCCAGCATTCCACACATTTTGAAGGAAACAGTTATATATCAAAGTGCGGTGTGGTTCACGCGTTGTCGTTCACGGCTTCACTTTTACAGATCACGTTACTATGAATTGTAAGAGGAAAAATCACCATACATCTCCACATCGATACGCTGACTGGGCATAAGTAAGAATGTGAAATAAGAAAAAAATTACCAATCGAAAAGTTTTGACATTCGATTGTTTCAAGAATGCTTATAATTCATTGCGTGTCAATGTTAAGCGTTTTCCATTTTGCACGAAAAGTGCTCAAAATTATTCATAAAGTCTTTGACAAAATGTTTTCAGCAGGATAAAGATTTTGAGTTTTCCAACCCCTTTACATGAGAGCCACAGCCAGGCAGCACCATTTATTGTTTTTGGGAAAACATTGCACTAATACTCGGAGATATAATTTCCGTTTTTTCTGCATTTAATGAAATCATAAAATCAACCTTGGCAGGAAGACGCCAAGATCGCGTAGACGCGAAGACGTATCTTTTTCTTTACTGTCATTCACCTCTTATTATACAACTCAAAGGAAGGAATACGTGTTGACTCATCAAAGTGGATGGAAAATATCAGCGCGCTTCGAACATTCTTAAAGAAAGAAATCGAAATAGAGACAGTTTTTACAAAAGGATTAATCATAGTATGTCCGGAATATTGACAAGGTACACCAACGAATGGCACAATTGGGACCAAATTTGAGATTGAATTTTTGACTTCTTGCATGCTATTTTGTCGTTCATATTTGTCAAGAGCGTCGTGTTGTTGACAATGGTAACGCTGAAGACTGGAGTTGAAGATTTGCTAGTCAGACAGAGTTGAGCTACTGGTTCACACATCTAACAAGAAATTTTTCGATGTTTGGGTTATCTAAATGTTTGAATTAAAAGTTCCAACTGTGTGCGGGGTTTTGTGGCTATCCTCATTACTAATTCAATATTTTTTTTCTGTTTTAGGAAAGTTTATTCCTTTCACTTATCTCTGATATCATTTACCAAACAGTAAAGTAAATCTCTGAATTAAGCAACCTATACAGTGCGAATCTAGTCTTTACAGAATTTTCAAATTTACGTTAGATTTCAAATTTGTTATGTTCGAAATTAATGAATCCCGTTAACTGAACGCCTGCCCCCTAATTTATACCCCTTAAACAATCAATATACAGATCGGTATCAGTTTCTCATTGTTGAGGCTTTTCAAATGTATTATTAAGACTTGAAAGAATGGTTTTAACGTGAATTAGCCAGTTATTCTGCAATATTTCTTGTTGTATGTAAATTGCATTTAATAAAATATTCCTAGCGTACACGAGTATAACTCTCAATTATGGTGATAGTAAGAGAGTCAGGTAATGCCCGTCTGTCTCCGATAAATTAACCAACCGGAGAGAAAGAATATTGCCCTTTCAAGGCTTTGTAAATTGTTTTTTTTTGCAGACCTCCAAGTACCATTAATTACTCATCTTTAAAAATGCTCATGCAAACTTTATGCATGGAAACTCCAATTACAGCCGATTTTATTAGTTGCGTCATCTCATAATCAATTGAGTTTTGAGAACGTGTGGAAGCAGATTCCTATTTTTCGGCTAACGCTACTTAATAAATTGTACACAGGTTTCGCCGTATGACCCCAAAATTACTCTTTAAATTTTGTCTAATTAACTTATACGTCACTTTCATCGGAATATCAACACGTAACTTTTCCAAAGGGTGGGTTTAGCCAATAATGATTCTCCGTAAATCTAGTTAGGATAAAACCGATAGCTGAATTAGATAAGAGGATCAGCGAAAAGTTCCGACAAAACTCAATGTTTTATCGCTCTGATTCTGATTCAATTCCAGCAAGTATACCATTGATTATGATCAAGGTCTTAAAATTTAACTTGCGTATAATTTCACCTTAGGTGAAAGTTGAGTTTACGCAAAAATTAACTCAACTGTATTTGTCTTTTTGTTCTAGGTGTCCTGTTGGGGGGACTGACAGTAGCTGCTTGTAATCAAACAATAGAAAAAGATTCCCAGTGTAAGAATTTAAGGAAATTAGCCATCATGCTCGGAAGGCACTGGTTGTTTCGGGTGAGCATCGCAGCCAACGCATTCGTCGTATTCTATTTTGCCATTTACTCCTCCTCGACACAGTTCACGCCGACATCGACGCCCTATGATCTAAATACAAATATCAACGTGCACCGAAAATCCAGCCAGAGTATGCTAATTGATACACCGTCCCAGGAAGTGATTCCGCCACAGCAAGCACTCTCCTCAAGCAATTCGTTGGACAAAGTTGATGAAATCCAAGCACCGCCAGTACAAGAGCAGCAGATGCTACATGAAGCTAAAGTTGAGCGGATCGAGGTAAAGAAGCAGCTCAAAGAAACAGTGGAGACGGGGGATGCACATAACAATGTCGAATTTCCTGAAAATGAGTTGGATGAAAATGGCAGTGAGAAATTGAGCTTCAAGGAAGCTCCAGTAAGTCGGGAAGTAGCTCATATGGACTTTGAGACGGAAGATGCTGCTGTCAATTTTGAAGAGAAGGGATCTTCGAGCGTTGTGGACATTATTAAACGAGACCAGCAGTCCAGCATCTCCGAACGTGGGAAATTATTTCCCTGTGATGACTATACTCCTGAAACCCATTTTGGTCAAAGGGGCCCATTCTGGGTCCTATACAATTACGTAAAGCCAAGAAAACGCTTTTACTGCGACGAGTCTATCACCTACACGACGCACGCCGATTTTACTTTCCTGGACAATCTGATTCCTCTACTAGAGAGATGGGAAGGCCCGATTTCCCTGACACTCTATTCCCCGGGGACAGACTTTATTAATACCCTCAACAGAATTAATTACTTGCGGGAATGTGCCAA
>Ga0194135_10001668_pt1 | contig 13331 bp, 9 predicted proteins | sample LitLau_LLRF_2013_FD_134024 | JGI IMG/M metagenome (GOLD analysis project Ga0194135, IMG submission 134024) | Freshwater sediment microbial communities in response to fracking from North America - Little Laurel Run_MetaG_LLRF_2013 (version 2) | ecosystem: Environmental > Aquatic > Freshwater >...
AACTATTACTTTAGCTAAAAATGCACTCAGAAAAAGCAGATTGGCTTATAAAAGGATTGAGTTCTTTATGGACTATTTCTTTCCCAGTGCTGCGTTGATATATAACAGGCCAGCCAGGATCGAGGTAGATGAACCTTATATGGAATACCAGGAACCTTCTGGTTTCCAGGTTATGGAAGCCGCCTTGTTTGATCAAAAGCACATTCCCAAGAAACAACTCATAGAACAGGCAGTAGTCCTGAACACATCGGCTGCCGATTTACCTGCTTTGCTTTATGCTTTCGATGCAGACGACAGACAGATACTGGAAAGCATAAGGTTAGAGCTGGTTAAAGTAATTACCCTGAGCATTACCGGCTATGATGCCCCAGAGCTCAAAAGTGGCATAACAGAATCTTATCAGTCTGTACTGACTATAAAAGCAGTACTGTCTCCTTTTCTGAGAAGAGATCAGAAAGGTGCCGTCTTATTAATCAGACATTTGAATGCAACACTTGGCTATTTGCGGTTGCACCCCGGTTTTGACAGTTTTGACAGGATGGGCTTTTTAAAGGGATATGCTTTACCCTTACAGGAACAACTTTCTTTTTTTATAAAAAACCAGCATCTGCTACTCAATAGTAAGTCTGCTTTAAATTACGGGGCCAAACATATTTATAGTATAAATTCGATTTTACCTGATGTATTTCCTGGTGCCCAGGGTAGAACACCCGGAATGGTTAGTCTGGGAAAACGGCTTTTTCTCGATAAAACATTATCGGGAAACCAACGGAGAAGCTGTGCAAGTTGTCATCATCCCGAACGCTATTTTAGTGAAGATCTGAAAACCAGTATAACTTTTGACGGAAAAGGAACAGTACAACGCAATGCCCCATCCTTATTGTATAGTGGATTTCAGTATAATCAGTTCTGGGACGGTCGTGCTAAAAGTTTGCAGGAACAGGTTAAAGCAGTTATTTCCAATCCGACCGAGATGAATGGGAATCATGAGGTGATCGTTTCAAATATCAATAAATCAATGTATTATAAGAATTTTTTTCTTAAATGTTTCCCTGATTCTGCGGCTCATCCGGTCAGTATGGAAACTATAGCAGATGCACTGGCTGCTTATATCGGGAGTCTTGCGCCAAGAAACTCGGCCTTCGACCGTTATATCAACGGAGATAAAAGTGCAATGAAACCACAGGCAATCAAGGGGTTTAACTTGTTTATGGGGAAAGGACAATGCGGAAGCTGCCATTTTGCGCCTTTGTTTAACGGAATAATTCCACCTTATTACAGGTTAACAGAATATGAGGTCTTAGGAACACCTGCAAACCATGACTTTAACCGGCCAGAAAAAGATGTGGACAGGGGCAGATATGATTTTTTTCCGATTAGTTATTATGAAGCTGCCTTCAAAACACCTACAGTAAGGAATACTGCAATGACGGCTCCTTATATGCATAACGGGGCATTAAAAGATCTATACCAGGTCGTAGAATTTTACAATAAAGGAGGCGGAGCCGGTCTGGGTTTAGCTATTCCGGGTCAGACACTTTCGGCCAAACCATTAAACTTATCTAAGAAGGAAGTTAGTGAGATTGTTGCTTTCCTCGAATCTTTGACAGATAAAATATAGTTTATTTACTGTAATCCAGCATTTTGCCCATATCAGGCTACATTTTTCTTTCTTTTTGGTACATAATAATTCAATTCGAGCAAATATTTTGATTAAAGTATCAACAAATGTTTTGTGGTAGAAATAATTTTCATAAATTGGTGATATACCTATACAACTAAATCTATAATTTATGAAAAACAAATTTCTATGGATCAGTACTGCCATACTGTTCTGCTTTACCAGCTGTAAGAAAAATGCAGAAAATGCACCTGTAGCCAACAATTCGAAGGTACAGGAAAACGGATTACACACTGATTTTACCTGCCGCATGAAAGTAGCAGAAGGCGGCGGTCCGGTAACCGAGGCTAACGGCCCCGCAAACAAACTCTGGGGAAATGGGAGTACCATTAAAGTCCGTTTTAACGGAGGATCTACCATTGTACGCAACAAGGTCAAACAGTATGCGAAAAGCTGGGAAGCTTATGCCAATGTCACCTTTTCATTTGTTGCAGATAATGCAGCAGCTGATATTAAGATCGCATTCGATCAGACTGATGGCTCATGGTCATATATCGGGGTAGATTCTAAACGGTATGCAACCTCAATGAATTATGGCTGGTTTAATGACAATACCAGCGACACAGAGTTCAGAAGGACTGTAACGCATGAATTTGGCCATGCTTTGGGACTGAATCATGAGCAGGCACATCCTGATGCGAATATTCCATGGAACAAACAAGCTGTTTATGATTATTACATGGGGCCACCAAACAACTGGTCTAAAGCGGATGTCGATTTCAATGTACTGGCAGTGGAATCCAGAACAGGATTAAATTACACAGCTTATGATTCTGCTTCTATTATGCATTATCCGGTTGAGGCACGTTTTACTACTAATAATAAAACAATAGCGGCTAATAACACCACTATCTCTGCCAAGGATATCACTTACATGAAAACTTATTATCCAGGGAGAGGCTAATCCACTCTGTATCAAATTTAACAGGGGAATACTTTTGACAAGTATTCCCCATTTTTTGTTTGAATTAAGCACCTAACCTATGAAAACTAAATTTCTATTAATCAGCACTGCCATATTGTTCAGCCTATCCGGCTGTAAAAAAACTGCTGACCCTATCACGGTTGTCAACAATCAAAAAGTACAGGAATCAGGATTACATGAGGCCTTCAATTGTGAGATGAAAGTTGCCCCTAAAGGAGGGGCAGTAACAGAGTCTAATGGTCCCAATAATAAGCTTTGGGCTAATGGCAGTGTAATCAAAGTCAATTTCAGCGGAGGTTCGGCCTACGTAAGGAGTAAAATCAAACAATACGCCAGGACCTGGGAAAACGATGCCAACATCACTTTTAATTTCGTTGCTGACAATGCTGCAGCTGATATCAAAATTGCCGTAAACAATAATAACCTGGCCTGGTCATATATTGGTACCGACTCTAAACTTTACAGTCCGTCTATGAATTATGGCTGGTTTAATGATAATACCAGTGATGAAGAATTCAGGAGAACAGTAACTCATGAATTCGGACACGCATTAGGACTTAATCATGAGCAGTCGCATCCGGATGCTAATATTCCATGGAACACCCAAGCTGTTTATGACTATTATATGGGAGCACCTAATTATTGGGATAAGGCTAAGATTGATTTTAACGTGCTGTATGTTGCGCCAAGAGCTGGTTTATATTATCTGGCCTATGATCCGCTGTCTATCATGCATTATCCTGTTCCGGCAAAATTCACTACAAATAATGTAGCTATTGCACCAAATAACACGAGGATTTCGGTACTCGACTCTTCTTATGTAGCACTTGCTTATCCTAAGAATTAACCTGGCATTAAATTTTCGGAAAAGCGGATCAGTTTAGCGACTGATCCGCTTTTTTTTGTTTTCTAGACGTATATTTGCTGCGTTTTCCACCTAGATGTAAATAAAGATGTTTCATACGCACAGACGTTCAGTGATAGTTCTTACTTTTTTGATTGGTTTTATTTTGAGCAGCTGTTCTGTACAGAAGCAACTGGTAACTGGTAATATCAGTCAGCTCAGCTATATCAACACCTATGTGCTTCCCCATAACCCCGAATTTAAGGGAACTACAGTAGGAGGGCTATCTTCGATAGATTTTGATCCGGTCAGTAAAGTTTATTATATGATCTCGGATGACAGGTCAAGCATTAATCCTGCAAGATTTTATACGGCTAAAATTGATTTGTCTGCTGGGGGGATTAACAAAGTGACTATTACCGGAGTCAACACTTTACTGCAGCGCGATGGCTCTTCCTATCCCAAATTAACCTCACATGCTACCAGAACCACAGATCCTGAGGGTATGCGTTATAATGGTGCCGCTAAAAACCTGGTCTGGACAAGTGAAGGAGAGCGCCTGATTAAGAAAAATGATACGGTACTGATTGATCCGACTATCAATATCATCACTACAACAGGAAAATATGTAGATACGATCCCGTTGCCAGATAACCTGAGAATGCACCTGGAAGAAAGTGGCCCGAGGAGAAATGCGGTATTAGAAGGGCTGACCTTTGCAGATAATTTTAAAACACTTTATGTAAATATGGAAGAGCCTTTATATCAGGATGGCCCCCGCGCTGAACTGGTGAGGAATAAAGCCTTTGTCCGTATTTATCAGTTTGACCTGAAAACCAAAAAGAACACTGCCCAATATGCTTATGAACTGGAGCCGGTAGTCTTACCGCCCGCCAAAAAAGAAGGGGAGTATAATAATGGGATCCCTGATATATTATGGTTGGGAAACAACCGGATGTTAATCACAGAGCGTTCCTATTCGGAAGGACAGAAAGGGACCAATATCAAGGTTTTTTTAGCTGATTTACAAGGAGCAGAGAACATTATTGATAATAGTTCGATGATAGTTCATCCGGCTAAAAATCCGATAAAAAAGAAATTATTACTCAATATGGATGATCTTGGGATCTATATCGATAATATAGAAGGAGCAACGCTGGGCCCGGTTTTACCAAACGGCCACCAGACGGTTATTTTTGTAGCTGATAATAATTTTAACAGCAAGGAGCAAAATCAGTTTATGCTTTTTGAAATTATCCCTTAAATCAGGGCCTGATCTCAATATCATATTTAGCCAAAAGACCTGGTATTCCGGTTAATGAGAATTTCGCTTTCCGGATACGGTTTAACTCGGGATCGATAGTATAATTATAAGCATTTGAAAAATCAGCTTTTTCCATGACTGTGTTTTCAAAGGTTGCAAGGTTCAGGTCGCAATTATCAAAAACAGAACTGGTTAAGTCGCAGCCAGTAAAATCGACTTCATGAAGCCGGGTGTTTTGAAAGATTGTTTTCTTTAGTTTTGTCTGATAAAATGAAGAATGATCAAGGAGGCAATTATCAAACTGAAAGGCTAAACCAAATTCGTTACATTGCTCAAAGAGTAATCCCATCATCTTACAATCTTTGAATTTAACTTCTCTGAGAGCAGTTTTTACCAGTTTAACCAGGCTCAGATTACAACTGGTAAAACTACATTCCAGGAAGGTAAAACCAGAAAGATTGGCATTGGAAAAATCACAGTTCAAAAAGGTACAATATTCATATTCGCCTTTGATCAGGGAGTCGTGGGTAAAATCAATTTTTTCAAATGTTTTTTCTTCAATGTAGGCTTGTTTCATCTGTTTATAGTTTTTGGTTGATCAGAATAACTCCATCTGGTCTGGATCTGCTGATCTTCCGGATGCAAATAGATTTCCAAAGTTACTCAATGTAATACCCAGCAATCTGATTTTTTTGTCGTCCAGCTCCACTTTTGATAATAAATCCTTTGCAGAATTCAGAATGGAAACATAATCATCGACAGGATGGGAGAAGGACTGGTTCCTGGTGACCTGCTTAAAATCGTCAAACTTGATTTTAAGTGTCAGTGTTTTTCCCTTCAGGTTGTTTTTTTCGAGTCTTTCTGCTACTTTCTCCGCAATCTGTTCCAGTTCGGTAAAGAGTTCGTCGGGCTCGACCAGGTCCTGGCCAAAGGTGTCTTCCACACTAAGCGATTTGGTTAAACGGTGAGGCTGAACCGGACGGTCATCGATTCCGCGAACGATTTTATAATAGAATTTACCGGTTTTACCAAATTTGCGTATCAGCTCCTGTTCTGACATCTTTTTGAGATCTGCACCATGATGCAAACCCATTTTCTTCATTTTATCGGCCGTAACCTTTCCTACACCAAAAAACTTCTCTACAGGTAGCCTGGCCATAAAAGCTTCTATCTTAGAGGGGCCAATAAATGTCAGTCCATCGGGTTTATTAATATCAGACGCAATCTTAGCTACAAATTTATTGCTGGATACACCCGCCGAAGCAGATAAATTAAGTTCATCTCTGATTGCATCCTTAATTTGTCTGGCTATTTCGAGCGCCGAGCCGATATTTAATTTGTCAGTGGTCACATCGAGGTAGGCTTCATCGAGTGAAAGGGGCTCTATCAGATCGGTATAGCGGTTGAATATTTCTCTTATACTCACTGATGCCTTTTTATAGGCGTCAAACCTGGGCCGTACAAAAATAGCCTGCGGACAAAGCTGTATCGCCCGGCGGGAAGACATAGCCGAATGTATCCCAAACTGACGTGCTTCATAACTGGCTGTTGCCACTACGCCTCGCCCGTCAGGAGAGCCGCCAACTACAATTGGTTTACCTCTGTATTCAGGAAAATCACGCTGTTCTACGGTTGCGTAAAATGCATCCATATCAATGTGAATAATTTTTCTGTGCAGCGTATTTTCTGTTGGTACTGACATCCTGGTTCCTGAATCTGTAAATCTCCCTATTATCTACGGTTTTTTTGTCAAATTCTCCTTATATTTGAACAAAATTGAGATTTTTTAATTATAGATTATTAACACTCTTCCTGTTTTCAAAAGGAATTTTTCTATTATTTATCTCTTGATTAACAAATATTTAATCCACAAATGCCCGAAAAACAAATTTTTCAGACCTCTAAGAAAAGCAGATGGATAACTTTTCAATGGGTTACCAGAATGCTGTTAATTGTATTCCTTATTGCCTCTGCCTGTGTCGCTTACACACTGTTATCTAACCATTACCCTAATTTGCCTGTTATCAATAGTACTGCTACATTAAGCAAGAAACAGATTGAACAGATCAAAAAATCAAAGACGTACTCGGATTTTAAAATTTCTAAAAAGAGATTGTTGCAGATACAGCACAATCAAAAATTGCACCGCCTCTCACATCCTAATAACAAAGCCAGGATCAATGCCGGATTTTATGTAAACTGGGACCCTCAGTCATTAACCGATCTTAAGGATCATATCAAACAACTGGATATGGTCGTTACTGAATCTTTCTTTATCAAAAACGGAGCTGATACGGTCGTGGACCAGGTCAGTGTAGAGGCAATGAAGGTGATTCACAAACATAAAAAGGTAGCCATCGCGATGGTATCCAATTTTAACGGAGATCACTTTGATGGTAATGCAATACATAAGTTACTGCAAAATAAAGGCCTGCAAAACAGATTCATAGACAATCTGATTAAATCTTTAAAGAAATATGGTTTCCATGGGGTAAACATAGACTTTGAAGAGATCAAGGAAAAGACTGATGAGCCACTGGCGGCTTTTCAAAAGAATCTTTACGAGAAATTACATGCACAAAACCTGATTGTTTCGCAGGATATCTCACCGGATAATGATGATTATAATCTGTCTATACTGGAGAAATATAATGACTATGTATTTATCATGGCTTATGATCAGCATAGTGAAAGCAGTAATGCCGGAGATATCTCTCATCAGCAATGGGTAGAAGAACAGCTCGATAAAATATGTGAACGGATTTCTTCTGATAAAGTGATTCTTGCCCTGGCCTGTTATGGCTTTGACTGGCCTGATCAGGATGTAGGTAAAACGGTAACCTATCAGCAGGCAATTGCGAATGCGAACAGATATAATGGAAAGATTAAGTATAATCCGATTTCGGCTAACCTGAACTACAGTTATACGGATGAATCAGGTTTGCATCATCAGGTGTTTTTCACTGATGCCGCAACGAATTTCAACCTGATCAGAAAAGCAGATGACTGGGATGTAGCTGGTATTGCGATCTGGCGTATAGGTGCTGAAGATCCAAGATTATGGACATTTATCTCTAAAGACCTGAGTCTGGATTCGGTCAGAAAGAGTGGAGTGGATTTAAAGAGATTAACTCATATCGGACTGAATGACAGAATTGATTATTCGGGAGATGGCGAAATCCTGGATTTGGTTTCTGTGCCAAAGCAGGGTAAAATTGATGTTAAACTCGATACTACTAATTTTGTAATCTCAGATCAGACTTATGTAGACCTGCCTACTAAATATAGTATCCGCAGATATGGTCATGCTGAAAAGAAGATCGTTCTTACATTTGATGACGGACCCGATCCGATTTATACGCCTCAGATTATTAAGATTTTACAAAAGGAAAAGGTTCCGGGCAGTTTCTTCGTTGTGGGGATCATGGCCGAACAGAATATGGGACTTCTGCTGAAGGAGTTTAACCTGGGATACGAAATTGGGAATCATACCTTTTTCCATCCGGACATGTCAAAAGTCGGAAAGGAAAGAGTAAACTTTGAACTGAATGCAACGCGTAAACTGATTGAATCTGTAACAGGACACAGTACAATCTTATTCAGGCCTCCGTTTAATGCCGATGCTGAGCCTTCTACTTCGGCAGAGATTCTGCCTGTAGCCCAAAGCAGGGACCAGAATTATATCAATATCGGGGAGTCTATCGACCCTCAGGACTGGCAACCTGGAATTACTGCAGATCAGATCTTCGATGCGGTGGTTAAACAACAGGATCTGGGAAATATACTTTTACTGCATGACGCAGGTGGTAATCGCGCCGCAACTGTAGAGGCCTTACCCAGAATCATCAAGTATTTCAAAGATAAAGGGTTTGAGTTTGTAACCATAGGAAACCTGATCGGTAAGAAAAAAGATGAACTGATGCCTCCTGTGAATTCGGGAGCGAACAGTTTTATTACTTCTGGAAATACTTTATTCCTGAATGTCTTCTCTTACGGAACGCTGATCCTGAACTACGTCTTTATCATGGCAATTATACTGGCTATGTTAAGAAGTATCTTTATCGCAATCCTGGCGGTTAAACAGAAAAGGGCAGCTAAAAAAGAGAGTGTATTATTACTGAAAGATCCTGAAATGCGGGTGAGTATCATTATCCCTGCCTATAATGAAGAGGTAACTGTAGTACAAACTTTAAACAGTCTGCTGAAAACCAGTTATAAAAATGCTGAGTTTATCTTTGTGGATGATGGTTCAAAAGACCGGACGGTGGAATTGGTTAAAGAACACTTTGCTCACCTTTCTAATATCAAAATTTACACTAAACCAAACGGGGGTAAAGCTTCTGCTTTAAACTTTGGTATAGCGCTTTCTGAGGCTGATTTTGTAATCTGTATTGACGCAGATACGCAGCTTAAAACAGATGCAATCACAGAACTGATGCGGTATTTCTATGAAGATGAAATTGCTGCAGTAGCTGGTACGGTAAAAGTGGGTAATAAGAACAACCTGATTACAAACTGGCAGTCTATAGAGTATATTACTGCTCAGAATATGGACAGAAGGGCATTTGATATTCTAAATACAATTACTGTAGTACCGGGTGCGATTGGTGCATTCAGGAAACAGGTTATACAGGAAGTAGGAGGTTTCACAACGGATACACTTGCCGAGGATTGTGACCTGACTATGCGTATCCTGAGAGCAGGGTATACAGTAAGGAACTGTGATACTGCAATTGCTTTTACGGAAGCTCCTGAGACTGTTAATATGTTGCTAAAACAACGTTTAAGATGGAGCTTTGGTGTAATGCAGAGTTTCTGGAAAAACAAATCAACTTTGTTCAACAAGAAATATGGCTATTTTGGAATGGTGGGTATGCCAAATATCCTGGTGTACCAGATCATCCTTCCTTTATTTTCTCCTCTGGCAGATTTCTTTATGCTCCTGTCCATAATAACCGGACTTTTCTCTCTGTCTTCAGTCAATTCACTGACGCTTCAGGGAATGGGCAGTCTGTTAAGTCTCGACAATGGATTTGGTCAGGTATTTTTCTTCTACTGTCTATTTATACTTGTCGATCTGTTCTTCGCGGGAATAGCTTTCAGAATGGAAAAAGAGCCTTACAAAAAATTAATTTACATCATTCCTCAACGTTTCTACTGGAGACAGCTGATGTACCTGGTATTGTTCAGATCGGTACGTAAAGCATTGAAAGGTGAACTGGAAGGCTGGGGAGTTTTAAAACGTACCGGGAACGTAAAAGAGCAGAATTAAAAGCTCTTTTACAACCCACAATAACTATTCAAATACAAATAACATGACTAACGCAAAACCAACATTTTCAGACTTCAAAGAATTCTATATACAGGCTGTTGAGCCACTAAAAAAAGATAATCCGGTTTTTGTCAGATTAGATGGAAAAATTAAAGGTGACACGCGTGTTGTCTTTGCCTATTTCCAATACCAGGACAAAAAATGGAAAGTTAATGCGGATACACATATTGACCGCTTAAAGATTGCTTTTGATGAAATCGAAAAGGGAAATGATCCTTTTGTAATCAAGACTTTAAGAGACGGTAAAGGCGAGTACCTGGCTATAAAAGGTCAGCCTGTAAGAAACAGTAAATTATATATCTACGCATAGCGGATCTTATTAATCCTTTGAACGTCTTTAACGATTGTCCTGTTTTTCAGCACAATCGTTAAAGACGTTTTTTTAATTCAAGTACTGTGATTTCCGGCCAGATTCCAATACGTCCGGAAAAACCCAGAAAACCAAATCCCCGGTTGATATTCAGGATTCTTCCATTTTCTTCTTTGATTCCGGCCCAGTGTGCATATCTGTATTTAACAGGGCTCCACTTAATTCCAAAAGCTTCCAGACCAAACTGCATACCATGGGTATGTCCTGAAAGTGTTAACTGAACTTTATTGGGAAATGTTTTTACCTGTTCTTCCCAATGTGTGGGATCATGAGAAAGCAGGATTTTGAAATCCTTGTTTCCAGTTCCGTCTAATGCTTTTTTCAAGTCACCTCTTTCACCAAATCCAAGGCCCCAGTTTTCTACACCAGCAAGAATAAGATGCTGCCCGTCTTTTTCAATTTCCACATGGGTATCCAGCAGTAATTTAAACCCTAAATCCTGGTGATAAGCTTTGAGCTGATCAAGGTTCTTTCTTTTATCAGTTTCTGAAGGCCATTTAACGTAATCTCCGTAATCATGATTTCCAAGGATAGCGTACTGACCATAGGGTGCCCTGATAGAAGAGAAGTCGCTGATCCAGGGTTTGATTGCTTCGGCTTTATTATTTACCAGGTCACCTGTAAATACAAATAAATCTGCTTTTTGCTCATTAATCAGGCTGATTCCACGTTTTACAGCCGCCGGGTTATTGAAGCTTCCTGCATGTACATCCGAGATCTGTACCAGTTTAAAGCCATCAAATTTTTCTGGCAGGTCATCAAAATATAGGACATGTTTGATTACCTTATAATTGTATTTACCAACGACCATTCCATATACAAAGAGTATAATTGTCAGCAAAAACATACAAAAGGCAAAATCTACCCAGTAAATATTTCTGGCGGAACCTGTAAATACACGGGGTACATCACCAGCAAATAAGATCATGGCGAAGATCAGTTCTGATGCTAAAAGTGTAAGTACCAAATGGCTCGATATTTTAAAAAACAGATCCATACCGTACCTCTCCATTCTTCTGATAGCCAGAAACAGTGATAAAACGGTTCCTGCAATGAACAGACAAAAAATCGGGGTGGTCAGGCCCGAAGCTGTAAGGGTTAATAAACCTGAAAGTACATATCCGTTTAACAGGAAGACAAAAATGGCGAACAACAGGAAGGGTAGGATATTGATTTTTCTTTTCATGGGGGCTAACGAATAAAGCGCTAAGGTGTTAAAATTTAAATTGTTTTGTGTAATCTTCCGGTTGAATAATGATATAACGGATCAGCTTGAATTCTTTTCTGATGCCGGCCTGAATCCTGTCTATGGCTTCGTTAAGTTCATGCGTATCCAAACCTTCCTTAAAAGCAACAATCAGTGTTAAAAGCACTTCTTCGGGTGACTGATAATTGGATACAACGGTCAGTACCTTAAGGACAGCTGCATCCTGCTCGGTAATATGAATTATTTTTTCCCTGGAAGCTGTCGATATGCCCTCACCTAATAGCAGACTTCTGCTTTCACGGGCTAATATTAAAGAAGCTCCGACTAATAAAAGGCCAACCAGTAAGGATGCAAGACCATCGAGTTCGGGGTGGTTAAGTTTATGGCTGAAAAACATACAAATCATCACTATAAACAGGCCCAATACCGCTGCACCATCCTCAAAAAGTACCAGAAAACTAGATGGGTCTTTGCTTTTTACAATCGCATGCCACCAGGTTTCATGACCTCTTATTTTATTAAAAGCTTTTGCAGCAATGAGCAAAGAGGTTCCCTCGAAGATAACAGACAGTGTAAGTACAACATAATTCCATGATGGATCACCAAGTGGTTCGGGATGAAGGATATGGGTTATGCCCTGATAGATAGAAATTCCCCCGCCTAAACCAAAGATCAGGATAGAGACAATAAATGAATAAAAATAGAGCTCCTTTCCATACCCAAAAGGACGAAGGGCATCTGCAGGTTTTTTGCTTCTTTTCAGTCCGAAGAGCAACAAAAGCTGATTGACTGTATCTACCAGCGAATGTATCCCTTCGGAAATCATAGCTGCACTGTTACTGAAATAGCCCGCTACAAATTTGGTAACCGCTATAAGCAGGTTCGCAGACAGTGCGCTATAGATGGATGCTTTTTGATTGGTCATTATGATGCTGATAGTTTAAGCAGATACTGCAATCAGGGTCCTGGTCCGTTTCTGGAATCTGAAAAACAGCATCACAGAGGCAGTCAGCAGACCAAATGTCAGTCCATACCAGATACCATTTACACCCATATCTAAAGTAATACCCAGGAAATAGCCCAGAGGAATACCAATAACCCAATAGGCAATGAAGGTAATTACTGTTGGAATATTGACATCGCCCAATCCACGGAGTACCCCCAGGCCAACAACCTGTGTACCGTCAAATAACTGGAAGAAACCTGCAATGATTAATAATTGTGCCGCAATGTGGATAACAGCCGGATCTTCTGTATAAATATAGGGTAATACGTGATTGGCACAAACAAACAGGATAGCTGTCATACTCATAAAAGCAATGATAGCGTGATAACTTGCTACTGCTGATCTTCTAAGGTCAAGGAAGTTCTTTTTACCCAGGTTATTCCCGGTTTTAATTGTAGCTGCCGAAGCAATACCGCTGGCAAGCATATAGGTTACAGATGCCAGGTTTATCGCCACCTGATGAGCCGCCTGTTCAACAGCACCAATAGTACCAATAAGGATAGCGGCACCACTGAACGCGCTGATTTCAAATGAATATTGTAAGGCTACGGGAGCACCGATTTTCAGGATCTTCAGTCTCATTACTTTATCAATCAGGTTTAACCTGAAAATTTGCAGATATGCTTGGAAATTTTTGGAATTGAAAACATAAATAGCCATCACTGTAGCCATCAATATTCTGTCTACCAATGTACTTATACC
>Ga0194135_10001669_pt1 | contig 13331 bp, 10 predicted proteins | sample LitLau_LLRF_2013_FD_134024 | JGI IMG/M metagenome (GOLD analysis project Ga0194135, IMG submission 134024) | Freshwater sediment microbial communities in response to fracking from North America - Little Laurel Run_MetaG_LLRF_2013 (version 2) | ecosystem: Environmental > Aquatic > Freshwater >...
AATACCCATTTGCGCCTTCATCGAACCATCGTTAAACTGCACAACAGAATGAATAACAGACTGCGGATGGACAATAACATCTATCTGGCTGATATCCAGATTAAATAACCACTTCGCTTCAATCACTTCCAGCCCTTTGTTCATCAGAGAAGCAGAATCAATAGTGATTTTTGCCCCCATCACCCAGTTGGGATGTTTTAAAGCCTGTTCTTTTTTAACTTTTTCCAGGAAACCACGGTCTTTTCCTCTGAAAGGTCCACCCGATGCCGTGATATATATCTTTTCAATAGTCTCCGGCTCTTCTCCTGCCAGGCATTGAAAAATAGCAGAATGCTCCGAATCTACAGGGATAATGGTCACCCCATGTTCAGCGGCCAGCTGCATAATCAGTTCTCCGGCCACCACAAGGGTTTCTTTATTCGCCAGTCCTATGGTTTTCTTAGCAACAATCGCTGCAATAGTTGGTCTCAGACCAACCGAGCCCATAATAGCTGTCAGTACCAGCTGAACTTCAGGCAGCGATGCTGCTTCACATAAAGCATCCTCACCAGCCAGAACTTTAATTCCCTTTCCTGACAAGGCACTTTTTACTGCTGAGAACTGATTTTCATCACCGATGACAACCAGTTCCGGTTTAAATTCCAGCGCCTGCCGAATCAGTAATTCAGCATTTGCATTTGCCGTTAATGCGCCGACCTTGTATAATTCAGGGTTTGCACGGATAACGTCAAGGGCCTGGGTACCAATAGAACCGGTAGAGCCCAGTATAGCTATATTTTTCAAATCTTATGAATCAAATTAATCAGGCTGTCTGCAATCTTTCTGTCATTGGACAAACGGGGAACTTTGTTCTGTCCACCCAGCTTACCTTCCCCACGCATATAGGTAACAAAGGCATCTTTTTGTAAGGTCCGTATGATCAATGGCTGCAAAATTTTACCTTCAATGAGGTCAAAGTAATAAATATTTTTTTCTTGGAGTGCTTTATCTACTTTTTTACTGAAAGCATCCAGGTTTTCAGGTGCCTCCGAAAATTCAATAAACCACTCATGATAAGGTAATTCACCCGCTGCCGGATTGACCTGCGGAGCCACTGTAAATTCTGTAATTCCCACCCCTTCCTGATTCGCCACAGAAAGCAATGCCTGTTCCACCTCTTCACCGATGACATGTTCACCAAAAGCAGAAATAAAATGTTTAATTCTTCCGGTCACCAGGATTTTATACGGGTTTTTAGAAACGAATCTGATCGTATCACCAATGCTATATCCCCAAAGACCAGCATTTGTGTTTAAAATCAAAGCATAGTTTTTACCCAGTTCTACTTCTTCCAGACTCAAACGTGCCGGGCTTTCATCGTAATATTCATCTGCAGGGATAAACTCATAAAACATCCCCGCACGTGCCAGTAGCAATAAACTCTTGTCCTGCTGACTATCCTGATAGGCAATAAACCCTTCGGAAGCCGGATACGTTTCAATGGCATCGATCTTCCTGCCGATACTGGCTTCGATTTTTGCACGGTAAGGTTCATAATTTACCCCCCCATAAACAAACAGCTGGAAATTTTTAAAGATATCTTTAATCCGCTTTCCGCCCGATTTCTCTATCAGCCTGTCGAAATACATCTGTACCCAGGGTGGAATCCCCGAAATCAGGGTCATATCCTGATGAAAAGTTTCCTCTACTATAGCATCTACTTTCTCTTCCCAGTCTTCGATGCAGTTGGTCTGATAAGACGGCAGCCTGTTTTTCTGCAGATAAGCAGGCACCAAATTGGCTACAATACCTGATAAACGGCCAACCTTGATCCCGTTTTTTTCGGTCATTACCGGGCTCCCCTGCAAAAAGATCATTTTACCATTCACAAAATCCGCATTACCGGTTTCATGGACATAAGTCAGTAATGCATTTCGCGCTGCCTTGATATGCTCTGGCATCGATTCCTTAGAAATAGGAATGTATTTTGCACCCGAGGTAGTTCCCGAAGTCTTGGCAAAATAGGCGGGCTTCCCCTTCCACATGACATTTGCTTCACCAGCAACCACCCGGTCGATATAAGGTCTCAGTTGTTCATAGTCCCTGACCGGAACCCGTTTTCTGAAATCTTCGTAAGTTTTTATAGTTGAAAATAGATGGTCCCTGCCAAAAGCAGTGTCCTTAGCCGAATCAATCAGTCCGAGGAAAGTCTCCTTTTGCGCAGCCACTGCATCTTTTTTCCATTTATTTACCCCTTTTACAATAAAGGCTGCAAATGGTTTACTTAATGCCGCTTTTAATCCCATAAACTGGTTTAAACTATATTATGAATAATATCATTTTCATCACCCTTATAAGCACCCATCATCATTCTATAAGCAATGGTTAAGGCTACACTGGATAAAGGAACGATCAAAAATGAACTCAATATATTAACAAAAAATGCAATAACCGGCCATTGCAGGTAATTCAGGAACAAATACAGCACATGAAACCCACCCAGAACCAGTAACAGCATTAATATTTTAGTGAAGTTTCCTCTGGTTATGGCCAGACTGAATTTTAAGGAGCCAAAAGAAGGCTGATTTTTATCAATGATAAAAAATGGAAAAAACGAGATCCTGATCCAGGTAATAAATATAGCTACAATCCCCACTGATATCGCGATATTAGTAATGACCGACATTTTTATTCCGGTATAGATAAAAGGAAATGCAACCAGGATAACCACTGCATATACCCCTACAATGACCAGCATAAAGTAAAGCATACCAACTATAAACCGGATAATCTGCTGACGGGTTGGAAGCGTACTGACAATACTCACATCCTCCTCCTCATTATCGAGCAGATGAAGAATATATTTCAGCAAAGACAGATTGAGGGTAAAATATAATAAAGCAAAAAAGAAGGCCATCAGCACACTTAAGCCTTTATTCACATCCTTCAGGAAAAAGGCCATCAAACTCGATGCATTCGAAGTAATGAACATCAGGAAACATAAAGTAGCCAGCGAAAAATAATTTCGTTTAGTTACCTCCCAGGCTCTGCGGATTACTACATTAACTATAAACGTGCTCTCCTTTAAAAAGTTTATCATTGTTTTTTAAGTACTATTCTTTTGAAAAAATCTTGTATAAATCCTAATCCGTAAGCCGTTAATTGTATGAATGAGGAAATAATACTCAAAAATGCAACTTTTAATGATTTATTGATCAATAGGGAATGAAAAAATATCAGCATAAAGTATACCAGCATTGCGATATTTCCAAAATAAGCCAGCGGCGGATAAAAAATATTCAGCAACAGGATGAAAATGACACCCAAAGTGAAGACTGCCGGAAAAAAATGCACCAATTTCAGTTCTGTTGGGAAATGTTTGTAGATATTAATCCTCGCCCGCCCAAAAAAATGAATTTGTTTATAAAACTGGAACATACTTGTTCTTCTTTTATGAAAAACGCGTGCCCCGGGAATAAGTCCGATTTTAAATCCATGCTGATGAATCCGGATACTATATTCAATATCTTCTCCTAAACGGGTTAATTTAAACCCTCCTGCCTTTTCCCATGCCGCCCTGGAAACTCCCATATTAAAGCTCCTGGGGTGAAACTGCCCTACATGCTTTTTATTTCCCCTGATCCCTCCTGTCGTAAAAACAGAAGTCATTCCATAACTGATAGCTTTCTGAACAGGTGTAAAACTTTCATGAGCTGCATCTGGCCCGCCATAAGCATCCAGATGATGATCATATAAATAGTCCTTCACAATTTCCAGATAATCATGCGGGATCAGGCAGTCAGAATCGAAAATAACGAAATAGTCACCTTTTGCTCTTTCAAAACCATAATTCCTGGCAAAACCCTGCCCTTCATTTGGCTTGTAAAAATACTTTACATCGAGCTTGTCTGCATAACCGGTTACAATCTCTTTCGCCGGCAGTGAAGAACCATCTTCAATAACCAGTACTTCAAATTGCGTATAAGTTTGCAGGCAAAGTGTGGCCAGCAGCTCATCAATTTCCTGTGGCCTGTTATATAAAGGGATAATAATCGAAAAAAACATGCTTAAAGTATTTCTTTTTCAATCAGGTACTGATTGCGTTCTGTGGCATTACGTGTAACCAGTTCAGCTACAAACCCCGTAAGGAATAGTTGTGAACCGACAATAATGGCTACCAGTGCAATGTAAAAACCGGGTTGTTCTGTTATCTCCCGTTTAATTGGCAGGTTCATCGCAATATGGTATAATTTTTCACCGATGATCCATAATGCCATGATAGTTCCGATCAGAAAACTCAGTACCCCCATTGAACCAAAAAAGTGCATCGGTCTTTTACCAAATTTGCCAACAAAAAAGATAGACAGTAAATCGAGGAAACCATTGATAAAACGGCTCATTCCAAATTTAGTCACTCCGTATTTCCTGGCACGGTGTTCAACCACCTGTTCACCTATATTTTTGAATCCTGCCCATTTTGCAATCACAGGAATATAACGGTGCATCTCTCCGTAAACCTCAATAGTTTTTACTACATCACAACGGTATGCCTTTAAACCACAGTTAAAATCATTCAGCTGAATGCCCGACATTTTACGGGTAGCCGCATTAAATAACTTGGTCGGAATAGTTTTGGTAATCGGATCGTATCTTTTCTTTTTCCATCCCGAGATAATATCCAGCTTTTCCTCTTTTAATCTGCGGAAAAGTTCAGGAATTTCATCAGGGCTGTCCTGAAGATCTGCATCCATCGTAATAATGACATCTCCCTGCGAAGCCTCAAAAGCGACGTTCAGGGCTGCTGATTTTCCGTAATTCCTTCTGAACTTAATAGCCTTCACTGCCGGGTAGCTCAATTTCAGCTCCTCAATAACCTGCCATGAAGTATCTGTACTTCCATCATCCACAAACAGGATTTCATAAGAAAAGTTATTGTCAGTCATTACCCTGGCAATCCAGGAGGTCAGTTCGGGCAATGATTCGTCTTCGTTAAACAGGGGAATGACAACAGAAATATCCATGCAGGTATAAAATGTGATAAAATGAACGTGCAAATTTTATCAATTAAAATGATAAAACCTGCACGTTTACAAATATGTTAATCGCTGACCGGTCCTATCCTTGAGGAAGCGGTCTCTCTTTTTTGAACAATATAGCTCCGATCAGGCTCAGGATCATTCCAAAAATAGTATAAGTAATGGCCGCCATGAAAGCAGAAATAATAGCCATATACGGTCTGGTCATTTCTATACCTTTGATCGTTTTCTCATCTCCGTCAGCCTTGTCAATAGCTACATCAAGAATATGATCCATCGCGCCACGGTCAAGTACTTTATAATACAATACCAGTAATACCGAAACAAAAAGACCAGTGTAGGCTGCTACTTTAAAGCCGGTAGAAAAACCTCTTGCAAAAGTCATATAACCACCCAGGTCTGTTCTGTGTTTAGTCTGTGCATAAACTATAGCCAGTATAAACGGAACATAAGACAATAGGGTTGTAATGAGCTTAGTCCCCGTATTCATATTTTCCTGCATCGAATCAATATGAAGCAGTTTAAATATAAAAATCAGTGCCAGTGTATACAAAGAGAAAGTAATAGCTGCCCTGAAAGCAACTTTATTTGGCTTAATCTCCGCTTCTTTTAATTCTTGTTCCATAAAAACCCGGTTAGTTTTTTTCGTTGAAAACTGTAATTAAAGCATAAACAGAACTATCGAATTCTTTATTTGCGCTGAATTCTTCCAGATCTTTAAATGCCTGCTCATTGGCTTTTGGCTGATTGAAGAAACTCATAAACGGAACAAACAGTTCTTCCATTTCTTCTCCCAGGTCAATCATGCTTTTATGACTGATAATATCTTCAATACTGCTTTCAGCTAACTGCTGATTGCTGATCAGGTCTTCATATATATGGAACTCGTCCTGGAACTCATCTTCCTCTACCAGTAAAAATTCTCTTAAGAAATCTCCCAGTTCAGGTTTGATATGCTCATCATGACATTCATTGATGTACAACAGCAGGTTTAACAACTCTGTTCCACGGTCAATAGTATCTTCCTCGATATCCGCCCATTCATCTGTATCCAGATAATCTTCTTCCAGTTTCTTGATGTCGCTTGCAAAGAAGTTGATCATCAGTAAATCAAAGTAAACTTCTCTCAGCTCATCGAAAGCCGGGTATTCATCGAACACACCATCAAACTCCTCTACCTTTTCCAGGAATCCCAGGTCTTTATTAAAAACATCCAGTAAATCCTGCTGTAATTTAAGAGAATCATTACCTGAAAGTGCTGCGAATTTATCTAACGAGGCTACAAGAGCGCTTTGTACTTTACTATCCATATACTTGAAATTGATTATTATTATAAACGAGTTGAACTTTTCCTGTCATTGTCTGATTTAACAGGGGCGTATTTCTCGACTTCGAAAAGTTATTTTGTGCATTGTATTCCCACTTTTCTGTCAAACTGAACAGCGTAAAATTAGCTTTTTCCCCTACTGCTATTGAAGGTATTGGCAGGTTCAGTAATTTACGTGGATTAATGGCTAGTTTTTCTGCAATCTGTGGTGCATCCAGTCCGGCTTTAACCAGCAAAGGCAAAACCGTTTGTAAGGCAATAATCCCATAGGCCGCAATTTCAAACTCTACATCCTTAAACTCCGGTTCATATGGACGATGTTGTGAAGACACCGCATCGATAGTACCGTCTTTTAAACCGTGAATTAAAGCTTTAATATCTGATTTACCACGCAAAGGCGGCTTAACTTTGTAATTACTGTCAAAGTCATTCAATAACTCTTCAGTAAAAACCAGATGATGAGCGGCCACATCACAGGAAATCTGCACGCCGTCTTTCTTTGCTTTTTTGATCAGCGCAACAGAACCGGCAGTTGAAATATTACTGATATGTACAGGTGCCTGATGATAAGTAGCCAGGAAAATATCTCTGGAGATATGCATTTCTTCGGCTAATGCAGGCATTCCCTTCATTCCGAGTAACACACTGGTCTTACTTTCATTGATCTGTGATTTGCCAGCTATCGCTTTATTTTCGGGATATACAATCAATAAACCATTGATCCCTTTACAATATTGCAGGGCACGGCTCATAAAGCCATCATCAGTTACCGGTTTGGATCCGTCCGAAAACGCTACGGCACCGGCTTTCTGCATATCATAAAGCTCCGCCAGCTCTTTACCTTCAAGATCCTGGCTGATAGCCCCTACCGGATAAATATCTACCAGGTTATTTTTAGCTTTATTGATAATGTATTCTACTTCTGCTTTGGAATGAACCACGGGTTTGGTCTGTGGCAAAACTGCCAGTCCGGTAAACCCGCCGGCCCGGGCCGCAGCAGTTGCTGTTTGTATGTCTTCTCTGGTCTCAAAACCCGGATCTCCGATAGAACAGTTCAGGTCAAAAAATCCGGGAGACAAAAAAGCGCCCTGACCATTAACTGTTTTTTCATTTTCCAGTGCTTTTAAAGTAAGCTCAATCTCAGCGATTTTTCCCTGTACCACACGAACATCACAGATTTTCTGATTATACTGGCTGTTCGGGTCGGTAATAGTTACGCCTGTGAGTAGAAGGTTCATGTCTTTTTATATTTTTAATTTGTTAAAAAATCGAATCAATAGGGCTTCAACGGCTAAAAAAACAGCACACAAAACTAGGCAAAGTTTCCATAACTCTGTGCGGTTATTTTCCACACCTTTCGATGACAGATCGCCGCTGACATTCAGCATATTTACATTTTTGCGGCCAAAAACCGACTGAAGGGTCTTATCATCAGCATAATGCAGATCTGATTCTGCCCTGCTTTCATTAAAAGCATAACTCCCTGTTAAGGAGTCTGCTTTATGAAGTTCATAAATACCTGATGTTTTAATCTGGTCGGCAACATATAACAGGGTCTGCCCCGGAACCTGTCTGATTTCGGGAATAACTTCCTGTTTTCCAGAGACCAGACGCAAAGACTGATTAGGATTAACCGTAACTGGCGCAGCAGACAGGTAATTGCTGCTGCCAATCGTATAGTACAACGGCTGGTCCGGTACACTGGTCAGCGCAATCTTATAGAGTAAAGGCACAAATACAGGATGCTGAGACAAGTTACTTTCATTATTGTTCAAAGAAGCAGCTGATAAATAAACTTTCCCTTTTCCAAACTGGTAACGACTAAAAAACGATTGTCCCCCGGCAAGTTTCATCAGGTCTTCCCTGTTGCTTCTGGTCTGGTTCTCATAAACAAAATAATGATTGACTTTAGGTAAATCCAGTTTTGAGGGGATCTCTTCAAAGACATCATTAAAGATGTTATTTTTCAGATCAATATAACTCACACTGACTGTATCCTTACCCGATGCAGTGATTTTCGGCAGATCGATCCCTGCTAAGAAAGATGAATATAGAGCTGCACTGACACCAGGATCAGGAAAAACCACAACGGTTCCTCCGTTTTTGATATAAGTTTTCAACTCCTGGGCCAAACCGCTGGACGGATTTTTCAAACCAGAAAGTATAATCAGGTTATAGTTATGGAAATCAGCGTAGAGAATATTTGATTCGGGCATCGTGCGCAGCCTGAAATAAGGATCTGCGCCGAATAATGCATTGATATATTTTTCTTCGGCCCCACCGCTGATCTGCAAAACTGACAAACCACTGCTGACTTTAAACGTAAACTTCAGTTCATCATCAAAAGTAACCGGAAAATCTTTAATACTCACCAGGCCTTTTTGCCACCCGGCCGATAAACCACTAAAAGTAAAAGTATCCCTGATTGACTTTTCAGCAGGAATATCCAGCGTCGCTAATGCCCGCTGCTGATTGTTAACCACTAATTTCAAGGGAATTCCAATCCGTTTCTCGCCCGAGTAATTACGCAGCTGTATAACAAATTTCTCCTGGCCGCCCGGCTTATGTACAGGGGACAGAGACCATATGCTGTCTACGGCAATATTCGGTATCGTATTCGCATTTAACCTGACCAGGTTTAACTTAGTATCAGGAGAAGTACTGACAGGTACTTTTCCAACAAACTGCTGCTGAAAGTCAGAAAACAGATAATTATAACGGTTTCTTTTACCCGCATCTGCCAGGTTCTGACGATTGAGCACCTGCTGTAAACTCTTCTGGGCCGGAGAAACCTTAACCTCATCAATGAGATTGAATAATTCCTCCCGGCTTACCGGACGTTGGTCTCTTCCTTCAAAATCATTAGTCGTTAACTGAAATTTATCATTCAGCCCAAATTGTTTAACCAGCTCTTTAGCCCTGCGTTTAGCTTCATCCAGTAAAGATCCCTCTTTATTGATAGCCTCCATACTGTAGGAGTTATCGATATAAATATTTACCAGATGATCATTTTCGATGGGCTCATTTGTTCCCGAAGACCAGTAAGGCTGGGCAAAGGCCAGTACAAGAAATACTATCGCCAGTATTCTGGCACAAAGAATCAGCAGGTTACGCAGTTTTTCCTGCGAGGCATGTTCTGCAGTAACAGTCTTTAAAAACTTTACATTGCTAAAGTAAACTGTCTTAAATTTCCGGAAATTGAATAGATGAATGAGGATAGGAATGGCTACCGCCAGCAGTGAAAAAAGAAAACCTGGGTAGAGGAAATTCATTAAAAATCAAAGGTATGAATTTTATCAAATCAGCTGCAAAAAAAGATGATAAATCGCTGTAAAATTTTGTACTTACTACAAATAGGCTACGGATAAGGTTCCCGTCGGGAACTGGTCGGGGAAACCCCACCACCGGGCCATAATATAACTATGCTGAGGCCACCTTTTGCCTTAGAGAAAAGGTGGCCTCAACGTGGGGTAAACGTGGCCTCATCCCGAACAGTACCCAAGCAATAGCTCATTAATTCCCGGCGATTGCCCTGTATTTCTTCATTGCGGTAAACAAAGCATCATCCATACCGTAAACGTCATTGCGATACTGCACTTTACCATGTTCGGCCCAGGCAGTCTTATAATTGATAAACACAGAAATGTTTTTTCTCGTTCCAAACCATTTTGGTTTTAACTGGAAGACATTCAATGTATCTGCTTTTTTAGCCAGCTTCTTTCTGTAAACGTCCATTTTGGTTGTATCAACCGGTGGCAAATTAACCTCCATTCTGAGCTGGTCATATTCGTATTTGTTATTCACCATCTTTTCTGCAAACTCCAAAGGCTTCTCTACCCTTACACAGCCATGGCTGATCGCCCTGCCTGAAAGATTAAATGCCGACTTGTTATTGGTATCATGCAGATAAATGCTGGCTCCGTTCTCAAATATAAATTTAAATTTACCCAAAGCATTTCCTGCTCCCGAACCTTGTTTAAACTGGAAAGGCAAATGTTCACGTGAATATTTATCCCACTGTATAGTATCAGGATCATTAACCAGCTGCCCCTTGTAATAAACCCTCATGTTATTATTTGATAAATAATAGGGATCTCTCCTGGCCTGGTTGTAAATCTCATTCTGTGCAATGCTGACAGGGATATTCCAAACCGGATTTACCTGTATCGCGTTAAATTTACTCAATAAAACAGGTGTCTGATGATTTTTAGGTTTATCATCCAGAGAATGAGTTTTAGCATAAACCTTCATCTTCTCCTCATATGTTTTTTCCCGTCTGGCACCCACACAGACTTTCATATGGGTTACCGTATCCTGTCCTTTAAACCAGGTCAGTGAAAAATCAGGAATATTCACCTCTACATATTCCGGCTCCAAACCAGAAATTTTCCATCTCGACCGCTCCATATTAACTTCTACAGCCTGAATCGCTACCGCATTACGCACCGGATCCTTTTGCAGTTCCGCAAGCGTCTGCTGCAGGACTTTATAATTTTCTGTAGAGGGCTGGATATCTTTTAATAACCCGTTCAGGTCTTTAGTACCCAGCACTTTAGTCATGGTGTTACTGTCAGGTCTTGCGGTGGTAATATAATAACGGGTTAAAACCTTTTTAGGATTAATACTCCCATAGGCTACAAAAGTGTCATACTTCAGCAATGAAGAGGCAGTATAAAGCTCGAGGTCTGCCAGAACAGGATAAACCTCAAGGATAGATTTAAATTTGTTGTCACCCAGTACGGTTAACAGTTCACCCAACTTTTTATAACCGAATATTTCGGGATTATAGCCGTGTACAGCGCTGTTCTCCAGGTATTTCTTCAGGGTATCCAGTCCACCATTGACATAAAAGCGTGTAACCATCGAATTTTTACGCTCATTATCAGCATAATAGCTACTAATCACTTTAGGATTACTCAATTTCCCCTGCAGCGAATCAAGGTGACGGTTAAAAACTACATGATAGGCAGCAGTGTCAAAATCTTTATAAAGTTTGTTTTTAAAATGTTCTGATAGCAGGATCCCTACTTCTGGTGTGGTTTTAAACCAGTTACAGGAAGATAACAGGAAACAGACAGGCAAAACAAGGGCAATTATTTTCTTCAAAATGAGCGTAAATTAATTAATACGGGATAGTTAATATGCATTGTAACCACCCTAATCAAATAAAATGCCATATATTTTTGTTTTGTCAATTCTATCTATATATTTGTCCCACTCAGTGTGCAACGCATTATTGAATAGAGACATATATTATGAACAATATTTTGAAACATCATTTTCATTTCTTCCATCGCCAGTTGTGGCGATAGATATGTAATGTTTTGTACTTCAAAACTTGTTTCCGAATTATTTTCCTGTTTCATTCAATAAATTCAATCAATTGAAAACACTTAAAATTGCTATCCAGAAATCTGGAAGGCTAAACGAAAAATCCGTAGAGATTCTTAAAAATTGTGGTTTATCATTCGAAAACTACAAAAGCTCCCTGATCACCACAGTGACAAATTTCCCACTAGAGATTTTATTTCTGAGAGATGATGATATTCCTGAGTATGTTCAGGATGGTATTGCTGATCTGGGTATTGTAGGAGAGAATGTAATTACCGAAGTTGACGCAGATGTCACCTATCTTCAAAAATTAGGATTCGGAAAATGCACCCTCAAAATTGCCATTCCCAACGAAAGTGAAATCACTGAGATCAGCGGACTGGAAGGTAAAGCTATTGCCACCTCTTACCCGGTTATCCTGCAAAAATATCTGGATGAAAATAAAGTAAATGCAGTAGTCCGTACAATTTCGGGATCTGTAGAAATTGGTCCCGGTCTGGGGTTGAGTGACGCCATATGTGATATCGTTTCAACCGGCGGAACATTAAAAAGCAATGGTCTGAAACCTTTTGCCGAAGTCATGAAATCTGAAGCGGTTCTGATTGGCAGTAAAGGAACAGAACTGAACGAAGATGTGATTGAACTATTGCAAAGGATCCGTTCGGTACTTCGTGCCAAAGAGACAAAATATGTTGTACTCAACGTTGCCAAATCAAATCTTGAGAAAGTGGTGAGTTTACTTCCCGGCGTAAAAAGTCCGACAATAGTCCCTCTGTTTGAAGAAGACTGGGTAGCAGTTCACTCGGTTATTGCAGAACAGGATTTCTGGGAAAAGATCAACAGCCTGAAAGCTGCTGGTGCTGAGGGAATTGTAGTGATGCCGATAGAAAAAATCATTTCTTAGGCACCGTTTTTTCTCAAAAAAGCTTCATTTCACCGTTAACCAATAGTTAACACAAAAACATAAGATATTGAAACTCTATAGGTATAATAACTTATCTAAACAGAATATCGAAGAGATCTGTTTGAGACAGCTGGCTGATGATACCAGTATCGCAGCAAGCGTAAAAGAGATTATCGCACAGGTCAAAGTAGCAGGCGATCAGGCTTTAAAGGATTACGCCTCAGCTTTTGACAAGGTCAGTCTGGACCAGCTTTTCATCGGAAAAGAAGAGATCAGGGAAATTGCTTCGGCAATTCCTGCGGATGCGAAAACAGCTATCGATACGGCTTATGCGAACATCAGAAAGTTTCATGCTGCACAGCTGTACAAAGAGCTTCCTGTAGAAACAATGCCAGGTGTTTCCTGCTGGCGCGAGTCGAGGGCAATAGAACGTGTAGGACTTTATATCCCCGGTGGAACTGCTGTTTTACCGAGTACTTTTTTAATGCTGGGAATCCCCGCAGTACTGGCCGGATGTAAAGAAATCGTAGTCTGCTCTCCTCCTCAGAAAGATGGAAAAACGAACTGTTTTCTCGCTTACTGTGCTCAGCTCCTGGGCATTGAAAAGATCTATCTGGTGGGTGGTGCCCAAGCTGTCGCTGCCATGGCATTCGGGACTGAAAGTGTTCCTAAAGTTTATAAAATCTTTGGCCCTGGAAACCGTTATGTGACTCAGGCCAAACAACAGGTCCTGGCTTCGGGAATGACTGCGATT
>Ga0194135_10001670_pt1 | contig 13330 bp, 14 predicted proteins | sample LitLau_LLRF_2013_FD_134024 | JGI IMG/M metagenome (GOLD analysis project Ga0194135, IMG submission 134024) | Freshwater sediment microbial communities in response to fracking from North America - Little Laurel Run_MetaG_LLRF_2013 (version 2) | ecosystem: Environmental > Aquatic > Freshwater >...
ATACTGAGGTAATTTTCTATTGCCTGTGTGCATGATATTAATCAAATTGATATTTTATAGAACTGTTTGTAATCAATTATTTTGTTACTTCTTTATCCAGACTGAGCAAGAAACCAACCGTCATTTTAAGTGGAGACTACATGCTCTCTAAGAAAAAGCTTTATCGAAGTGGACGCCAGTAAAAGAAGAAGAGTGACACAGAACAAAATGGAAAACTTCCGGTGGATAAATCAGAGTGACCTTTGAGCACGCCACATGTCTTTCAAATAACCTCCGCCGTCACTGCTGCTTCGTCGTCGTTTGTAATAACCATCAAGTCAACATTAATGTGCATTAGAAATCTACAATTTTGAAATTCAAATCACACGTATCTCGTTATCAGTTATTATCATTGCTTTTGGTGTTGTCAAAATCTGCAATATATTGAACATAGTCGAAACCTCTTAATATCCTTTAATCAATAAGGATTTCTGCAAAAGCCACATGTACACACACATACTTAAACTTAATTAATGTACAGCTATCAAACATACGTAATGTGTGTGTGTGTAAAAATGTAGACAATTACTAAACGGCAATTACATACTAATTTTAATACAAATAATAATCTTCACGTAAAGTACCTCTAGGTTTTTCTATTTAAAGGAGGAGAGATTAATATTGTGTTAAACAAATTTTAAGTTATAAGTCACTCCCTCCAATAATTGATCAAATCATTTATTATTACCTTTGAAGAAATGAAGAGTTACGAATGGTCACTCAGAACAAAAGTCTTATAGAGAAAGATTGAAATTAGTAGAGAAAAAAGACTGATCACAATTTTATAAATGGGCTGTGATCACCCACAAAGAACAACTCACGTGTAGAGAGAGTTCTTCCTGTGTGCAGGAGTGTAAGAAGAAAATCTTTTAAACATTTAAAAAATTATCCTCTTTAAGCAAAAACCAAAAATGTACAAAAGTTACGAAACAAAAATCTCAGTCCGTTTTTGTGTCACTCATAAAACAAAACTATAAAAAGTCACTCAAAACAAAAATATAAGTATAAATATAATATAAACTGCCAAAACCGTAAAAAGAATATTATTTACACTGTAGAAATAGGATTTGTTTGTAAGCTTGATAGTTTTTAGTTATCACCGAGACGAGTATTAGTTAATGAAATACATAAGTTTTGAATTGTAGAACTGTACTTTGTATATGTATAGGAACCAGTTGTATGTTTAAGTTGATCTTGCAGAATGAACTAAATCACTTATTATTAAGTGTATTGTCGCCCACCTGTGAAATAGTAATTACAGTTTTTATCTAGGTTATTTATTTCTTATAATAGAATTCTTATAAATTAATTAATTAACATTTTAGTACGTTTCCTATTTGATTGACACATTGTTTTACTTTAAATACCTTGTCAAGTATTTTTTTATGCGTCGCAAATACCCAAAAAACAATTCTGATCTATTAAAGATTTGTTTTTCAGTTAACATTGTTGTTTGTCTTAGTGTATTGCATCATTTGGCACACTTACCATTATTTTTGCTGATAAGAATTGTGCTTAACTTCTGAGAGAAGAAAAGTTGTGGAGTTCTTCCAACTTTCTACCCGATCTTACTGGTTTCGATGAATCTGTTGAAGTTGCAATTTAATTTAGTTTAACTTAGAATTGAGAATGAGACGACGCAGTCCACGTAGGTCCCGTCCCATCTCAACATTATTTCTTTCACTCTGCACTCTCGCAAAAATGTGGGGCAAACTCCGAAGATTAATCGAGGTCATTTTATTCCGGATTGATTCGACATGGCTTAAAAGTCACTACACTATCGTGTGATGCGATGAATACACACACCACATGCTCTTTTCCATTAGTGAACTCGGAATCATTAATACGGCAACTAAACAGACAGTCTGTAGTTAGATCGTTCCTGACTCCTGAACAAGATGCTCATTCATTGAAGAAGTTTGTTATTCAATTGTTGTTGCATGACGTCAAGCTTCTGGAAATGGCTTGAACTTTGAATCTGTTTTTAGCTTTTTTTTAATTAAAAGGAGTTATCCATTTCTTAAGTTAACACCAACTTGATGTTCATAATGAACTATGATGATTTAAGAAATGTAAGTTCTATTGAATTAACTAAGACTACTTCTGCATTCACTCTGCTGCAGAATGAATCTTCTCATGACCGTTCTTCAAAACAGTTCCAAGCTTGCAAGCATGTTACAAAACAAAAGATATTCAACAGTGAAGAAGTCAGCGATTTATTTGCTAGTCAACTGAAACTGAAAGCACAAGGATTGCAATTTCAAATAATCTCAGCCTGTTGTGTCGGCCTTATAAACATGATGAATGCAAAACTGGAGTGAACCACCTTCTTCACTGTAATAACTAGTTGTTAGTTGATTTTAGAATTTGAAAATGACAGGGGGCTGAAAAATCACAAGATACGGAAAATATTTATATGAAGAGTAATTGATAATTTCTTGTTGGACTTTTAGAAATTGCATACGTATAGGCATTGTATTACCTTTCAGTATTGCACGGCACATAATTGAGATCAAACCTATAATATAAACATTCCCTACATGAGTGCAACTTTAAGATGGCTTTCCCTATGTAAGCGCCACTTTAACATGGCTTTCCCTATGTAAGCGCCACTTTTACATGGCTTTCTCTATGTAAGCGCCACTTTAACATGGCTTTCCTTATGTAAGTGCAACTTTTTAATGGAATTCTAATATCTATCTAATCAATACTCAATGTATTTTTTTCTGGAAAAGCATAATATGATTTTTATTTCACTCTATAAAAGCAAAGGAATACTTTATAAGGTGAATTTCCAAATTCAAATAATGTAGTAATGAGTTGAAAACGGAAAAAGTTTATTCAAACAAAAAATACTCCACTTCTGCGAATTACTTATTGCCAAAGAGCATATTTGGATATTTCCAGTCTCACAATTCTACTGAAGTTGGCCTACCTGTCATTTTTTAAGGATAAGGAATTAATTTATTACGAATAATCAACGAAGTATTTGCAAGTACAATAGTACAGAGTACAGAGTAAGTAATAGGCCGTATTCTATCACGTGCACGCCCAGGAATCAAACTTCATAGGAAGCTATTCATATTCATATTGATTCCAGTTTTTCAGGCATAATTAAATGATAATTTGCATGCAAATTTTAATGGATTTATCTGAACCAGTTTTTGCGAAAAAGGTGCCCGAGATTATCGGTTTAGTCCTCAATTTGATACACTGCTACGTCCATATCAGATTCTTTTTCTCAGTTTTTCTTACATCTAATTGCTTGGTATATATGTATACGCACTTTATAAAGAACTACGTTCCTCCTTCCTTCTTGATCAGTTTACTTGTGCCCTTCACATAATTCATTGAATCATTTATTGAATCCGAATTCTTCTTCTGTTCAAAATGAAACAAACTCTTCTTTTACTCATTGGTGTAATTATAGTTCAGTTTGCTTATTCGGTGTTTATTTATGCTCCTATTATTGTCCATGGAGGTTCTTATGTGAAATATCCGTATTATCCACCCGGAATAATTGGAATTCCAATTGCACCCCCTGATGATCCTCCTCCAACTACTGACGACACACCTGTTGACGATCTCCCAGTAACCCCAGCCCCAGAACCTGAACCATTGCCTGAGGAACCTGTAGGTGCCCAAGAAATTGTTCTGTATCAGAAATCTGATTGCTCAACTTCAGGTATGGAATTAAGAGTTCAAATCAATAGACTGGAATTGAAGTAATAGCTCAATATCTTATTGGGGCTTATAGGATCCAGATACGTTATCCCAATCACAGGGGCATGCCAAGAAATCCCATCTTGGCTTCATGATGATTCATGGAAGATTGGAGCTGTGGTGTCTTCCAAAAGGATTTCTGTTCGATTTTACACTGATACCGAATGTGCTGAGGTTGTTCCAGAGACTCCTGTTCCTTATTCAAGGTCTTCTTCATCGTCGTCTTCGTCCAGCTCGGATTGTGTAGACCTTGATGGATTAAGTCTCAATGTCAGATCGTTTAGACTCATCACATTTTAGAATGATAATAATGTGCTTTTAGAAAGTATTGAATTCGTTCTACCAATTCTTCCTGGATAAATGTAAATATTCATGGAACTATTAATAAACATGGAAATCAACAAATCAAATGCAGCTCAAATATTTATTACTCGTTTAACTGGAGTTGAATCATACACACACACTTATTCATTGATTTCTCTCTTGTCAGCCCTTTGTTATCTGCTCAGTCAGTTAATTCTTATCAAAAGCCACACACATGTGGTTATGTGGTTTTCAGAATCACACATGCTTTTTGAGAAATATTGCCATATGCCTCGACAACTACTAGAGATAAGGTTTTCATCACGAAATGCATTCGGAGGTTAATATTAGCAAATTGTGAAGATACATTTAACAGCATTAATATATTTAATTGTGCCACATCATTTCCTAAATGTGCTTCGCGGATTCTTGAAGATGAACCTGAGAAACGGTCGTGGTCCAGTCTGGAACAAACTATACATAACCATACGTGCATTACGCGATAAAATATGTGCACGCATATGTAACAGTTATTTTATCTGTTGGATGATTTGACAAATATTCATCCATCGCAGTTATTGTATGTCACTGTTTGTTTTGTTTTATCAGAAGCCTTGAGTTTTTTTCCGATATATTTGACAATCAATTACAAGATTTGAGGTATTTAATATGAGTCAACAATTCACTCAACCGGCCCAGTCTTTACTCAATATTCATTCTTTCATTGCACTGCTTGCATATAGAACTTAATAATTTATTGGGAAATTAAAGCACGGCGTCAAAATGAACGCAGCTTACGTTATTAAGAAGAACATTCGGGAGATGATCAAGAAGCCCACGAAGCTGTCACCTGCAATTGAAACGCAATTCGGAAACATTCAGGGAAGAGTTTCAACTTCGAGAGATGGACGGAAGTATTACCAGTATTTGGGGATTCCTTATGCCAAGGCACCCGTGGGAGAGCTCCGGTTCCAGGTAAGAAATTGTAATTAACTACACAAAAGATTTAGTTCTGCTTGTGTTAACTTGTAATTGAATTTACAACAGCCACCTGAGCCATGGACAGATAAATGGGAAGGGATCCGAGATGCTACAAAAGATGGAGACAAGGCAGTTCAGTTCGACGCTCTGTCGAAAAAAGTAGTTGGAAGTGAAGATTGTCTCTTTCTTGGAGTTCACACGCCATTCATTAACGTGGCGGATGGGGGACATCCAGTCCTCGTTTGGTTTCATGGTGGATCATTCATCCTTGGATCTGGAAATGATTACAAGCCTGATTACTTCATGGAACATGATGTGGTCGTGGTCGCTGTTAATTACAGACTTGGCTGCTTTGGTATACTCATATACTATGCTTACATAATTGATGTATCGTAGCGGTTGTATAATTAATAGGAAATTAATTAAACATCACATGAATTGAACTTATAGGATTCCTAGACACTGGAGATGGACTAATCAGGGGTAACATGGGCTTGAAAGATCAAAACATGAGCTTACAATGGGTTCGTGATAACATTTCCGTCTTTGGAGGAAATCCGAATGACATCACTATAGCTGGTATGGCTTGTTAAAAGTTATATGACTCAGCTCTTATCTTAATATGTGTCATCTAACATTGTCTTATTGATGTTCAGGTGAGTCAGCCGGAGGAGCATCGGTGCATTTCCACGTACTCTCCCCCATGAGCAGAGGATTGTTCCACAAAGCCATATCTCAATCAGGAATGGCCACACTTCCTTTCTCACTTCACCCTAGCCCTGCAAAGTTAGCCAGAAGATTTGCAGAAATGCTAGGATGCTCCACAGACAATTCTTTGGAGATGGTCAAATGCCTCCAAAAAATCGATTTCAAGACATTAGCCTCAGTTCAATTGGGAATGTTTGATAACTTCCGTCCAACAATTGAATTTGATTTCGGGGATGGAGCTGCCTTCATTACAGACCATCCTTTGAGGATACTCGAGAGTGGAAATTACAACAAAGTTCCGTACATGACTGGAGTGAATTCTGGGGAAGGACTTTTGCTCGCAACTCCTGCGGTTTCTAATAAGCAGATTATTCAAGATCTGGATGCAGACTGGGGAAAGAATTTAGCCCCCTTCCTGTTTTTCCCAGAGGATGCGGATTACAGCCAATTAGATAAGACAAAAGACATTTACTTGGATGGGAATTTCGACCCCAATGATCCAATGAAGAGTATGAGTGGAATGGTCAAATTGTTCGGAGATTGTATTTGGAATATTGGATTCCACAAGGCAGCAGTTGAACATGCGTTGCAAGCGACGAGAGAGGCGCCGTTGTATTTGTATTATTACGATTATTGTGGAGCTTATAGTTTGGCTGATATGGTGTTGGCTATTGGAGGAGAAAGCCACCCCTTGTGGGAGTGGATTAAGATCAAAGGAGATAAGTTCATTAGGGAGAAGATTAAGAAGGAAGAGCTTCCTAACTATGGTATGACTTGGATTGCGTATTTATATGAACCATGAAATGATAAGCATGTTGTTATTGAGTCGCTTTTGATGATGCATAGGTCCATGTCACGGAGATGGACTGTCAATGTTGTGGTACATGCCTAGTATGTGCTACGTTCCGAAGAAAAGTCCTGATTATGACATATCGAGGGAAATCGTTGATACGATGGTCCAGTTTGTGAAGTTGGATGTGAATAATAATCCATGTCTGAAATTCTCTGGAGTGGAGTGGGAGAGACAGAGGCCGGGTGAAACTCTCATGTACATGCATATTGGAACAGATCCCAAAATGCTCCCTGAGCCCTTCAATGATCGGTTGGAGTTTTGGAAAAATATTGAAGTGTAGGTGAATTGGTGAACGGAGCAATTGAAAGTAATCTTAAGTATAGTCCGGCATGGCATACCAGGCTTTATGTAATAGTAATCAATAATAATAAACTACAGTGAATTAATTACTAGGTATCACATTACCCCAAACCTTTATAAAGATATTAAACTTACGGAATATGCATTGTATGTTAACAGTGTGATAAGAACTCTCTGCAAGTTGTACAGAAAAGTTAATTAGTAAATTCTTTTCTTTGACTCTTTCCAAAAAATGTAAATTTTTACTGGCCCGAGTATAAAATAAATGATGGAGCTTTGATACGGTTAATTAAGACTTATAATCATGTACATACACTTATGCAAAAAAATTCTCAGTCTATAGCTTATCGTTACTATTACGCTGCAATTAATTACTATACTACCGTTTATTCTATTTCTATGAGTGTGTGTGTAGTAAAAAGTGCTGAAAATTGTTATCTTGCAATCTTGTTTTTGCATCCATTAAACATTCCTGCACACTTTGATAACTAAAAGTTCTTACATCGATAGACATTTCGTTTCCAAATATACATACACGTACAATGCTCTAATGCTAATTAAAACTAATAATTAACTTGTTTAATACGTGTATGTGTATATGACTATATGGAAGAAACCTTCATGGATGCGGCATTGCCTCTTTTAACTGTATTCTATTAACAAGCCTGCTCGATCATATGCAAAATTAATATTATAAACGCAGGCTATTTAAGTCTTGACCTAGACCTTGTGGAATGTTGAATGTTCAAGTTTTTTTGAAGTTTTAACAAGCGTTTGAAACTAATGATTTAGTTAGTTTCGATTCTGGAGCTCAACGAGGATTCAATTCCAGATCCAAACCACTATGCAATATTAATTTCAATTAAAATTTAAAAAATAAAAAAAGGTTGGACACGAAATATTGCTATTTACGGCAGTATTAAAAGAATAAAGGTGAGACGAATAAATTGTGGACAGATCCATTGCTAAATACAAACAAGAAGAAATCTCATGATAACCAATTGAAATGAAATGTCTGCACCTTTGAAATGATAAATTGTTGTGCATATACTGATACATACGTGAATTCCACAGACGTTATGGTTCGTAGGTCGCTTTTGCTTCTTCAATGGCTGAGTGAACCATAAATAACTTATTCTCTTATCTCCCACGATCAGGTTTAACAGCCAATTAATTCATCTTCAATTTCAGGAAGAACTGTATATAAGAACACACACGCATGTTTCTTTGTACTTTTGGTTGGGCAAACATATCTTCCGCGTTTTACTGGAGACTCCAGTGACTCCAGTGAATCTTTCATTTGTATTTTCATTCAGTGTTTAAGTCTTTATATGGATTATTATTACTTCTCCCTCGGGACACAACATCAGCCAAATAATGGCACACATCAAATTATTAAAAGGGTTTTTTGTTCTAGTGCTCTTTTGTGTCTGCTGTGAAGGGAAGAAATTGTCAATTCCAGGATGTTTCCTGCCAATACGTGATAACTTGTGTGAAGCACTTCGTCAAGTCAATGTCGATGTGTTGGGAACTACAAAGCTTGTACAAAGAACTACGGCGTCCTGTCCTAATGATAAGACAAAGGTCCTTCTTGCGTGCGAGACGAGAGGTAATAATAATTAGAATAAAGTGCCGACTCTGATTTAATATTTAACCTGCTTTAGTTTCAATAAATCTCAATTGATTTGAAAGAAACGGCTGGATGTATTCCTACGAGCTGTCAAAGAAAACAAGACGTACCAAATTCCATAAGCTGTCAGAGTGTCGTTGACGAAGATGAGGGTGATCCAGTTTTTGAGCACAATGTGAATGCGTACCAGGAGTCTTGTGAATTGGACGATGGAAGTGAAGGCGAGATCAGTGTCTGCTGCCAGCAAGACGCCGGAGACGGTGAATTGAATACAAGATACAGAAATTGAGATATTAATAAATGACGGAGTTCCAGGAGTTCTAAAGTTAATTAATTTCCAACTATTCCAGGGATTTTACTCGCGGGATATGGCGCAGAGCCTCATGAGTTTCCTCATCAAGCGCTTCTCCATCTCAAACAGCGTTTCACAGATGGATCAAAAACGACCTACTCGCTTAACCAGTGTGGAGGAACGATTTACAATGAGCGATGGATCGTAACGGCTGCGTATGTAATTACTTTTTGTGCTTTTTGACTCGCCCAGACTCGCACGATGAGATGATCTTAAAGGTGAATTTGCCATGCAAATCTTTCAGACATTGCGTCGTAAGCAACGCCACCAATAACGTGACCTGGTATTCAACACAATATGACCCAAACCAAGTAGAAGTCGTGGTGGGGACTAACATAGGATCCGCAGCCACCAAAGCCAACACGTATTTCGTTAAAAGAATTGTCGTCCATGAGAGATACAGTTCACTCTGGTCTGCACAACTTTTGGATCCGATTCAACTCGAAAGACCCGACGGTCTCAAGCATATTTACAATGATATTGCTCTACTTGAAATGGACAGAGAGATAGAATTCACTGACAATGTAAAAGCCCTGAGAATAGCACGCACTGGTTTCAATCCCACGGCTCAAGCTTCAAAAGCAATAATTGTTGGTTGGGGCACGACAGACGACGGTGACGTGAGTGACCACCTCCAAAAAACGGACGTGGTCATTCATCCAGACTCAACGTGTACGAGGAAGTACAGAGATAGTTATTATTCTTCTCAGCATTTGTGTCTTGGAGGAATCGTTGGAGCTTCGCATGGAAAAGGTAGCTAGTCAAGATCAGTAAGCAGCGTAGTAGGTGCTGTCCAATGGTATATTTCGAATAACGTCAATGACTTCTCAGTTGCCGGTGGAGGAGACTCTGGAGGTCCAGCTATTTGCCGTGACGCTAATGGAAGAGGAGTCCTGTGTGGAATTACGTCGTTCTCTAGAGCGTCAAATAGTCTTTGCTCAGCGTACAATAATGAAGCTGCTTGCTTTCCATCAGTTTATGTTGAAGTTTCGAACTTTTTCCCGTGGATCACTCGCATTGCGGGTACGTGACTTAATGTTAGTGCATGGTCACTTGGTCACGACTTTTCCGAAATGAAATATATATTTGTATAGGTCCTCAGAATACGGGAAGAACGCAGTTTCACGATGCCCCGTTGTACGGCAAAAAAGCCCCTAGCACTGATTCATCACACCAGGTACGGTATTGTCGTATTTATAACTCGATCCATGACCTGGGTCAACTAATACGGGTTAAATATTTACATCTTGGAATTGCACCTGTGACGTCAAATCAGGTCACGGTCGAAGGTATAAAAGTTTCGAGTCTCATCATTCCCAATAAAAGCTACGTTGGTTACAAACAAAACAATAATATCATCATTCAGGGGTAACTTGAGGCAGATTGGACCTTTGACTGTGACTTCATTTAAGTTCATTTGACTCTAAAGATCTAAATTAACAAAATACCCGTTTTAGCCCAGGTAATTATGGGCTTATAGAGCCAAGCATGATATCGCGTGTCTGTGTGTGTGTCTGTTACCATCGACTAAATCGCTAATATCTCAGGAACTACCTAGCTTATCAATTTGAAATTTTCCAGGCTTACAGTTGTAGCGATTGTACTGATGAAAACATTAACTGCGCAATTAAAATTAATTCCTGTTATCCGTAGGGATCGCCAGTATGGGTCAAAACAGCACTTTTTTCAGTTTTTCAAAAATAACTCAAAAACGAAGAGGGGGGCTTTTCTGAATTTTGGATATGTTATGCAAATCATTACTTTTAATATTTTATGTTATATAGACCAAGTCTAAAAAACGTGCACTTGGTCTTCAAATCGAGCCTGAATGTTTCAAAGATCAACCCTATTTAAATGCGTCATAATTCATGGTAACAGTAATTGCAAATAAGTGCTTTGTGGTGTAAGTGAAGAGTATTAAGGTCCTTCATGACATGGTCCTCCATATTACCTGGGCTTCTGCCCAAATCTGCTTGGCGTAGGTTTTTAAAAAGTTGTATAGAATTCGAGGCAAAAACTGTAGATGTGTTATTGTGCGTTGGCTGACCAAGTAGGGTGCACAAGTGCTTTAATAGCAACATGAGCAAAATGTTTTACGAAATGTTTACTTTGAAGGTGGAAGTCACCAGTCTTTCTGTCACTGGAAGCAAATCAACGAAAAGATGTGGAGGAACTCTCGTGTCTGGGAATGTCGTCCTAACTGCCGCTCATTGCGTCTTTGATGTTCTTGACAATGATAACGCTCGTGCTAAAGAAGTCCTGAGTATCAGAACTTTGTCTGGACGCGAATACAACGTAACTTCCTTGGGTCTTGTTAGTCCTCGGAACGACAAGAAACTTGTCAAGATGAACGAGCGTTTCAGCCGAAAGTTCCAACAAGGACTTGGTAGAGTTTTGCTGGAAGATCCATATTACAGATATAACATTGCTGTCCTCCACTTGGAAAGATCTGTCGTTGGTGCGAACCCAATTTCTCTACAAAGTCGGAACTTGAACTCAGGTAAAGATTTGTTTGCACATTTTTGCACAATTTTTGCACGTTGTTGAAATTATGACTTAAAGTGTACAATCATTTCAATTCATTTCAGTCTCATCCTCGTACGAACTCTCGTGGACGAAACAAACTTCTCCGAGTGAACTCCGTAGATTCGACATTAATTTAATATCGCGTGAAAATTGCGAGTCCCGTTATGGCAGAATGAGCGTCCGCGGTAAATTCCCCTTTGCTTTGGCCCCAAGTGATGTCTGTTTTGTTCAACAGTTCTCTGGTGGAAATACTTGCGATGACACCGTCATTGGTGGTGGCGTGGTTTGTTCTGCTCCCGATGGAACTTCTTCACTTTGTGGAATACAAACTTTTAGATTGTGTGACTTTTCGCTACCTAAGATCATGGCTAATGTCAGGTTCTTCAGGGATGTTATTCAGGATTATATTAATGAAGTTAATAAATAGTAAAAATAGTTTAGTCATGTGTCAAATAGTTCATCAGTTGTTACTACACTTTAAGTTATGTTATGGTTATTATACTCGTCTTGTACAGCATTGAGGCAAAATTAGAAAATCTCGTTGATTCATGTCTTCACCTCCTGCGTTTGTAAATAATTATTACTTAACCTGAAAATGTATCAAGTTGACATTGTTCCTATCTCAAGAGTTTCATGCTACGTAAATAAACTAAAACTACTATCTTGAAAATTATCTTTCAGTAAATATTTCTCAATGTATCTCAAAGGTTATTTTTGATAAGGTGCGGACACGTGGAAGATCAAGAAGCACCTAATAATGCAATCCAATTCAATCCAATTTATTGCGCTTTATTTCTTTTCAGACAATGATGTCACAAGTTTCATAAAATCGGACAAGTTTTGTTTGCTTACATTTCTTATACAACTGCAAAGAATCTTATCATGCGATTCTCTTTCACTCCGAGCCTTTCTGCTCACCATTTAAAAACATCGTCTTTATAAATGAAGTTTTCTTTCAAATATGGATCACTTACTTTTCTAAACTGGCCCAGACTTTACTTCAATCGTTTGTCCAGTTATTACCAAAATGAAGTTTATATTCAAGTTCGTTGCCGTATTTCTTTTTACCTTTGAGTATGTCAGATGTGCTACACCGAAGGAACTGATTCAAGAGGAATGGGAGACTTTTAAGGTAAGCCTTGAAATTTATACGTCACGTTACGTGCATTTTTTATTACTTCGGGTTGTTTCCAAATAAGTGTGTGTGTTCCAATAGGCCGAGTACAAGAAAGTGTATGCATCGAAATTTGAGGAAAAATTTCGAATGAAAGTTTACATGGATAATCGACTTAAAGTTGCACAGTTAAACAGAAACGGAACTTACAAAGTCGGTTAGTGGAGGAAAAGGTTTTAATACAGTCTGAGAATAGTATGAAGCATATACGCAAAAAGTTGACTTTTTTGAAATTTTTGTGATTAATAAAGCGATGAACAAATACGGAGATTTGCTTCGACAAGAAAGACACGACATGTTGAACGGATACAGAGAAGACCTGGATAACCTTACTGAAGGCAGTGGTGCAACTTTCCTTCCGCCTCTTCTTGGCGTCTCACTTCCTTCATACGTTAACTGGGTGGGAGAGGGATATGTGTCCCCTGTTAAGGATCAAAAGGACTGTGGATCAGGCTGGGCTTTTGCGGCAGTAAGCAATATTAATCAAAAAGCGTTTCTTTAAATATCATTAGTTTCCTAAGGAGAGATTTTATTGAATCCTTCAAGGCCGGAGCTCTTGAAGGTCAAATGGCAAGGTTAGATGGATCGCTTCTGCCACTCTCGGCGCAAGACTTGTTGGATTGCTCAAGTATGCGAATTGGTTCAGTTTACATTAATATTTTAGTGCATAGGATCATACCTACGATAAATGAACAATAAGCTATTGGTTTGAGTAGGTAGAAACAACGGGTGTAGAGGTGG
>Ga0194135_10001671_pt1 | contig 13330 bp, 6 predicted proteins | sample LitLau_LLRF_2013_FD_134024 | JGI IMG/M metagenome (GOLD analysis project Ga0194135, IMG submission 134024) | Freshwater sediment microbial communities in response to fracking from North America - Little Laurel Run_MetaG_LLRF_2013 (version 2) | ecosystem: Environmental > Aquatic > Freshwater >...
CCCAAATACTGGTAAGCTCAAATGACAGCCGCCCACTAAATTCCTCTTATTACGCCCAAAGTAGCTCGAAGCGCAAACATTTTATTATTTCGATTCAACTATTCCCAGTTATTCCTATTCCGCCCTTATACTTTCTCTCTGTCGAATGGAATCTGGGCGAAGGAGGATATGGCGCGTTTGGTGGACATTCCCAGCATTCCAAAAGGCATTCAGAGGCTCTAAATCTCCATCATCGCTAAATGCAATTTCAAGAGGACATTTTAGGTTAAATTAATGCCTCCCGCTTTCCTTTTTCTCGGAGGAGAAAGCAGAGCCTAACCTTCTCTTTTGTCGTACGCGGGAGCAAAAGGCTTTGGAAAGGAGGACAAGATTGATTTCAAACTTTTACACGCAAGCCCAACATCTCACGTCCGTGCCCCCGTGCGGAAAATCTATTTTTCTGCCATTAAAATAGAAGATTCGTGCTGCTCAAGGCGTAGTTTTTAAATCAGCAAGTCTCCATTTACAAGAATCAATACTCCTCCTGCTGTGTCCCATCTAAAATTCTTTTGTTAACAGATTAGCATTCAGATATCTCTGAGAATGTTTTTCCTAATCTTTCATCGCTCATTAGAGCGAGTTGAATTGTTTCAGTGTACTTGGATTTGAATAATTGAGTTGTTTACGGAAAATGTCAATCCCGTGTTGAGCGACCCATTCACATTTGAAGGGAAACTATTTGTAAATTTTAGTATATAATGTGGTTGCTCGGGATTTCCTCCCTACATGTAGAAAGGAATTTCTTGGTGGATTTTCCATGAGAGACGTTAATTTTTCTAACAGTGGAGAAAAGGGTGAGATGGCTCTTATAAATTCTGAATGGAAAACTGTCAGACGAGTCTGAAGTTAACTAAAGTTGTAGGAAACTTGGGTCTATTGAGAATATAATGGGGAGGAAATAGGTAACAAATTATTCATTGAGTCAAGTGTGGCAAAGAAGTAAGCAAAAAGTCAAAGTATTATTTCCAACGTTCCAAAAGAACCCCAATTCAACCGAGGCCCTGTCGCCTTTGCCTAGTGTTTATTCAGGATCCACCGATTCGGAACACTACGCCCACGATACTTTCCTTTGTACTCCTAACCAATCCTCCTTTCCTGGTATAGACTCTTCAGAGTTAAGTCAGAAGTTAGGCAAGGTGAAATTTGATCGATTTGTTTGTTCTATCCGCATACATTTCTCTCCATTCTGTTGGATCCCCGGGTAGTGGGTCAGTCCTGTTCACAACTGTCCATTTATTTTGACTTTCCGCGGCTCTTATGCCATGGTCCTCCTATCCTACTCCTTGTTTGCCAAATTGGTTTAATTCGAAAATCATAACCCAACGGACAGGACTGGAGTTGACCGCGGTTACATCATAGGGACACGAGCAAATCGCAACCCTTGCCAGTAATAAAACGGAGAGAATTGAATGAAGTTTGAGGCGGTTGGGCTGTCAAATCATGAAATGGTCATACAACTTCACTTAATTTTAGTGCACATTATATCATCTAATACTGCGGAAGTGCAGGAGTGCAGAGCAGAATCAAAGCGAGGAGACCCATTTCATAATAAACCGTCTTCCTTTTATTATGATACAGATTAAAGAAGCTTCTTTATTCAGAGAGGGTAAATGTTAGGCATTTCTTTGAACTTTACAAAGGTTGTGTAGCTGAACCTTTTCAGCTCCACCATCCATCACTTTCACCCAAAATGTGAAATCACTCACAAACACACAGCAAGGAGAGCCTAGAAGAGAAATAACTGGATGCTATGGAAAGGAGCACTATTTATGAATTAATATGAATGAAATGAATTCAATCAATTTGTAGAAAGAATAGAGGGAGACTTTGGAAGTTTAGATTCTCTCATTCACGTTCTCCCATTACCCCTACCAATTTAACTATTCTATGGGAAGTATTCATCATTTACGAATTGAAACAAAGGAAAACTCGTCAGCCCAATTTGCGGATTATTATCTTTCTCAGCCTTGCCAAAATATATCCCTCATCCTCCGTCCTCCCAACCCATTTTGTTGAACAACGCTCACCATTTAGCATCAACTGTTTTATTTTGATCGTGTAGGTGATTCTTATTAATAGAGTCCTTGGAGCTTATTGACGTATATTACGCGAAAAACAAAGTTTACTTAAGTTGAAACGTAGTTTGGACGGGATTCCGGGACATGTTGGGAGTATTGGAACATAGACCGGAATTAGGTCTGTCCAAATAATCTCCCACGCTACGTATCAGCCTGTCCTGGATGGGGTATAGCAGGAAATGGGAAAGCGGATGTGTATTATGAATCGTTTTTGAAGTGTGCCTGGCACAAACATTTTGGAACTTTAGCAGGACCTATAGATTACTCTCCTTATTTCCCATAAGTGGTTATAGGGCAGGAAACTCTCAACAGAAATTGACTTTCTCCAACTTCAAAATGGAATGGAAAGGAGAGCGGAAGGAAAGGATGAGTAGGAGGATGGGTTCGTATAATGGGAATGGAAATTGGCAGGGCATGCGGGAGAGACTTGGCTCTTCTGCCGTGAATTTGTTTTATGAAATTCATTTTTTCAAGGAGACATTATTGGAAGGACTCCTCTGCACCTGTGGGATAAAGTTTCCGACTTTGGCTTTACTCCTTTAGCCAAACTTTATATTAAATCCGCTGACTTTTGTGTATTAAGCCCCAATGTTCAGAAATATAAAAATGAATGGATAGGTTGTGCGCATGTATGAAGCCCATTGAGAATCCTTACTTTCTGTCCTCCCCGATACCGCCGCAGCCGCCATCGCTGAGATATGACTCGGTGGCAGAGCCAAGAGATTAGTCATCGCGGCGACATTTACCCAAAGGGTTAAATGGTGCGTGCAAATTTTTTTTGCGTTACATAAATCACTGCCTTCCCAGTTTCCAAATGCGAATAAAGCTTAATTTCCAAACTGCACCATGCCCTGCTCTGTAATAATTATAGAATTATGAATATGGCCGCATGACCTTCAATGGCTTCCTAGCTATAAGTAGTCACGGCTCTCGAGCTCCCACGTGAAGGAAATGCAGGGAGGGATAAAAGGAAAAGTAACTTTGTACGAACTTGGATTGGATATGGAAGAGTAAAGTATTGGATTTCATGCCCCGGCTCAAAGTCTTGAAATTGTATATAGTTACAGTTAAAACTTTTCCCATTTGAGTCTTATAATGTCAAACTTGCGGGGAAAGGATAATATTAAGGCCTCCGTAGGTAGAGGGGATTCCCCTTCCCCGTCCAAACTCCCTGGATTGAATTTCTTTCCATGACTTTTCTGGAATTATTTTCTTTCCCCGTGTGACAAGCGGCAGTAAAGTAAATTAACTTGGATTCAACGAGCACAGCTCCATGTGATGATGGTGGCATTATGGTATTGGAATTGCCGCCGCCGTACTACTAGACCCCAATTGGAGAAATTACATTAGCATAATTAGTAGTAACTGACTGAATTCTATTCATTTTCATTTCAGTGTATGCTCTCGTGTCTTCGTCGATCTCTTTTTGGATACCCGCCGTAGTGATGATAGTGATGTACTCTAAAATCTTCCGGGAAGCACTGAGGCAGAAGCGGGCACTCTCATCCACTTCCGCCTGCCTCGTACTCCAGCATGTCAATAGCACACGCTCCGCCTCGAACCGACGCTCATACAGATCTGAAATTACTCAAAACGGTTAGTTTTTTTTTCAGCTCAAGTTGATTTCAGCCTTTGTAGTCTCCATTTTGGAGAGGATGAGAGCAGGACTTCCGTCAAGTCTTCCCCAGAGCCTCCAGGACAAGGAAAAAGAAACGGAAGAGAGAGAGAGAGTCAGAGAGATTAGGAAAGTTAATCCCGCCATGAAATATAATTCCAGATGACACAAAGACTTTGTCTGAAAAAAAAAACGAAGTCAAAATTAGTGAGAAATGGTCCAGGGAGGGCTGGAGCTGGGAGAAAGAATGGAGTTTGGAAGGGTTTTAACTTGGATTTGACTAGGGCTTGATGATGTTCCCTTGTAGACGGGACAAGCCTTGCCTTGTCATGTCTTAAGAAGCTTAATGGTTTTAGGTCCCCCCTCCGGTTCTCCCTCCAGCTTCCGGCTTAATATGTTACGACCAGCAGGATATGTGGAGAGGCCGGGTTTCATAGGCCCCCACCCTTACCCGATACCCCTCCTGCCTCTGCCATTGTCGTGATCGTCATCGGAGAAAGTGAAAAGAAAGTATCCAATAACAGGAACATGAGACAAGGCATTCTTGTCGCGTACGATGTTTATCCTTTGCTGATTATGACTTGTTATCCTTAGCGTCACTTCAACTGTCACCGAGTGCCACTTGTGCAGAACCTAAACCACCACCATCCATCTATCCCATGTTTCCATTCCGGGAGCTACGTGCTGTTGTTAAAAAGGAATAACATTTTCCTATTGAGTGCTCACGCATTTCTAATGGAAGGAAATCGCCGGGTGATGTAATTGTACAATAAGATCAGTTGAGGCTTACAATATCCTGTGTACCCTAGAATGCCCGGTGGCGTATTTCCAGGACGTAAGTTAGCACTAACGGCATAGGTAACCCGCCACTAGGTTACTTTTTTGTGCAAACGCAAAACGACATGCACTTTCTGTAAATGGGCTACCCGGTGCGTCAGGAATGGCTTATAAATTGGAAAACCTCAAGATTTTGTAAAATTCCGTTTTTCTACTCCATGAGAGAGGATGTTATAATTTCATGGATAAAGATTGGATTTGTCAAGAAAGGATACTTTCTAGTAGTTTTGGCCGGACAAAAGTTCTTGAGCTCCCTCATCCGACTACTCACAGCGGAGTGGTGAAAGGGAAGGGAAAGCCTCCTTTCCCTATACTGGATAGTTTATGAAAGTTTTCAATTTCAAAACTCTACACTACACTCCTGACTGGAGAAGAGCGATCAGGAGATCCTTGAAAGAGTAGGAAGCTTCTCTCATCCTATTTTACATCATAATGAAATGAAAATCTTTTTCTACAGTTCCTTTGTCAGATGGAATCCGTTTAGTCTTACTTTCCCCTTTCAAATGGATTTAGAATTAGGACTTCAACTCAAAGGATCCACTCCGCCATTGTAGTCTCCTTCAGTGAAGTATATCTCTCTTTCCTTTTTAGGGATTTTCTTTACTTGAAAGTTGGCGTGCCGTTGTCATAGAGGAAACCGTACTTTTTTTTGGGTTCGGCCACACTTTGCCTCTAAAAAGATTAGAGCCTAAATCATCTTGAGAAATGTGAGGAAGTTAATCTTGTCCGACTTCCGGCGTCGACGTGGCTGATGAGAAATTGTCCAATGCTCCTGTTACGTGGTTCCATTTGTGGGCTGACGGTAATTGTCCAAATGACCGATCGACTTCGACTTAAATTAATTTCCTTTCAAACTTTTCCCGAAACAGATCTTTGCCCATTCTCAGTAGTGACTTTCCTAGCCTGGCATCATCTTTCTCACAAATATCCGCTACAAGACATCAACCAGCGTAGTAGGACAGTTTCATTAGTTCACACTTATTCTGCCTCGTTTGGTCGACATTATTATGCCAGGTAAAAGATGAGGGCCGGTTTTGAACTTTTGGCGACCCCCGTCTTCTCTTAACACATCTTGAGAGGTCCAATTCTCTAAAAAGTGGAAAATTTTGTCCAGTGCTGCACACAAGAGACAAGAGAATTTATTAGCACAGACTTGGCGAGGGGCACGCGTCACTATATTTTTGTAGAGTTTGTATGTAGCTTTACCGAACAATTTAGAATAATGTTGGTCTTTACAAACATGTCTTTTCATTATTACACGGCAACCACCAGGAAACTTATTTCCTGTAGAACTTGAATCGATAAAGATAATTCCTAGTTACGACCACCGACCAGTTTAAAACAAAACCAAAATGTGCCTGGGTATAAGAATGATTTGTGTCCTGGTGCGGCCATTGTTGGGGTGGGGGGATTGCCGTGTTTTAATTAAAAGCTTTCTTCCTTCAACCCCCGCGCAGGGGTCGGACGTCGTATTTGCTTTTCTCACATTAACGAACGATGTGGTTTTTGGGTTCATCCAATCCAGCACGGGAAAGCGCAAGTGGATCGGACACGGATCTCTTTAAATCCTCAAGAACCACTCTACAAAGTATTCCCAACGCTTGAATTCAATTCCTATATCCATAATTTTATGTTATTTATTATTTCGTTGCGCACAATGGGATGAAAAACGTTCCAAACTGGTGAAGGATATTTACACGGATCACAATATCTCTAGAACGTGAAGCCTTCTACCATTTTGTTAATATTTTTTTTCCAAACAAAACATGCCGATGATGAAAGCTGAATTCTGTATTCAATTTTTGCTCGTGAGCAGCATTTGCACTTTTGAAGGAATTTCCAAATTAATTCTCCAAAAATTACTTTTTGAAAAAGGATACGTTGACATTAATTTCGAGAAAAATTCTTCCCCAGTCTCCCCCTTATTAGAAGTAGGGCGGATTGGTTAGGAAATGCGGCAAGGAAAAGTCCAGGCGGGCTCGGGAGAAAATTTACCTATATTGTTTTCCTCATCTCGTGTTTCCATCTTCTTTTTGGGCCATTCCTTGTAAATAAGAAAACCCTATGTTCTCATTCCTGCCTCAGTAATTTTGCTCATTTCTTTGGTTTAGATTTAGTTTTCTGTATAATTCAAATAAGGCTCACGGAAGACACAATTTTCATCTGTCGTTGGGGAAAAGCCTTGTCAGATCTTTCGTACTCTTCAAGAAAGAGTAATGAATTATATGGGCCTAAATTGCTCGGAGCAAAAGGCTTTTCCCAATTAACTCCTCTACCCATTCTCTACTTATGATTTATGTTATTATACGCTGTTTTCCCCAAGCCTACTTTCAGTAATATTTCCACCACCTCAATTTTGGACAGGAAGGCTCCAAGATAAAACAATTCGGGGAGGAGATAATTTTCAACGGGCAGAATCGGAATTGGGAAAGGTTGTCTTTTGGAATTTTGAACTCGAGTTGGTAGCGCTACAGCCACCACCCGTGCGGCTGGGACTACCCTTTTAAATTCAGGAGGGAGCGAACAGGCGGTTCCTGAAGTAATTCGCGTGCGTCAATGCAAACTAAAGTGGGGATCCCGAATTTGTTAATCTAATCCAATCAATGAAGACAAACAAAAGAAGGGAAAGGCGGCGGGGAGAGCACGTACGGGAATCCCCAAACAAAAGTTTATATAATATGTTCAAAGTTTGTGAAAAGTGTTTTGCATGAGTGATTTTTGCTTGTGTTCCGGAAAATTAGGGGGAAAGATGATCAGGAAAAGTTGTGTGATGGACAAGTTAGGCTGCTTGCCCTTTGGCACTCCAACTTACTTTCCCTTCACACGTCTCTTCAATTTCTTTCCTCCGAGTTGAGTCTTGCCTTCGTACGTCTTCCAAAGGTTATCTGGATGTCAGGGAAAAGTTTCTCATTACTCCTCTTGCCCTGGCTCTTCCTTCCATCGTTTCAACTAAAGTTGACAGGGGGAGATGCCAGTTTGAGAGGCAATCGGTTGTTTCCAGTTGAGTGATCTCTTCTTGGCTACTGCTATGTATGTAGCATGACTTTCACTTACGCTATAAGGAAGGAATCCTGTAATGAATTGATTATGCAATCGAGTTCTCTTCCCCCAATCACTCACTCATGGACTTTCCCCTCTCTCTCCTTCATTGATACTTCAGAGGAAGCCCAAGGAGAAAGGCGGACAAAGGAATGTGTTAAGCAGGAGGAAGGGAAACCATACAATGAAAATGAGAGGCAGCGGATCTTTCAATTTAGTCAAAAGAAAGCAGAGGGGAATGAGGGCCAGGTCCCTCGTTTTTTTACTCGCGTGGCCTTTCCCTTCACCACAAAGCACACAATAAGGTGATGGTCATAAATCATGGGTGGACTTTCCTCGGCCCAATTCGAGTATTCCCATGATGCATATCAAAGAGAAAGTCAGTGAATTCCTTCCAAACGGAACCAAGTTGGACAGTTTCTGGAGACTCTCTCTCTCTCTCTCTGTCTGATGGGGTTAAGATGCCTTGACATCCTCGTAGTCTGTGCAGAAAATTTTATAAGAATTTAATTTATAACTAACTGTTCTCCCCTTCTCTCCTCCAGGTTCAACGTCAGGAGTGGTTTGTGACAACAAATCTCAGCAGCGGTGGAAGCATGAGCACAAAGCAGCCAGGACTCTTGGTAAGTGTAAAGTGCTTCAGATTTTCATTAGTCCCCTTAATGCACTTTCCTCTTCCTCCTTTCACTAATTGGAGTTTATCACACGGCCCGATGTCGGCACGTTGCTCTTTGAGGATGCGGGAGGGGAGCGGAGCGCTGGGGATATACCCAAGAGACGCTCTGAGAGCTGAACGTCGAAATTAAGGAATTTCCTACGCCTGCTCCCGTTTCTGGAAATTTTGATTCCAAGCCACTGTAATTCTCTGATGCTTGGTTGGACTCGCTTATCAAACCTGTCGTGACACTTTCCATCATGCTCTTTCCAAAAACTAAAAACTTAAGCTCAACGGGTTTTCATTTTAGTCAACCTTTAAAGGTTGGAGTCGTTAGGAAGGGCATAAATCCATATTCTTGAAAAACCTTTATCCCTGTAAATCAAAGGTAAAAAGTGCATCTAGAAAATTACGCAGAGGAGGGTCGTCGCTCCCAAGCCCAAACTGCTACAGGAATAATATGCTCATTCCAATGGTGTGCTGAAGGAGTTCAGAATTTTTCAATGAATGAGGAGACGCCGCTCGCAGTGAAACTACTCCTTTTTCCCTGACCATGAAATGAGTTTTTATATTCTATAGAAGAGATTCGTTTACGTATGCTGGGAGCGATTGAAAAGGTTTGCACAATCTTCTTCCAATAGATTTTCATCAAAGGACAGTCTGCGGTAGTTGCAGAACGCAATTTAATTTCAAAGTAGAGAGGAGTTTAAAGACGTCTCCGGATTCGAAAGAATTTTTTTTTTATCATTTTGTCCTCCTTTCTCCCCTTTCACTCGCTCCTACAGGTTTTAAAGAGTTTTCTTTTCCCAATAGTGAAAGCTCGTAAATGGATTTTGCCCGGTTAGCATTCTCTATCTCCCCCTCCCATGCTCTGCGCTGGCGGTCTCACACTGGTGTTATCCTCCGCACGATTTCGTTTGGCTTTTACAATGTCGCCGATTTAGACTTCTTTTAAAATAGGATGGTCTTGGTCTTCATGGAATAATATTTAATAAAAAAAAAAAGTATTATAGTAAGGACCGGGATTTCCAAGACGCTCGGCAGCCTTCCGATTTAATCTTAGAAAGTTGGCGACGGGCGGATGGGGATGAGAAGACTTTCCATGAAGACTAGGAAAGTTTCGGCAATGGCGCAGAAATAAAGCTCGCGTAACTCCTGTCCTTCTCTCCCTGTTTGCTTCTGACTCGGTATTTCGCTCGAGGTAGACAACAACTGGAACACGAATTTGTTCACTTTGTCAAAGTACATTTGGCAAAATAACGTACGTGAACGTGAGTATCCGAGAGACTCCGGTGTTTATTCGACTAAGCACAGGCATAACCATAACAGAAAATGGCAATAATAACCTGAAATAACCGTGCAGGGGATGGAGGAGACCAAAGAACTTTGTGCCAAGGAATTACACTTTCAAAAAACTTTATCCTTCAAACGGAATTTATTAGCTGTCATATATTTCAAAGAGAGAAAGCACCAGCAGAATTGTAGATGTACGCAGCTTCATGATTTATGAAAGCGGAAAATGTCTCCCTTGGGTTTTTTTTACCCTTACCTTGAATTTGGGGTTAGAAAAATTGTTATACTTTCTCCGACTTTCCAGTTCTGCTCTTGAAGTATTTGCATTCGTCTAGTAAGTTTTGAATCTCGTAGATTTGAGAAATAGGAATCGAGGTTTTGATGGTATTGAGAATGCGGACATGAGTGACAGTTCCTTTGAATAAGAAATGTTATTCGATCGAGGCCACTTGCTCGTCAAGTGGGCGGTCGAAAAATATTCCAACAATTCTTTTGATCCCTAACAATTGACAAAGTTTTTCTGAAACACACGGAAATTATTCTTTGGAGATCAGTCGACTACAAAATTCTGCTCATTCTATAATATGCATAGCATTAATCCTGTGACATTTATCAAGTGAAAAATACTTGTGACTTTCTCCATGGAACGTGGTCTGTCCGTCCGAATCAATGAAAGTTCAAAGTTAATAATATTTTGGACCACTTTTGGAGTTGTTTAATCTAGAGTTTGCGGCTGTTTAGGGTTTACTGGGCAAAAAGAGGCAAGGGGAAAAGATCCAAGGCAAACATTCTCAAATCTGCTACACAACTGTTTTATTTGTTTTCACACACGCTACACTTTCCTTTCATCTCCGACTGCTCGCGCGAGCCCATTTTTTTAATTAAGCTGGATTCGGAAATTTCGATATCCAAAAAGACCTTTGAGCAGAGTCAGCAGGATTCAAGTTGGGAAAGGTTTGAAGAGCCCAACTAACTTTGAAGAAACTTGGCACGATGTGGAACTGGATATATAAATTCATACGAAAAAAGGCAAGGAATGAATGGAGGGAGGCGCAAGGGGGAGTCAGATCGATCATTTTGGACATTTCCTATTTTCTACTTTCTCCATTCATTCCTTGTCGTACTTACCAAACGATTTTCCCTCCACGTATATCCGTCTAGTCGCAAGAGCTTTCTCCTGGAAAATGAGTCCTTAATTTCGGGGTTTGCTAAGCTCCTTGACTCCAGATATGCGTGAAAATCGGGGCCCGGATTCCGAGAGGAGATTAGCTCCAAAGCCCTTGTTCTTTGTTGGCAGATTATGAAAGTGACGTCTGGTGTTCTTCTGTGATTTGTAGGTATCATCATGGGCTCCTTCGTTGCCTGTTGGCTTCCGTTCTTCACGTGGTACTTGGTATCCTCCCTCTGCGATTGTGATAGTCCCGAGTGGCTTGTGCAACTCTTCTTCTGGATCGGTTACTTCAACTCAACTCTCAATCGTAAGATTTATCTCCGCCATGATCCCCCCCCCTTAAAAAATCGGATTTCCTCTCCCCAGTCCCACCTCTCTCGTCGTCTGTTGATGAAGTTTAAAATGATTTCCCTTCTTTTCTTTCCAGCGGTTATCTATGCCTACTTCAATAGAGACTTTCGAGATGCATTCAAAGAGACAATTCAATGTGTGTTTTTACTCCCAAGAAAAAATAATCCACAGTCTTATGTGTAATGCTCCTTACAAATCGATTTCTAACTATTGGGAGAGGAAAAAGGAATTACATGTACATGAATTTCTTTATGACTGCTATTAGTGCTAACGAATGATGATGATACTCTTATTGGAGACTTTACAAAGGAAACGGATGACCTCAATCCTTAATCTCTTCTGGAAACTAAAAGTTCCCTTACTACTAAAATACGCACTTTCTCCAATCTCCCCTCAGCTCTCTCCTCTCAATTCAAATTCAGTCAGTCAGTCAGAATCTACTGGAGGCAAAGAAAGTCTCCGCCGCGCATCTCTTCCGCCAGAATCTAAACCTCTCCCCACCCACCACCACTACCATGACCCAGAAGAGCCTCATCTTCAAATTTAATCTCAACCACTTGAAGACTCGGAAAAGAAGAAAATCCTCCGCACCACCACCACCACCTTCACCAACCAAACAATAATAGCCATAGGAAGAGGATAAAGGAAACGATGGCCATAGATTCTGGAAATGGATCCCTCTCTCATTCTCTAAATGAGCACGATAACAACAGAAAATGAGAATCTCAAGACGGACGGTAGGATTCTATGGTTAGAAGAAATCTCCAGAGAAAAGAATATAAGGGAAAGCACACGAAGAGCTCGTTATAGGGAAACTTTACCTCTTCCTTCCAACCAACTCCAGCATCTCCTGCTCCTCTTCCTTGACGAGCTTATCTTGGATTGGGTGGATCCCTTTTGGTTGATAATATATTATTATACCCCTTATGTCATCCAATCTATCAAACCAAACTTTGGCCCCATGTCAGTTTATGTTATGGACTCAAAGAAGCGGAGCAGACTGGGGAGAGATCCCGGGAGAAGGCGAGAGGTAGAGAAAGAAAGGATTTCCAGAGGAGAGGAAAGACAAGGACGTACTTTAGAAGGCTTTAAGGTTCTAGGGATAGAGATTGGGTCTTGAGCTTCAATTCGAACCCGTTAATACGGAACGAGGACGAGGACGACGACGTCGTCGGCAGAGGAAAAGAGAAAAAGTCGTAAGGCTGGTCCCCGTAATGGAGAAAGTCCATGTTTCCGTTTTTTTTCCTTCATCATCCTTCCAGCATTCCATTCCTTTCATCTCCTCGAGTGGAAGGAGATGAATTTGAGGGAAGAAAAGAACGGAGAGAGGAGGATTTGACGATAAAGAGTAAATTAGAGATCTGATTATAAGTTCCTGCATAATTTTTTCCCTTTGACGCCTTTCTTTTCCCTCTGCCCTCATTATGCAGAGGAAGATGGTACGTTACGATGGAGAGCAGCGAAGAAAACTTGGGTCTCTCTCTGGGGTCGTGGCGGGGGAAGGAGAGAAGGTGATACCTTTCCTTTATGTTTTAAAATCTTAAAACATGAGGACCCTAGAAATCTTTTTGGAGATGTTGGATGAAACAAAAGGTAGAGGAACTGGGCTTAGAAAGGGAAAGGCAGAGAGAACCTCGAAAGAACCCTGGAAAGAGTAAATCAATAACACCACGAGAAAGAAGAGTTTCAAGAAGAAGGGACTCTACTTTCTCTCCCTCTCTTCCTGCAGGGGAAAGTAGGCCTTCCCGTTCCCGCTGGGTAGACTGCAATGAAAAGATTTTCTCCACCGCGTCGACCATTCGTGTGAAGGTAGTAACCATTCCCGTCTTAATTCACCGCCTGAACAAACCCAGATTCTGCAGAGGGCCCCAGAAAATTGTATTTAGTAAATCACGATCTCAATTCGCAGAGGCTGAGCAAAGGAGTGGACTGATGTTTTTCAGTAGGCATTTCTTCACTGTCTAATTTAATCCCAGAAGGAAACGGGAGGCGTAATAAGAATTCATGGCAAAAACCCAATATTAATTTATTCCAGACTTTATCAACTCCAATCCCAGCGCACGCACGGTTTGCTTGAGTGCAGGATGCCGATCACGACAGAAGGCGGATAGATTGAAATTTAAAGGAGAATAGTCAGGACTGGAATTTGAATGGAACGGAAGGTCGTCCTCTTCTACCTGTTTCAACTTGATAAACAAAGAGCTCCACATTAAATTAAAATAGTCGGAGCGGAAGGTTTAGAAGGACTCGAC
>Ga0194135_10001672_pt1 | contig 13329 bp, 9 predicted proteins | sample LitLau_LLRF_2013_FD_134024 | JGI IMG/M metagenome (GOLD analysis project Ga0194135, IMG submission 134024) | Freshwater sediment microbial communities in response to fracking from North America - Little Laurel Run_MetaG_LLRF_2013 (version 2) | ecosystem: Environmental > Aquatic > Freshwater >...
ACGCGAAGCCGGGGTGCCGGTGCGGATCGACGACACGCCGTTCCACATGCACCACAAGTTCGCCGTATTCGATGGCCGGACCCTGCTCAACGGCAGCTTCAACTGGACCCGCAGCGCCACCACTGGCAATGAAGAGAACCTGCTGGTGATCGACCACCCGCAACTGGTGGCCAGTTACCTCAAGGAGTTCAACGAGCTCTGGAGCCGCTACGCGCCGCGTTAAGGCGTGCAGCGGCGGGCCTCATACGGCCTCAGGCGGCGTTCGGGTAACCCCAGGCGCTCTCGGCGGCTAGGCTGTCGATCAGCTTCTGGCGCAGCTCATGGGCTTTTTCCGGTGCACTCTGGCTCAGGGTTTCCAGGGCCAGGTGCAACTGCTGCACCGGGTTTTCGCCGATAAACAGGTTGCGCAGTTCCAGGCCGGCAATCGCCTCCTCGAAGCGTTGCTGGCGGATATGGTTCAACACCATGGCCTGGCTCAACTGGCTGGCATAGGCCGCCCGCTGTTCCAGGCGAGTCTTTATCTCGGCGGCTTTTGCCTGATCGTCGATGTAGACGTAGCTCAGCGCCAGCTGTTCCAGGAAGAAGGTTTTTTCCGCAGGGTCCAGCGTCGCATTTTGACTGTCGTCGTCGAGCGCTTGCACAGCCTGATCCAGCAGTTCGCCGGCTTGCCGGGTGTGTTCCAGGTCGTGTAGCAGCTTGGCCTGCAACGCCAGTTTCATCGGACGATCGGCATATTCGAGCTGGGTGTTGAGATGCGCCATTTCCTCCAGGTTGTTGCGGATCAGCCAGCTGTCGCGGCGCAGGCGCGGCAGGGCGGCCTGCACCCGCAGTTGGGTTTCCAGGATCAGCAGGCGCAACCACGGCCATTGCTCATCGCCACGCAAGGTCTCCAGTGCCAGCAAGGCTTGCTCCAGCAGATGGGCGCACCATTGCGAGTGTTCCTCGACGTAGGTCCCCCACAGACAGACCAGGCACCAGATACGCTGCGAGGGCGAAACGGCGCAGGCCTGCAAAGCCGCCTCGGCCTCGGCCATTTCATTGCGCCCGACGTGCCAGTTCAGCAGGCTCAACAGCAGCTCGCTGGCGTAGCTTTCCGGCACCTGGGCGATCAGCCGTGGAGCCAGATCCGGGCGGTTGGCGTCCAGGATCAGCTTGAGCAACGGCGGGAAACCGAAGTAGTCGTCAGGCTCGGGGTTCTGCGCCAGCAGTTCGAACCCGGTATCGAACTCCCCGGTTTCCATGAGCAAGGTCACGACGATGATCTGGGCCGATCCGGGCAACTGCGCGGCCATGGCCGGGAACTGCGCGTCCTGCCCCTGGGCGCGGTACTCGCGCAGGGTCTGTTCCACTTCATGCAGGTCCAGTTCATTGGCCGGCTGCTTCAGCAGCAGTTGCCAGGCCAGGCCGATGCTGATGGCGGCTTTGTCGGCCAGGCCCAAGCTGCGTTGCAGGGCAGCCAACTGCCGATGCTCGCTGGCGGAGTCCTGGCTCAATTGCTCGACACCGAAGGTCACCAGCAAGGCGCGGGCCTGCTCGTGTTCACCGCTGGCCACCAGCAATGGTATGCGCAGCATGGGCGCTGACGGCAGAGGTTGATGCAGGCGCTCCAGCAGGCTCAGCACAGCCTGCGGGCCGTCCTTGTCGAGCAGGGTTTCGAGCAGTTGGTTCAGGGCCATGGGCTGGTAGGTTTCATCGAGTTCGGCCAGAACCTCCAGGGCCTGCTCCTGGTCGCCTTGTCGGTACAGCGCCGCAGGTATCTGCATCAGCCCCAGTTGCCGGGCTTTGCCCGTCAGACGCTGGGCCAGTTGCAAGCCCACTTGCGGTTCGATGGCGCTCAGGTGCGCCGCGCGATTGATCTGCGCTGCCTCGTCCAGGGTGATGCCCAGGTCATTGGCGGAGCTGCGGCGCTTGTGGGCATACACCACCAGCAGCGAGATCACGCCGGTAATGAGCAGCAGGATGATAAGCACTTCCATGATTCGGTTTTCCTTGGCGGCGGGTCGTGGCCTGGCGCGTTGCATGGGGTCGTCCTGGACGACCGGGTTGCAGCCAGGCGGATGTCAGCTCGGGGGTGGGGCGGTCAATTCGCCTGAGAGGTGCGCCAGGCCTGCCCGTTGCTGAACCGCTCCATCAGTTGTTGCTGAAGTTCGGCGGCGCGCTCGGGGGCGCGCTGGTGCAGTTCTTCCAGGGCCTGATACAGGCGTGATAGCGGCTTCTTGTCGCTGAGCAGGACGCTCAGGTTCAGGGCTTCGATGGCCTGGGCGAAGCGCTGGTGCTGGATGTGATTGAGCAGCAGGTCCTCTTCCAGGTCGCGACTACCGGCCTCCAGGCTGTGCAACCGATCCTGCAGGACCTGGGCTTGCTGCGCCTCGTCGATGCTCAGGTAGGCGCTGGCGATGTCCTCCAGGTAGAAGGTTTTGTCCATTTCATCGACCTCCGGCAGGCGGTCGCTGTCCAGCAACTCCAGGGCCTGCTCCAGCAGGCTCCTGGCCTGGGCGGTCTGCCCCAGGTCGTGCAGCAGCCTGGTCTGCTCGCGAATGCACAGCAATTGCTGTTCGCCGTCTTGCTGCTGATGCAAGCGCTGCCATTCCTCAAGGCTGCTGCGCACCAGCCAACTGTCCCGGCGATGGGCCGGCAGTCGGCTTTGCAGCTGTAGCTGGGTGTGCAGGGCCTGCATGCGCATGCCGCTCCAGAACTCCTGGTCATTCTTGTAACCGTCGATCTGTTGCAGCGCCTTGGCCAGCAGTGCCTCGGCCCATTGCGGCTGGGTGGCGTGGTGCTGCTCACAGAGACTGAGCATCAGCCCCGGATGCTGGCTAGGTTCAGGTTCCAGGCTCAGCAGCAAAGCTTCGGCCTCTGCGGTCCGGCCTTGTGTCGCCAGGTGGCTCAGCAGGCTCAGCAGCAGGCTGTAGCGATGCAGGTCGGGGGCCTTCTCCAGCAGGCGCAGGGCGTTGTCGATGGGAGGCCTCGCCAGGGCCAGGTCCATCAGTCCGCTGTGGGTGGTGGAGTAGAGGTCTTCGCTGATGGGGGCCAGCAGGTTGAGGGCAGCGTCCAGCTGAGCGGCCTGGATCAGGGCGGCGACTGCCTGGGCCCGTTCTTCTGCCGGCAGGGGCGCGGCGCGGGTGAGGATCGTGTCGAACTGACCCAGGGTTGCGCAGGCTTCGAACAGGCTGCGCAGCGTTGACTGGCGATGACCGTCCTCGGATTGGTCAAACGCCGACCAGGCGAGCTCGACGCTGGCCAGCGCCGCGTCCTGCATCCCGGCCTGATGCTGCAGGCGCGCCAGGATCAGCAGGTTGCCGATGCTCTGGCGTTCATGGGCGGCCGCTTGGCGCGGGTCGCTCAGTTCGCCGAGCATGGCCAGGGCCCGCTCCTGTTCGCCACGGGCCTGGAGGATACGCACTTGCAGCAGCGGCCAGCTGGGCAGGGATTCCCCCCAGTTCTCCAGGAGTTCCAGGCAGGCTTGGCTATCGTCGGTGTCGAGCAGCGTTTCGATCAGGGTATTGAGTACGTAGTCCCGGGCGTGGGGCGGCAGTTGCTGGTACAGCTCCCGGGCCTGGGCCTTGTGGCCCGCCAGGTAGAGCTCGCTGGCCACCAGCTGCGAGGCCAGTTCCCGGGCTTCGCCGGGCAGTTGCTCTGCCAGTTTCAGCGCCAGCAGCGGTTCGGCCTTGCTCAGCAGCAGGGTCTGGTTGATCTGGGCGGTGAGGTTGCCGGTCAGCTCCAGGCTCTCGTTGCGATCGGCGGTTTTCTGGCGGGCATACAAAATCAGCGCGATGAACAGCAGCACGATGACAAGCAGGGTGACAAAGAGAGTCATGGACGTCCTTTTCTATTGAACTGCGGCGTTGGCGCGGTGCGCGCCAGCTGATTCGCGCGGGGGTTATAAAACCCGGGCGGCAGGCTGGCAACCGACTTTACCGAGGCAATGCATTTCAGCGGATTTCAGCGCCAGGGCCGCTGGCCGGTCAGCGGTCGGGCAGGGCGGCAGGTTTCGGGTTAGACTTGCCGCCTTTTCGCACACTCAAGAAGCCCGCACATGGCCCAGCCGTCCACCACCTACAAATTCGAACTGAACCTGACCGACCTCGACCGCGGGGTCTATGAAAGCGTCAAGCAGACCATCGCCCGTCACCCTTCGGAAACTGAAGAGCGCATGACCGTGCGGCTGCTGGCCTACGCCTTCTGGTACAACGAGCACCTGTCGTTCGGTCGGGGTCTGTCGGATGTGGACGAGCCGGCACTGTGGGAAAAGAGCCTGGACGACCGCGTGCTGCACTGGATCGAAGTCGGCCAGCCGGACGCCGATCGCCTGACCTGGTGCTCGCGCCGCACCGAGCGCACCAGCCTGCTGGCCTACGGCAGCCTGCGGGTCTGGCAGACCCGGGTGCTGGACGCGGTGAAGAACCTGAAGAACCTCAACATCGCCGGCGTGCCCCAGGACGTTCTCGAAACCCTGGCCAAGGACATGCCGCGCGTCATCAAGTGGGACGTGATGATCAGCGAAGGCACGATCTTCGTCACCGATGATCGCGGCCAGCACGAAGTGCAGCTGGAATGGCTGCTGGGCGAGCGCGGCTGATTGCCCGCTCCGCCCCTGAACGATCCACCGTCCCCCCAGAGAAGTTGCTGTTAGCCCATGCGTATCGAACCCCGTGAGTTGCCCGCCGTCCTGCCCTTTCTCGGCGATCTGCCGCCACTGCTGACCCGCCTTTATGCCGCCCGTGGCGTGCAGTCGGTGGAGGAGCTGGACAAGAGCCTGGCGCGGCTGATCCCGTATCAGCAGCTCAAGGGTATCGACGCCGCGGTGGACCTGCTGGTGACCGCCCTGGACCAGCGCCAGCGCATCCTCATCGTTGGCGACTTCGACGCCGACGGCGCCACCGCCAGCACCGTGGGCGTGCTGGGCCTGCGCCTGCTGGGCGCGGTCCATGTCGATTACCTGGTGCCCAACCGCTTCGAATACGGCTACGGCCTGACCCCGGAAATCGTCGCCGTGGCCCTGCAGCGCGAGCCGCAGTTGCTGATCACCGTGGACAACGGCATCTCCAGCGTCGAAGGCGTGGCGGCGGCCAAGGCGGCGGGGTTGCAAGTGCTGGTCACCGACCACCACTTGCCCGGCCATGAACTGCCCGCGGCGGACGCCATCGTCAACCCCAACCAGCCGGGCTGCGAGTTTCCGAGCAAGGCCCTGGCCGGGGTCGGGGTGATCTTCTATGTGCTGATGGCCCTGCGCGCGCGCCTGCGCAGCCTGGGGCGCTATGAAACCCGGCCGCAGCCGAACATCGGCGAGCTGCTGGATCTGGTGGCCCTGGGCAGCGTGGCGGACGTGGTGCCTCTGGACGCCAACAACCGCATCCTGGTGCATCAGGGCCTGGAGCGGATTCGCGCCGGTCGCGCGCGGCCGGGGCTCAAGGCGATTCTCGAAGTGGCCAAGCGCGATCATTCGCGCATCACCTCCACCGACCTGGGCTTTATCCTCGGTCCGCGGCTCAACGCTGCCGGGCGCCTGGACGACATGAGCCTGGGCATCGAATGCCTGCTCAGCGACGACGTTTCCGCCGCGCGGGCCATGGCCGCCCAGCTGGATGAGTTGAACCAGGACCGCAAATCCATCGAGCAGGGCATGCAGCGCGAAGCCCTGGCCCAGCTCAAGGAGCTGCCGGTGGAATCCATGCCGTTCGGCCTGTGCCTGTTCGACGCCGAGTGGCACCAGGGGGTGATCGGGATTCTCGCCTCGCGCCTGAAAGAGCGTTACCACCGCCCGACCATCGCCTTTGCCGACGCCGGCGAGGGCATGCTCAAGGGCTCGGCGCGTTCGGTACCGGGCTTCCATATCCGCGACGCCCTGGACGCCGTGGCCGCGCGCCATCCGCAACTGATCAGCAAGTTCGGCGGCCACGCCATGGCCGCCGGCCTGTCGTTGCCGGAGCAGAACTTCCCGGCGTTTGCCGAGGCCTTCGACGCAGAAGTGCGGCGCCAGCTGCGCGAAGAAGACCTCACCGGGCGCCTGCTGTCGGACGGCACCCTGGCGGTGGAAGAGTTCCACCTGGAACTGGCCCGTGCCCTGCGCCATGCCGGTCCCTGGGGCCAGCACTTCCCCGAACCGATGTTCCACGGGGTGTTCGAACTGGTAGAGCAGCGCATCGTCGGCGAACGCCACCTGAAAGTGGTGCTGCGCAGCGAATGCGGTTCGCTGAAGCTGGACGGCATCGCCTTCGGCATCGACCGTGAAGTCTGGCCCAACCCGACCATTCGCTGGGTGGAACTGGCCTACAAGCTCGACCTCAACGAGTTCCGTGGCCAGGAAACCGTGCAGTTGATGATTGCCCATATCGAACCGCGTTGAGGCGGGTACTGCCGATCGGCTCAACGCTGGAGTGAGCGAAAAATCACCTGTGGCGAGGGAGCTTGCTCCCGCTGGACTGCGTAGCAGTCCCATTTTTGGGGCCGCTTTGCGCTGGTACGCCAGTCCGGCCCAGCGGGAGCAAGTACAGTGCTTGTCCTTAACTGATTGGCAGTAAGTGATGTGGGTGGTTTTGCCAGACTTTGGGAAAGCGCGGCGGCGGCATGTCTCTTTCTTTTGTAAGGGGTTTCCGAGACACTCTCGGGCGCTTGCGGCTGGGTATTCGGCTCACTAGGCTCGGATCGTCACTGAATTTTCAGTGATCGGGTTTAGCAGCCTGTTACCAAGACACGTGAATGTTGCCGCGAGCCCAGTTGGCTTTCCTGCCTGCTGTGTTCTGTTATGGCGGCTGTGCGTGGGGCGCCCTTTGGGTGCGCCGGGTTCCTTGGACCGGTCTGCTAACCCGCGTACAGCTGCCACCCTTACGTTTAGCAGCGTTGGGTGGTGGCTCCATTCCAAGGAGCTGCACCATGAAAAAGATCGTCCCCGATCCGCCGGTTCTCCATCCTTCTTCCCGTCGTAATCCAGACCACGATCTGGCCAATGAAGCTGTGCGCCATGCACTGGCCAATACTTGCGTAAACGGCTCGTTGATCGCGACTCTGCAACCCACCGTGGCCGGCCCTGCAGGGCCTGATAACCCCTTCACTGTGCGCCCCGGTATCAGTGCCGAAGAAGCGCTGATTCATGTGTCCATGCTGCTCAAGGCCGCCGAGGAGGTGTCCGATGAAATCACCGAGCACGCCAGCGGCATCGAGCGTGGCCTGATCTGGTCGCTGGTGCATTCGGTGGAGATGGCCCGCGGCGTGGTGGAAGCCTTGCTCGATGGCAATCGCAGGGGGCCTGCAATCTGACGCTCTGCTAGCCGCTGCCCCGCCGCAGCGGCTAGCGCTTGGGTCCAGGAGGCAAGTTTTTACCCCAGCACGCATCAGGAACCCTGCCAGCGGCAGTGTTGTCGACTAGTCTCTAAGCACTGTCTGATTGGCCTTGTGACCTTTTGTCATCCATCTTCCCGCGGGGGCGGGCGCTTCACTTCGCAGTCACTCGTCGACCGTTCAAACAGAACCCTGGAGCCTGACCATTGATCGAGAGGTGCCCCATGAGTCTGCTGCTTGAACCCTATACCTTGCGTCAACTGACCCTGCTTAACCGCATCGCCGTGTCGCCCATGTGCCAGTACTCGTCGGTGGACGGGCTGGCCAACGACTGGCATCTGGTGCACCTGGGCAGCCGCGCCGTCGGCGGCGCCGGGCTGATTTTCACCGAGGCCACGGCGGTCACCGCCGACGGCCGGATCACCGCCCAGGACCTGGGCCTGTGGAACGACGCGCAGATCGAACCCTTGCAGCGCATCACCCGTTTCATCACCGCCCAGGGCGCGGTGGCCGGCATTCAGCTGGCCCATGCCGGGCGCAAGGCCAGTACTCATCGGCCCTGGCTCGGCAAGTCCGGCAGCGTCAAGCCCGAGGACGGCGGCTGGGTGCCGGTGGGGCCCTCGCGGATTGCCTTCGACCCGCAGCACACGCCGCCCACCCAGCTCGACGAGGGGCAGATCGGCGAGATCATCCAGGCCTTCGTTGAAGCGGCCAAACGCGCCCTGGAGGCCGGTTTCAAAGTGGTGGAAGTGCATGCCGCCCATGGCTACCTGTTGCATCAGTTCCTCTCGCCCCTGAGCAACCAGCGCCAGGATCAATACGGCGGTTCGTTCGAAAACCGCATTCGCCTGGTGTTGCAGGTGACCGAGGCGGTGCGTGGGGTGTGGCCCGAGGAGCTGCCGCTGTTCGTGCGGGTGTCGGCCACCGATTGGGTGGAAGACGGCTGGAACCCCGACGAAACCGTGGAGCTGGCGCGGCGCCTCAAGGACCTGGGGGTGGATTTGATCGATGTGTCGTCCGGCGGCACTGCGGCCAATGCCGAGATTCCCACCGGTCCGGGTTATCAGACGCGCTTTGCCGAGCGGGTGCGCAAGGAATCGGGAATGGCCACCGGCACCGTGGGCTTGATCACCGAACCGGCTCAGGCCGAGCACATTCTGCGTACCTGCCAGGCGGACATCATCTTCCTGGCCCGGGAGCTGCTGCGCGACCCGTATTGGCCGCTGCACGCCGATGACGACCTGGGCGGACGCAAGGCGATCTGGCCGGCGCAGTATCAGCGGGCGACCCACAGGGACCAGCCGATTCATGAGTCGGACTTGCGCGATTGAGGTTGTGCCGATGTAAAAAAACCGGCCCGTGTGGGCCGGTTTTTTTGTGCCTGGCTGCTGGCCGCCTTCGCTGGCAAGCCAGCTCCTACGGCGGTGGTGCGGTCTGTAGGAGCCGGCTTGCCGGCGAAGAGGCCCTTGAGGCAGGCGCTGTAAGTATCGACGCCTTCGCTGGCAAGCCAGCTCCTACGGTGGTGGTGTGGTCTGTAGGAGCCAGCTTGCTGGCGAAGAGGCCCGTAAGGCGGGCCAGGGGCGGTCAGCCGATCAGGGGTATTTGCGCTTGTCCGGCGCCGGCGGGAAGTACTGGTACAGCCAGGTTTCGCTCAGGGTGCGATCGTGGGTGCGGATGAACAGCCGCAGTTCCACCGGATCGACGCTGTCGTTGGTCGGGTACCAGTCGAAGAGGATGCGGTAGCCCTTGATCTCGTCCAGCACCAGGATGCTGAAGTCCTTGACCTCGCCGTTGGAGGCAGTGACCACCGGCTCGATGCCGGTGCCGGCGGGCAGGCGGTCGAGGCCGCCGCCGGTGAAGTCCACGGCAAAGCGTCGGGCCCAGACTGGCGGGTAATGCTCGCCCGGGGCCCAGCCCTCGACGAAGCCGCCCATGCCGGAGCGGGTGGCATGCACCCGCGCCAACGGCGTGCCCACTGGCGGCAGGGCGCTCCAGTAGAGCTTGTAGCCGTAGTTCAGCGAGTCGCCGGCGGCCACGGGTTGTTTCGGGGTCCAGAAGGCCACGATGTTGTCCATGGTTTCGCCGGTGGTGGGGATTTCCAGCAGGTCGATGCTGCCTTCGCCCCAGGCGGTGGTGGGCTCGACCCACAGGCTCGGGCGGCGGCTGTACCAGTCCACGGTGTCCTGGTAGCTGGCGAACTCGTGGTCGGTCTGCACCAGGCCGAAGCCTTTCGGGTTGGTGTCGGCGAAGGCGTTGAATTGCAGGGTCGCCGGGTTGTTCAGCGGGCGGCAGATCCACTCGCCATTGCCGCGCCACATGGCCAGGCGGTCGGAGTCGTGGATCTGTGGGTGGATGGTGTCGCACATGCGCCGTTCATGGGTGCCGCAGCTGAACATGCTGGTCATCGGTGCGATACCCAGTTGTTCGATGGCGGTGCGGGCGTTGATTTGGGCGTCGATCTCCATCACCACGCGCTCGGCCTGGCAGTCGATGTCGAAGCGGTAGGCGCCAGTGGCGCTCGGCGAATCCAGCAGGGCATAGACCACGAAACGGGTGCTGTCCTTGTCCGGGGTCTCGAACCAGAACTGGGTGAAGTCGGGGAATTCCTCGCGGCGCTTGGCGTAGGTGTCGATGGCCAGGCCCCGGGCCGAGAGGCCGTACTGGCCGGTGGCGTCCACCGCCCGGAAGTAGCTGGCGCCGAGGAAGGACACCACGTCGTGCTTGTCCAGCTCCGGGGCCTTGAACAGCTTGAACCCGGCAAAGCCCAGGTCGCCCTTGAGCTGGGCAGTGTCGACGCTGGTGTTCTGGTAGTTGAACAGCGACGGGCGGAAGTGCACCTCCCGGGCCAGGCGGGTCTTGGGGTCGACGCTGTGCATGCGCACCGGTTGCTTGAAGCCCATGCCGACGTGGAAGAACTGCACGTCCAGTTGGCCGTTCAGGTCATTCCACAGCGAGTGCTGGCTGTCGTACTGGATGGCGTTGAAGTGCTGCGGCGTCATCTGCGCCAGGGTCGGTGGCAGCACCTGCTTGGTGTCCAGGTATTGCTTGGCGGCCAATTGCTTGGCCTGGGCCTTGAGGCGCTCGAAATCGAAGGCCTGGGCCTCGCCGTCAGCGGCGCCGGCCCAGGCTCGGGCGGCCAGCAGCCCGCTGGCCGAGAGGCCGGTGTAGGCCGCCAGGGCCATGGAAGCTTTGAGGAGGTGCCTGCGGTGCATAGATGAACCTTGTGGGGGGCTGGGATCGTCAGCCGCTCCTGGCTGACTGGGGGGATCGCAAGGTGAGGTCCGGCCATGCCATTGGCCAGACGCAGCGGACGATAAATAGAGGGTCGGTAGAATAAACGGTTCGCCCCGGGCAGAAAAATGCTTAGCTTGTGTCCATTGGTAACCACTTGAATCGCCTCAGGAACCGGCCTCATGTTGCACCTGCGTGCCCTTACCGCAAACGATATTCCGCAGCTCAAATGGATCGACCGCGCCGAAGTCATCGACGGCTTCTACCGGGTGCAGGATGGCCGTCTGATCGGCTATACCCAGCACGAGGTGGTGACGGGGTGGCCGGAGGGCGAGGCCGAGCATGACGCGCTGATCTTGCAGCAGTGTTACCAGCGTGGCGGCTGGTTGCATGGGGTCTTCGACGGTGAGGTCTTGGTGGCGGCAGCGGTGGTCGATTGCCTGGCGATCGACTGCGCCGGGCTGGATTTGCGGCAGTTGAAATTCCTCCATGTGAGCCAGGCTTATCGCGGCCTTGGCCTGGGCCGCCAGCTGTTCGCCCTGGCCCGGGAGCAGGCCCTGGCCATGGGCGCCCAGGGCCTGTACGTGTCGGCCACGCCGTCGCGGCACACCGTGGATTTTTATACTGGCCTGGGCTGTGAGCTGCTGGCCGTCCCGGACCCGGAGCTGCTGCGCATCGAGCCCGAGGATATCCACCTCTGTCTGCGGCTGGTTTAAGCCGGCGCGCGCTTGCGCCAGTGCGGCCAGGCACCGAGGGTCACCGCGCGCAGCAGCCACTCGCAAGGGCCGTACTGATGAGTGCGCAGCCACAGGGCGCTGAGTTGCATCTGCAACAGGTAGATGGCGATCACCAGCAGGGGAATCCACAGCGGCGACAGGTGGTTGATCAGCCCCAGTCCGTAGCCGGTGAACAGCAGGCACAGGATCAGCGATTGCAGCAGGTAGTTGCTCAATGACATGCGCCCCAGCGGCGCCAGGCGTTGGCACAGGCGCTGGCCCAGAGGCGAGTCGAAGGCTCGGAGCAGCAGCATGGCGTAGCTGGCCGAGAGCAGCGGTGCGCTGATCTGGCTGATGCCGTAGCCGATGACTTCCAGCCCGCCACCGGGTGCGTAGGCGCTGCAGTAACCGTAGAGCAGGGCGCCCCCCAGGCCGATGGGCAGGGTCAGGGCCAGCAGCCGGGGCACCCGCGTGGCAAAGCGCTCGGGCGCCACCAGCAGGCCTTTGCGTCCGGCCACATAACCCAGGAGGAACATCGCCAGGGTGCTGGGCCCTTGCAGCAGCCACAGGGCCGAGGCGGTTTCCAGCAAATGCGCCGCGTTGTAGCTGAGGGTGTCCAGCGCATCGGCGCCCAGGGCCCGCTCCTTGAGCAGCGGCTGGCCGTCGGCGGCCCCGGTAGAGAGGCCGGCGTTCAGCAGCTCGATGCCGAACAGCAGAATCAGCAGCGCCGTGGTGCCGATCAACAGGATCGCCAGGATGGCCGCGACCCGCGCCGTCAGCCCGCGCAAGGCCAGCAGCACCAGGCCCAGCAAGGCGTACAGGGTGAGGATCTCGCCATAGAACAACAGCGCACCATGCACCAGGCCGATGGCCAGCAAGGCCAGCTGCCGGCGCAGCATGCGCGGCACGAAAGGTTCGCCCGCCCGCTCGGCGGAAGCCATCTGCAGGGTGAAGCTGTAGCCGAACAGGAAGGAGAACAGCAGGTAGAACTTGGCCTCGAACAGCACCGACACCAGCCAGCGGATCAGGTGGTCGAGGTCGCTGGCGTAGGCCGGGTTGCTGACCGGCGAGGCGTAGTAGGGATCGGCGAACGACCAGATGTTCACCGCCAGGATGCCCAGTAGCGCGAAGCCGCGCAGGGCGTCCACCTGCTGCAGGCGCGCCACCTGGCGCGGCAATGGCGCGTTCATTTTCGGGCCCCGGTCAACAGGGCGTGTTGCAGGGGGACGAGGGGCATGGGCGGGCCTGTCGGTTAAAGGAGTGAAGGCTCAATTAACGCGATCAGGCGGCGAGGGGGCAATCAAACTCTTGTGAAAAAAAGTCAACGGGCCTGCGCCGCCCTGTCCGCCCCAGGGCTGGCACGCCGCTCCGGGTTCAGCTCTGCGCCGGCAGGCACTGGGCTCCGGCGGCGGGCGTTTCGCCTTTTTTGGTCCACCAGGTCAGGTGCCGGAGGCTGTTCAGGTCGCCACGCTTGATCGCTTCCCGATAGCAGGCCAGGGCCCGGGGGCCATCGGTGGTGCCCCACTTGCCCTCGGCGTAGCCGCTGCCCAGGTAGTAGTAGGCGTCGGCCGAGTCCAGTTCCCGGGCAGTGCGCAGCACCAGCTCTTCGGACTTGCGCGGTTGCTGGCATTCATTGACCGAGCCATCGCCGAGCGGATCGCAGTAGTACATCGACAGCATCAACGCCGCCTCGGCATCGGTCGCCGCGTAAGGCAGCAGCAATTCTTCCGGTTCCCCGGGCTTGAGCGCCGGGGCCATGCCCGAGTAGCCCAGGCTCACCGCCTGCACCGCCGCCTTGGCCGAGCCATGCCGGGCGGCGTCCAGCAGAAGCTGCTGGCCCAGCTCGAAGAAGTACTTGGTCAACAGGTACTGCTCCCGACCACCGTAGCCCAGGAACAGATCGGCCTTGCGCATCTGCCGCTGCAGGGCGGTTTCATTGGCCGGAGCATCCTGGTTGAGCAGGCCGTCCATGGACCACTGCTCCACCCGTACCAGTTGCCAGCAGGCGCCCTGTTGAAAGACGAAGGCCTGGAGCACGTCGCCCTGCGGGTCATGCACCACCAGGGTCTGGCTCTCCCAGAAAGTTTGCAGTCCGGCCCGGGCC
>Ga0194135_10001673_pt1 | contig 13325 bp, 14 predicted proteins | sample LitLau_LLRF_2013_FD_134024 | JGI IMG/M metagenome (GOLD analysis project Ga0194135, IMG submission 134024) | Freshwater sediment microbial communities in response to fracking from North America - Little Laurel Run_MetaG_LLRF_2013 (version 2) | ecosystem: Environmental > Aquatic > Freshwater >...
CCCTCAGAAAATGGTCGGATGCCGCTCGCCCAGCTGGGTTAACAGATAGGAGATTGCAGTACTCCTCTCCCCCGCTAGGGCGACAGTAACACTGGTATATCTCCCCGTTAAGTCATCACTTTAAGTTCCTCACATCACAGCCTAATTCTCCCTCTTATCATACTTACTACTGTACTGTAAAAGTTATTATCGGTAAGTTGTCCATGCTTTAGTCAAGGCCGGCGACACGTTAATTTGACGGCAAGTTATCTCCGGCTCCGCAAAGTCACCAACCCCGACAAAGACGCCAATGCCACCCAGTTTCCCCCGCCCACCCGCATTCCTCCCTCCTTCTCCGCCGTGACAATAAGGTTCTTATAATGCCAACACTACAGTCGGTGACCCTTGACCTAATTTACGCTACACTGCTAATGACTGTACTATATGAGTTTCAGAGTCTCTTTTAAATACCATATGCGGGGAACGGGGTTCAGGGGTACTTTACTTTGATTCACGAGAGAACACAACTAAAACTAAACTACGCACGAAACAACTTCATTCACAGTAATGCTAATGCTGGAAAGGGAAAAGGAGTTTGAAGAAAACAGGAGAGAGAAAGAGGGATGAATGAGAATTCTTTTCTTACCCGTTTCGAAGAAGGCTCTGACTTGCTCCGGTTCCTCGGCGTCCTCGTAGGCGGCTTGACCAATGCGTAATTTAGGGAATATTTCGTTGAGGCTCGATGATGACATTTTGATGGGATTTAATTGGAATTGGAAGTGACGATTTTTGAACGATTGACAATAATTGAGGAGGGTAGTTGAGTTGGGCAGTGTGATGTGAGGGATGTTAGTGGACTATTAATTTGGAGCGAATGAATTAGTTTGATTGGGTTATGGGAAGTGATTCTTCCAGTCGGCCGGCGGCGTGCGTCTTCTGAAGTCTCCCACAAGAAAGAGTTTAGTCTCGCCTAAGTTCGTCTGCTGGACTTTGGAGGGACGACGGAGAAGAAGAGCGGACGAATGAGCGGGAGCATTCCCGCCTCGGAGGGCGGGACGTTTTGACTGCTTTTACGGAGTAATAACCTGAAACGCACTTAACTTGACTGACTAGACTACTTCCTAATAACCATCATAGTACGCTACGCTACTAGAGTCAAGGACATGCTCACATGGTCATGGGGTCAACGGTCAACCAGTCCAATAGCCAGATCCAATGACCTCCCTTCGAATCCGGTCTCCCACCTCACAAACCACACATAATCATCCTCTCTCCATTATCATCAGAGAGGATAAATCTCATATTCTCACTAACTGAATAATATCAGCTTAACCAATTACTAAACTATTATAACACCAGAATCTCAGAGATAACCTTTGAGCTGCATAAAGCTCAGGTTAGCGGTTCTACTTTCACTTATCGGGTTTTACACGGACAGAAATTACAAGATTACTTTTCATTATTTTTTGTCATAAAAAGGTCAATCTCTTCAGGTTCATCGCCCTCCTCCTTCCTCCTTCGGTCCTTTGCTTGTTCCTCTTTAATTTGCCCATTTATGAAGACACGTGTAGTATGAGAGAAACCTCGAATGAAGAGGAGAAAGGCTGACTGAAATCATTCATTCAATTTTCGATTACTGAAATTGAGCTGAACTCTTGAGGTCGGACAGAGTTCCCCCCGGCCCCCGATCAGTCAGTAGTTCAAATACTCTCATCCACCGGGTCGAGCATCGAGCTTAGTTTTTCATTTGCGTCTCTGAAAATGTCAGGTCGAGAAGGTAAGAGGACTTTCATGATTAGAATAAAATAAATACAAAGGATCTTATACCTTGTAAAACGAGTTGAGTAATTACCAGTAACCTTGCCTAAAGCAGGGATAATGAATTGATTTGAAATTGTTGGTTGATTGATGATTCATACTTGACAACAGGTGGGAAGAAGAAGCCACTAAAGGCACCCAAGAAGGAAGGCAAGGAACTGGATGATGTAAGTAAATTAATACTAGACAACTGGACTGGACTATTAAGAAACTAGACTACATATTTGTTAGCCATATCGGCAAGGATTGGATTGTACTGCCCAGTTCCCTCAGCATTTTTTCTCATTCGATTATTCTTATCCCATCATTTTCACATTCATAGACTAAATTATTAATTAAGTATTCTGTAACTGATTGTAATGACTGTAAATGTATATGTAGGAGGACGTTGCCAGAAAGCAGAAGCTCCGGGAGGACCAAAAGAAATTGGATGAAATGAAAGCGAAGGCTGCTCAAAAAGGACCATTGGGTAAGTAATTAAGGAACATCGGATTTTCTCAATCATGCCCACTAATTGTCTCGTAATAGCAATGTAACCCAGTGCAAGTTGATTAGTGTGGTGTTTGTATGCAAAACGTGATTAGGATGAGGATCCGTTACTTACTAGATTAATTTATTCTTTCATTCATTCAATTGACAACAGTATTATCTTGACAGAATACATACCGCTATAGGGTTCCGTTCCGCCAGCTACTGTTTGAATTGAATGATTATTAACTAATTTGGTTTTGTCTTTGTTTTTATTGTAGTTGGTGGTGGTATCAAGAAATCTGGCAAGAAGTAACACATCCATTATACACTCAAGTCCGAAAAGCCATCTACACTTAATTTATGAGTATGAGCAGTTAATCTTATTCTACTCCTTTCTTTATAAATTTTTCGATATGGTCTTAATACTTCAAATCAAAAACTAAGCTTGTATCTCAAAGGAATAAACAAAGAAAATACAATATGAGGATTTCGTCAACCGTGCAATCATGGTTCGTGTCGGATTGAAGCCATTTCCATCATTTTTTTTTTATTCGAATCCAGATATATTTTTACTTCGATTACAACAGTCGACTTCCTAATTAAACGTCTTGGTATCAACGCCTGGAGGAAATTCAAAATGTTCGTCTCCAAACAAACGAAAATAGGTCACAACAATACTCATCTTTCGGGGTGACGTTACAACTTTTTTCTTTACTCCACCATACCTGCACTTTCACGTCACTCCGTTCCCTGACGATTTTGATTCTCATTTATTACATTTCGGACTAGCAGAATTAGAATGAGTGGGACGTACTTAGGAGTTACTTATCGTAAGTTCAAGTCCCCGTCTTAATTTGACATCCAGCGACGAATGGGAAATTTCTTCCACTGCCGATACTTTTACTTTGCAGATCCATACTCCGAGCAAATGCCAATGATGTCGACAATCCTCTACCCAGTCGTGGCATGCCTTCTGTACGTCCTCTTTTGCACATTTACATTTATCTGTACATCCATTGACCTGTCTTCTATGCAACGGACGTTCAACAGAAGTCGTGTTTTCTCCCAAGTCCTTGTCGCATTGATGGTAAGTAGTCCTGGCTCTGTTGCAACAGGGTTCAGATGATGCCGATTCTAATATCCTTCTTTCAATTAATTCCAGCTCTGGTATTATGCTTACCGAGCCGGCCACTCCATTCTCTGCACCCCCATCCCTGACGGGACCTCCACAGACGAAAGTCCTTACTCAATTAAAGTGATTGCATGATTTAATTTAATTTTGGCTCTTGCAGGGGTTCCTCACGGTAATAATGTCAACAGGGATTTCTCTCTATTCTTAGATCGCCTGGGCTCTTTGGTGTTTCCACGTGATCAAGTTATGGGATCTGGTTGACTGTTTCTTCATTCTCCAGGACGAAGATGACTCCATTAATTCTCTGATGATGTATCATCACGTTACCACGGTCATTTTGTCCTGGGTCGCAGTCAAGTACTTCCCTGGTGGGAGTGGTAACGCACTCATCCCGTACCAAGAACACGTTGATTTAAATCGAAACTAATTTAATCTTCCGCTCCGGTAGTCATTGTCCCAGTTATTGTAAACTCCTTGGGACAATTTGGGTTTTTCGTGTTCCACCAATTCAACAGGCGTCGAAACCGTCAAGATCGCGTCCCGTTCGAGTCTGGGCTCACCGTTGCACAGGGCGTGAGTGTGGAACATTTATCAATCAGTTTTACCTCACTTTACGTTTAGGCGAATTTGTGATTGAAATGGTGTAAATCTTTCCAGATTCAGTTCACGCTCATGGGGACCCACGCCGCTGCTCAGCTCCTTAAACCGGGCTGTATTTACCCTTCCTCCGCGTCCACCGGACTAATTTTCTACCTTCTGACACTTGTCTTTCTCACGCTCACCCATTACAACGTTTGCACGTTTGGTTCGGGTCGAGACCGCCGCTGAGCAGGAACCCGCATCAAATCGGTCATGGGTCAAAGTCGAAAATTCAAAATCAGGGACATGCTGAATCCAAATTCTGTTCGTCCTAATGAGTCCACAACTTCCGAGCTTACCGAGTTTTCAAATTTCGATTGGTTTATTTTAGACAAAAGCTTTTGTGGTGAGTAGACTGGGGGGATCTTATTTTAATGGGAAAAGTAAAATTTTGGACTGCAACCGCATCACAAACCTAATTTTATTAGTAAATTGGAATTTACTTAGAATTAAACTTAGTACCCAGCACAGGTCATATCGTTGATTGATAAAGAAAGTTCGAAAGTTGGTGAAAGGTCGCTTGGGATTGGTTGAGGAGATTGATTGGGGAGAGGAGAAGAGTAGTCAAGCAGCGGCTGCTGGCGTATTGAGCGTATCTTCAGTAAAGGTTTGGACGTGGACAGAGTAGGAGGATGGGGCCAATCAGCTCCACTTTTTTCATTCTTCCGTTCATCGCCTTCACCATCAGTATCCTGGTAACTACCACTACTCGTGCACAACTACTGCCAGCATCCACCATTATCCAGGACAAGCTCCAAGCATCACCCTCCGTGGAACATCTCATTCACGACCTCTTGAAAGAGTATGCGGAAATTGACCCTACGGAGCTTTTGCAGGTAGGCACCGGGAGTAGTCAGCCGGAGGATCAGTTTCGTCAAGTGGAAGATTCATCGGCATTGAAAGGGATCCGAGAAGCGATTCGTCATCGGTTTGACCTCTACATAAGCCAAGTGAAGGAAGTTCATGGCCTTGAAACCGAAGAAGTGGAGGACGGAGACATTCTCAATCATCCGCGGGGAGTCAAGAGACGACAGCGTCGAGCAGTAATCAAGGCAGACACCGTTCTACCTGGACGAAGGAGACGTAACATTACAGAGCATGAAACAGGTGAGTTATCACCTCGATATCAATAGCCGACACTCCTTCCGTCTCCAGCATTATTATAATTAGTAACAAGATAACATTCCTTCTTTTGGCTGTTCCCCTAGTTGGAAGTCAGGTGATACGGACAGTTTATCCATTGAATCCTCAGCCATTTACCTATCAACGACTCTCGGACTTGAATACGATTCCCTTCAAAGGAGACTCCTACCTGTTCGCTTTGGAGGTCACTGACTCTGGCACATATACTTCCATCTACAGTGTTGGAAAGGTAAGATGAGACTCATGTCTTTAAACTTCCTACTTAATCGTCTATACCTTCTTATACACAGTTATCTAATCAATCCGTCTGATATCTTTCTCTCAGGATTTGAAACCGCGGGAGGTAGCTCGAGAATTGACGCCAGGAGCAACCAAGGTCGAAGTCTGTCAAATCGACTCCCAAATCTACATCCTCCCCGTCGAGTACAACGAGACGAGCTCACTTCCAATTGATGCTGGCTCCAATCTCTTCCGATTTGATCCCTATACCAAGAAGCTGACGAAACAACAAACCATTGATACCACGTATGCCTCTGCCATCCACTTCTGGTAAATCCTACTTGAATTCTAAGAACTTATACTGCTAGCAACTACTGGTTACCAAACTTATTCAGTCTCGTCTCTGTTGTTCAGGACCGGTGCTGGAGAAGAAGCGAATGATGTCTATCTTTCCGTTGCACCCGAATTTCAAATCAAGTCCAAGGGACGAACTTTTCATGTGGAAGTGTCCGTGTATCGATGGCAGGGTGCCTATTTTGACTATGTCTACTCCCTCCGAGCTTGGAATCCTCAAGCCATTCGACATGCACGAATCCTGTCTACTGGCTACCTTGCAATTGCCAACTATCAGGATGACACGGGATCAACATCCATCTACTCTGAAATCTTCCGTTACAGTCATAAGGAGTCCAAGTACGTCTCCTTCCAGAAGATTAGGACACAAGGGGCAAAGAGCATCGAGTTCTTTTGGTTTGCAAGTGGAGAGCATGAGGATCATTTCCTGGCAATTGCAAATCACTGTGAAACAGGTGGAGGAAAATAAACTTTATCCAAGAATCAGTTTAAAAATAATGTGATTTTAACAAGGTTTCCAATGATTATGTTCAGATCGTCGAGGCAAAAGAAACTATCGTGTGAAGTCTCACATCTTCAAGTACGGACTGGAGCGATTCATACCATTTCAAAGTTTCGAGACTTATGGCGCCTTTCAAGTTCTCTCTGTCAAGGTGAGCATCTCACATCTCTGTCATCAGCCATCATCACTTTGCTTGGAGCCATCAATCATTTCCTAACTTTCTTATTTTATTGCCTATACCCCAGCTGGATTCAAAATCCTTCCTGGTTCTTGGAGAAATTACTGGGATTCGGATGTTCCAGTACAACGGGTGGAAGTTCACGGAGACGTACAGATTGAACTTTGACTTTGAATCAATCAATCCAAGCCTATTAAGACTACGCCCTTTCATCCACGGCACGCAGCCCTACTTTAGTAAGTTACCAAGTCCCCCTGGATTAATTTTGTGGGGACTTTTTATCTGTTGTTACTAATTGAGTGTGTCACGTTTAGCCATCGCAAGCTCGGAGAGTCACATTGAGGGAGGTGTCTATGCTCTGGAATTCCAACAGAAGAACGACTACAATGACATGGCGGCCGAGTTTGAGCGGGAGTGTAAAAAGGCCTTGGCTCGGGTCGATGCGGAGGATGTGCCACGCCTTTTGGAAGAAGTCAAAGCGGCTCCAAAGGTCACGGATGAGGAAATCGTAATCCATTCCCCCTTCGTTTTTGCAAACTCTGCAACGTTGGGAAACGTCTATGCCAAAGTATGGGAAACCTTTTATGGCGAATGGGCAGCAGGTGGACTTTTTTTTATTGCGTCAATTTTCATTTTCAGACCTTCAGCTACGCCAACATTTCCTTTGATGTGGACACTTCCGTCCAGTTGGCAAGGAGGGAGAAGGAGATTTATTACTATGCAAGTGAAATGAGACGTTTGAAGGGAGAACTGGAAGGTGTCATTCTCCGCAACGAAGACAGGGACATTCATAGTAAGATCAACGGGGCAGTCGGAGCTGAGAAGCTCATTCAATTGGTTGCATCTGCCTGTATATGACTAATCCTGTTTTATGACTTTTCAGCTGAAATTCACTTCCAAAACATTGCGTATTATGGCCAACCCTTCAAAGCAACGAATGTCACTGCAGATCGGCTCAACAATCATCGACTGAAAGATCTTCTTCCGAAACTAATCCATTTGGATAGGAATTACTCCTTTGATTCTGTGGAAATCGATCATCTTACCACAGACCGTGAGTTTGATAAAGATGAGTTTAATTCTTATTTCTATCCATTTTTCGATTGCTGTTATTTTTATGTTTTCTAGAACATATCAAATTGGAAAGGCTCAATGGCGACCTGATTGCTGATTTTGTCCTCAAATCTACGGACGCTCACCAAATTTTTCGAGAGGAAAATAAATTTGGAGCCTCAGTCACTGTCGAATCAGCACTCACTGTCCATGGTCTCTTTGACGGACTTAATTTGAAGGATGTCAACTTCCTTCTCAATAATGGAAATCAAACATTTTATGGCAAGATTTTTGGACTTTAGTTCTACCACTATGTTCCTTTACATAACCTATCCCTTTTATCTCATAATAGGTGACATTGCAGTCCGAGATTCCTCCGTTGGGAATTTGGTTGCAGAGTCAGTGAATGGAGTCGATTTGGCATATTTCCTGAGTGAAAGTGTAGCTCGAGCAGCATCGGTCAAAATCACGGGCGCAAAGCATTTCGATAAGCTTCATGTGACGTCGCTCGAATCATTGGGTGTAATTTCTGGAGTTGATGTGAACGAGCTCTACAGGAAGGCAATAGTTACGACTGGGAAGTCACATCAGGCATTCGCTGGTGAGTCAGATAAACAAATTACTGTGGAGAAATCTTTTGTAATTGTTTATTTGCCTCGCAGGACGAGAGACTTCATTTGAGTCCATACAAACAAAGTTACTGAAGGTGGCCCAACCGAGATTGAACGCAAAGTGGGAGCTGGACGGCTTTGTTTCAATTTCAAATGGAAATTACGAATTGGAATCCCTTGACCTCCTTCAGGATACGACAGTGGCACGTTTCAAAGTTAACAAGTAAGAAAAGCATTTCAAACATTTGATTTCAATACCGATCAAGTGTACAATCTTACTTATTTTTTAGGTTGCTCAACAAAATCCGCGTGACGGAAGGGGAACTGGATATCATCCTCAAGGATTCTCTCAAAGTGCAGAAAGTTGGAAATAAAGTGCTTGAGGACTTGCATTTGGAAAAGGATTCCGAGGTACGCGGTCTAGTCGACGGGGTCAATCTCACCAACTGGTCACACGAGAAGCGAATTCAACTAAATCAGAACCGTCTCCGCGTTGGGACCTTTGCTCCAAAGGGGATCCTGCACATTCCCAAAGGGATCCACACTGAAAAATACGGTCGCTTTTTCTTTGAGGGAGAGGATGTTTCGCGTTTGCTGCAAAACTCCCTTTTACTGAATGCCACGGAGCTGCCATACACTTTCAGAGGCTCCATCTCCTTCGATTCCCTTCAAGTGTTGGGCAATTCGGAACTGCGAACCATTAATCGACTCTCTCCACTGGATTGGCTCACGGAAACGGACAGTGCGGAAACAGTCGTCGTTAGGGGACAGAAAACGTTTACTGGAAAGCTGACGCTCCTCAATTCTACTACAGCTGCTGGGCTCTACCACACCTACACTGCCGGTCGTTACTCTTACGGAGGACAAGGGCAGGATATCCTTGGACAGCTCGAAGATCTTCTCATCGATGGAAGGAATCAGACGATACAGAAAAGTTCAATTTTTGAGTCACTCCTTTCAATCGACAAATTAATTTGTCCTGCTGGAAATCTCCTTCTCCACGGCATACTATTCCAGAATCTGCTGTTGGCAAGTGCCGAACAGACGGTGAACGGAAGAGTCAAGTTTTCAAAGTCACTCCGAGTCAGGGACTCCTTTATTGTAACTGGGAACCTGGAAACTGCAAGTCTCAACGGTCATAACCTGAGCTACCTCTTGAAAGACACTCTCAAGACTTACAGCTCAACTCCGCAAGTATTTCAAGGCGGAGCAAGATTCGACGGCGGACTTACAGTGGAGAATATTCAGACTGATGGACTTGTTGGTGGCTACAATTTGTCTCTCCTCCTCAGCAATATCGTTCGCAAAGACTTTTCTGGACAAATTATTGATGGCTCCCTCACATTCTCTCAAGTCGCTGAGCTCAAGAATGGACTCTTGTTCTCTGGCACTCTCAATGGAATTGGACACGAGGCATGGGGTCAAGGATTTTTACTCAATTCAGGCGAGCGACAAGTGGTTCATCGGCCCATCCGATTCCACAGCCTCTCTGTCAAGAACCTCACGGTGGCAAATGGGAAAGTTACAAATTACAATGTAGTTCGCCTCTCTGAGGAGATTCTAAGGATTGAAGAAGGAGGATTCCTAGGCGTCGTCTACTTTACCGGGAAACTTGTTGCTGATATTCAAGCTAAACGAGTAAATGGACTCAATTTACAAGAAGACCTCCTCCTTAATACCGCTAAAAGCCCACAAGTAATCACCGGATCCAAAACATTCAGGAAGGGATGGGAGATTGACGGATCCCTCCAAGTAGGTCACCTCTCAGAATTCGATTACAATCAAGCAGCCAAATTCGCATTTGGGAAGAATTCTTACACGGACAATCTCCGAATCGAAGGAAGCCTTTCCCTAAGGAAGGAGCCATTTTTCCAATCTACATTCAATGGAGAGGAATGGACGGATCTTGTAAGCCGGGTGTGGTGGACAGAGGATCCTATTACAATCAATGCCCAACACTCTTTTGATAAAGTCGTACTAGAAGGAGGAGCGGCTCTCCAGGGTCTTTTTGGAGGAATTGATCTTCGCCAATTGGAATTGAACTATGTGAGTCGATCTAAAAACCAACGGCTCACAGGGAAATTCACGTTTGACTCCGGCTTCACGCTGGATAGCCTAAAAGTGGAAGAAATCCAATTGGACAAAGGACGCATCAACGGAGTGGATTTGGAGGATTTCAGAGCTTCCATCTTCCTACATGGTGTGGATCAACGAATTAACTACCACGCGGAATTCGATGAATTGACTCTGGTGAATGTGGAATTGGGAGAGTATTCTCTAATTGGCGGCATAGACTTGGACGTTGTAACAATGAGGCTCCACGGTGAAAACCTTTTTGCACGGGAAGTTACCCTGGAGGGACTCAACGTGGACGAACTCATTTTGGGGAATGGGACACTTGTCAATGGGATCAACCTGGCGGAATGGTTCCAAAACTCTCTTGTAGGAACTCGACCCGCTGAGATTTACGACAGCTTGGAGTTTCTCAACGGTCGATTCACCCAGAATATTCAGTACGACTGCTGATTTCATGTTCACAGTTTGTTTTCAAAATCAAAACAGAAACGAATTCGATATTTTTAATGAATACGTTTTATTCTTTGCCAGAGTTTCGGGTCTTGTGGACGGGATCAAGTTCAGTGCAGAGAAGATTTTGAGTCTTTCTGGTGACCAGACTCTCCGTGGGACCATCACGCTTGGAGCAAAAGTCAAAGTAAAGGCCTTAAATGTTCCGAAAGGTGTCGTCAACGGATATGACCTCAAAGCTCTCGTTGATACTCTGGCAAGTCGTAACTACTTAAAGATTTTAGAGAGAATAACAATTTCCGTTGAATAATGCCATGGTTTTGAATAATGCAGGTATTGAAGGAACGGGGAGAAGGCTCAATCATTGTTTCTGGAGAAAAGACCTTTACGCAAGTGCTCATGACGGATTCTCTAGTGGCCGAGTCCCTCTTCCAAGGTCACAACATCAGCGAGACGATCGAGAACCTTCATCCAGAAGCCTACCTGTCTTCCCACTTTAACGAGTCACTAGAAGAGCGTTACAAGGAAATGGGGGATTTGGCACTCGACTTGCACCAAGTGGCTGACCGTAAGCAAGCATAATTCCCAATTCGTCATCCATCATCTTTCTCAGCGAACTTACGTTAACTTTTCTTTGCGCAGGCCGCCTAGTGGTCCTGGATTACTTCGACCTTGTTTTCAGCCTCAGCTACGAGTTCCACGTGGCCAAGATCAACGTAGTGAAAGTATTGGGATACTACGAGACACAGACGATGTTTGTCAGCTATTGGGCACTGAAGGAATCCGCAACTATCCTTTCCTGGGGAAGTTACTCAAACTTCCAACTACCCTACAACTGCACCTTCAAAGGCATTCTGAGGGATCTTGTTACAATTGAAAGAGAAAACCAAGTCTATCTAATTGTCAGCGTTTCTAGTCACGGAAGTTCTGTATCTGCGGAGGCACTCCTCGAGTCAAAACTCACAAAGTCGGGATATGGGGAATTGGAAAAGTCATCCACCAAATATGGTCGAACTTTTGTTCTAAAATTGGAGGCAAGCGGCTCTTGGGTCATCCATCAAATCATATATGGCCATGACTTTGGGAATCTCGGGACCCTCAAACTATTCCACTCAAGTGGAGATATTCGAGAGTGCGCAGTAACTATTGCCGGTGACGAAGACGGAACACGCGGGCGAGCTCTCGTCCTCTGTTTCAATCCTCTCCGGCAAGAAACCTCCACCAAATACAACACTGACATTGATGCTGGGATGGAAATCTATCAAACCCTTCCCGTAGTTAAATCTCGTTCATCCGCCAACCGTGTAAACTCTTAAATTATTCCTCTCTCAACATTTCGGTCGTTGATTTTGTGTTTGTTTAAATTTCAGCTTGGAACCCTGAGTACTGGGGGAAAAACGTTTCTAGTGATTGGTAATGGTGAATCAGGCTCAGAAGTGGTGGATGTCTGGACTCACGTCCCAAGTGCTGCTCAATTTTCCAAGGAAAGCTGCATACCTGCTCCCTATCTTCGCAGCTTGGATTTGACAGAGAACGCAGGGGGCCAAGTTCTGCTTGCATTGGCTACAGTTATCTTGGCTGATGAAAATCAACATTCTGGGCGAGTCTACATTTACAAGTGAGGATCTCTTACGTCATTCCAGAATCTGTCCCACACCGACCTCCGGTCAATCTTTACTAAAAGTATAATTATTCTACCTCTTAGGCACTCTGAAGAGAAACAAAGGTTCGAGAAAATCCAATCCATCCGAATTGGGAAAGTGAGCGGGGTTGCATTTCAGAGCCTGGGGCTCATCTCTCCAACGGAACTTCTCTACGTTGAGGCAGACACAAGTCTCCATGTGTACACTTACAGAGGACTCGCAGGGTTCGTTTTGGAGCACGTTCTTCCCATCCATCCTTCCGTCTCTCTTCAAACTACGAGTCACGTCATGGACGGAGTTTTCAGAGCCGATGCTCTTGTCTCCAGTCACACAGAAATACAAGTCTACAGAGCACAGCTAGCCGGGTTACTTGGATATGACGAGGAGATACAGTCCGACTCTTACGCCGACGCTGAGGACTCAATCACTCCGAGTTAAGTTAGTTTAGGTCCTCTCCCTTATTATATAGTTTTAAGCGCAGCTCATTGTTAATAATATTTTATCACCCTACGCCCGGTGAATTTGTTTTAGGCATCTCGCAGAATATTTGGAATTTGCAAAAATTTGTAATGGTTTTAGAAAGCTATATTTATGGCGTTATTGTTGATCAATTATTGTTTTGTTTTCCTCGATATAAAGTATTTCCTTGTTTGAGAATAATTTCTGTACATATGCATGCCCTCAACTTAATTGAGTTGTAGTGTTAGCAGAAGGTTAGTGTTGGTGAAATGCTTCTTTCTTATTCCCTCTTAGAATTTGGATTAGTGAATGTTGGTGTTAACGGACTTGACTGTAAAGCTCTTGCAATCTTGCATCGTCTACTTGCGATAGGCCGGTTTGAAATTTCCACAGACATCCGTTTCTGCTCGGCCAGTTTTCTTGGACTTACTCCTGCTGTTGCTCCCGTTCCCACCTTGAGGATTCCCACTCAACTTGCTGGCCAACCAATCACTGTGGCTGCTCACTTGGCTCCAAATCTGCCGTTCCCAGGGTTCTTGGAGTCTGAAGAGATCCTCCAAGTCACAGCGAGAGCGACCACCGTCACTTCTTTCATCTC
>Ga0194135_10001674_pt1 | contig 13325 bp, 4 predicted proteins | sample LitLau_LLRF_2013_FD_134024 | JGI IMG/M metagenome (GOLD analysis project Ga0194135, IMG submission 134024) | Freshwater sediment microbial communities in response to fracking from North America - Little Laurel Run_MetaG_LLRF_2013 (version 2) | ecosystem: Environmental > Aquatic > Freshwater >...
AACGCTCAGCCCTGGTTAAAAGACTATTATTTTACCGTTCGCCCAAATCTAAGGCATAGAAAAGCACCGATTATAATCGTTAATCTTGGTCAAAGAGTATTGTATGGTTCGCTTTAAAACTGCCTTCAAAATTTACGAATGCCTATTGGCTAGTATTTTGAATTTGTAAGCTCTTCGTTTTCCCTCAACATTCATTTTTGACGCTTGTAGCATTGGACCTTATAAAATATAAGTAGGTACATAAATATGCACTCAAACTGAATACCAGCTGGCACTCGCCATCTTTGAAATAATTTTCCAAATTTCAAGTTGGCAAACTCCCCGTCAGATGGCAGATGGATTTTGGAAAGAATGAGACGTGGAAATGATTGCATGTGATATTTTCAAAAAAGTGACAAAAATAAACTAAACTATTGTGATTGGATAGGCGATTGTCACAATAAAGTCGAAAAGTAAAAGCTTCGATGGGAATCACGTGCTGAAGATATATTTTTATGGTCGTCAGCTGTTTGACCCCGTCCCTCTTACGTTATTTTATTATTTTATAATATTGTTGCTTCATTTTCCTTCTGCTAAATAAAAGTATTACAGGAGGGATCTTATATTTTTGAAAAATATAAAGATTGATTTGTGTTTTCCCGCGGTCTTGGTCTCAATCGACTAAATCGAGACCTGCCTGTCTCTGTTTTAAGTCTCAAAAATATACGGTCAAAATAAGTATTACACCTATAAGTAAATAAGTAAACATTTATTGTTAAACACCCAGACATTACATTGCGGAATACGGCCCGCTTAAGTAGTCGGGGACTTCGGCAGCGGGGAGAAGACTAAATTGTAGATGTTACACTAAAAACTTTTAATCACATGGGTACCTAAATATTACTAGGGGTAGTCGCGGTCATATTGAAAGGGAAAAAATTAGGAATAGGATATGATTTATAAATTATATGTTAATCAAGAAAAAAAAATCAGAAATAATACAAAAAAAAATCACTAAATGCTATATTACATAGGGGGACTCTATCAAGATCTTCAATCGTCGGAATCTGAATAAAACCGTCGATTTGAAAAAAAAAGTTATCAGGTTTGCCTTCAGAGTGACCATATAATCAGACCCTAGGACTAGGACCCAACTTAGCTTCTACATATATTAGGGTAGAATAATATAATAGTTCTCATCAGGTGCACGCGGGACCTTACAATGGGTGAATCGAAACCATCTAAACAAAAGATAAGAAATATTGTCGGCGTTAAAAATTAAAAGCGATGTCGATTGAGACTATTGTTTAATTTTTTGCCTGATGGTCGACGAGACCAGTTAATCAAGCATCACAGTTGAACTGACATTCGATTTTAAATATTCAAAAGAAATCATTTAAATCAAAAGACTATTAAAGTTAAAGAGGTGAGGTGATAAAAAATAGGTAGCTCGATTGTCTTGGGAAAAAGATAGGCGTTGTCTGGGAGACACACCAGACCTTATATGAAAATCATTTTAAATGTTATTTACGATGAATCATATAAAAGATGGCTTTATGTATACACACGTCATTCTCTATCGAACTATAAATTTTGTGGAAAAGAAAAGGTCTCTTAGCTGCTTTTGTGGAACTGAAACAAGGAGGAGTGGCCTCCTCTTATATGAGCAGAGCACGAGAGCTCAAAAAATTATATATTCACTTACTTCCAAATCTAAATTCATTCATTCATTCATTCATGTTAAATTTCGATAATTTTTTAGACGTTCATAATTTGCCAGTTCTACTGCAGTTTCGAATACCTTTCACTTTTGTGTATTAATAAATGTCTTGAATGGCTTAACATCTTTACCATTCACAAAAATTCAACAGGAAGATACTGAAGTCTTCTAGTTCCTATCGTTTCTAACCAGATTTTAATCTATATGGATAATTTTACCGACGAAGTTTCAAAATTATTAAAAACGTCTTTAGTACTAGGTATAAAAAAGGCTTACTTTTCCTACTATGTTACTTTTGAACCCATTTTTCAAAATTTATTTAGTGTAATAGAATACGATACGACTATTCGAAGTATAGGTTGGGGGAACCGTTGTACATTGTGCCAATTTTTTCCGGGATATTTTTTCCAGAGTTACTATGTGAGCTGGCGAGTCGTTAATAGTCTTACATTTTAGATTAGATCATTCTATTACCTAAATAAATTCAGCGGGAATAATTAAAAACTTTAATAGTGGGCAATAAGTAGGTAATTTAGAATTTGACACTTGGCACAAAGGTACCTATAGCAGGCCGCTTTATGCCACAATCAAAAACACGATTTTTGGATCAAAAACCTTTCAAATAGCCTACATGCAGGTCTGTTAGAAACAAACAAGACTGAAAAAGACATACCTAGCTATCTGATGAATCTGATTTCCAATCAACTTGGCCAATCATATATCAGAATCATTAGATTTCATATACATGAGAAATTGTATTGAGGGAATTGTAATACCCTGATTTTTTTTTTTGTAAGTACATAATATTCTCCATAATAACATTTTTTTTCTATTAGTTTTACGATTTTCAGTTAGTATGATTGGCGATTCACAATGAAAGTGTGTCATTTTAAGGAAGAGGTGGTGTTTGCATAAATTTGTGAGAGCAAAATAATCATAAATTGGAGGACCAACCAGTTAAGGTGGCGCTCGTAGCAAATGGCGTGGGTTCGAAGGGAGTGACCATTGACGATCGCAGCGATCACTCCATATGAATGAGATCAGCATCAGGTTCAGGTTCAGGAGATATAAACTCCCCAAAAAAAGTTGTCAACAACATAACCTGACCTGGCCGAAAACGGCTAATCCTTGTCACATCCACTGATATGAATCACCTGGCGATCTCTTCATTTCCATCAACACTATTTATTATTCTCTATAGTCTATACCATTTTAAAGGGCAAAAATCTGGTCATACCCTTTTTACACACCTCTAACTCAACCTTTTTTTTTAAAATTGATGAAAAAAACCTGATTCACCATATAATAGCCAGTATTGTAAAAAAAACTATTATTAGCCTTATAAGTACTGTTTTTTTTATTTAGAGGGAGCTTATTTTAAACGGCCCGCTGTTCTGAGAGATGGCTTCTTTTTTCTTTTTCAAAAAATACACTTAGCCCAACCCAAAAACGACAGGATGACCGAAAATTTCATAACAAAAATATTTAGTCCGAAATAAAAACTATGATCTCCACCTCATTTACGTTGCCATGTCGGACAGTTGCTGTATAAAAATAATTATTATTTTGGAAAATAGCATTGGAAAAGAAAATTAACATGCGCAATGAGCATTGGTGCTAAGCAGTTCAGTAGCCACCTGAATTAGCACGTGTTGGTAAAGGTACCTATATAGGTACAAAAGATAATGATTTAGTTGTAGACTTGTAGGCCGTGGCTCGTGCGAATGAATGGACCTGGGTGTAGAGGAGTGACGCGGCACGGGGCGCGCGTTGGCCGCTCAAGTACTCACTACTCATACCTAGTCCCTGGCCCAAGTAGCCTCAGGCCTACCTCTTCAATCACTTTTGCACACCTCGAAGCAAGGCTCTGACCTTCCCTAAGGCCCCGAACTACCCCGCCAACGGTGTTCACTTGCTGTAATACAGAGTACCACAGAAAGGCGCAGGGTTAAGCAATCATATCCACTTATAGATATTTTCTCATCAGGAAATGTTTGAGGGCCCTTTTTTTAATTATGGACTACTGGCAACCCTGAGATCTGCTCGAAAATTAGCTCACCTGCATTTACGGATGGTATTCCAAACCATAGAGCAAACAGTTCTTCTACGTTGGGGGAGTGACCGCCTGTAGAAAAAGGGGGTGTCTGAAGGAGAGGGCTGCTGGGGAAAACTTCGGGAATCATGCGACCTCTCCCGTCCCCTGTTAATATTTTTGGGCTCTCTCCTTTGCTGAAGTATTCAATTTGCCGACCTTGGCGATAGAGGTCAGAAGAACAGGAGGGCTGTGAGTGAGGCCGGACAGGGGTTCCAACCTTGAGGGGGTTCAATAGCCCCTGTGGGGTCGTCGGAGTTTGAAGGGTGGACTTTTTTCCTCCCTGGTGCCGCTCCTGGCGGTCACTTTCTGAGTCACTCTGTCTATTTCTGTCGCTGGCAGTTTTCCCCACAGAGTCCAACAGCAGCTGTTGGATGTGTGAAATATCCACGTACTCAGCTTCGTTCACGCGCTTCTCTGTGACACCGAATTGCCTTATGTAGGATCGTTTCTTACTTGGCTTACTTGCATCCCCGTTCACTGAACACACACTAAATTTTTGCAAAATAACGTCATCCACTTCGGAGCACTCATTCTCCGCACTCGCAAAACGCAACTTTTTCGGTTCAGGCTCCCCCGCCCTTCTCATGCTGAGCAGCATAGTGTCGGTTGATGTTTGGCATGCGAAAACACACAATCATCGCAGTACTCATGACAACATAGCCGCAGAACACAGCACTTCTATCACTCGCGCAAAGCTCGGGCAACTGCTGACTATCAAGCAGTGTCTACGAGACATTGCTCACCAGCAATCTAAGTTGACTGAGGGGAGCGGAGCGTAACCATAGACGAGACCAGTTTGCACCTCCTCCCGTTAGGCTATGCGGACGCCTACAGATGCGGAAAGTGACGTCACAGTGGGGCGCTTGCCAGTGAGTAGCACCCACGGGCGAGAGGGTGCGTAGGCTCGCGCAGATAGTACCTGTATCAAGTCAGGTGCCGACCTGACGGGTCACCTTTCATTCAAAACCGCTGGACCGAGTGGTCCAGTCCAAATAGGACTGATCGGGCAGTTTGTCATGGTCCCTGGCCTGTCAAGACGGTTTTATCGAACATCAGATAGCCCCATGCTGACTTCGAAGACAACTACGACTTACCGTCCAGCAACTGATTCGTGTACCTATCAGCCCTTTTACATATAGGTATAATCCTCTCCACAGATCTTCTGGTTACCTACCAAAAGTACTCGCGCAGAGCAGGTGCCTTGATATAAAAACGTCTCATTAGTTGAAATAAAACTGAGGGGATATATATGACATTCAGTAGATGGCTAATGGTCCACTATGTCATTACCATCGTAACGTTGTATCAATATTAACTAGTCTCCAACCACTATCACTAGCTGACCAACCTGCAATCGAAACCCACACAAGCAGACCATGTTTTAATTTTGCTGATTTTCAGCCAGCATTAGCAACTTTAATGTGTTAGGCTGACATCGAATAATGACGATCATGAATTTAACAACCTAAAATCCTACATCGTTTTCATTATACCGTACATATGATGCACGTAGGTATTTGTGTTTTACCTTTTACCGCAAACCTCCAAAAATTTTGATATTTAATTGCGGGATTCCAGGACAGCTTAATTTTTGGGAGGTTCGGAAGTCATGATTTAGCCACCCCTCCCTGAAATGGCAGGAAAAAAGGTTGTCAATGTAGTCATCTGGAAAGATTGAAGCGAAAATGAAAAGTAAAATGTAGCAATAAAGGAGGTTTAAGGAAGCGGGAGGTCCTCGTCTTTTCTGGAGGGATAAGCGAAGGCGATGAGTGGACTGCGCCGCCAAAGAGACCAAGACCTCAACTGCTTTACACTGTCCACTCCATTTCGTGTTTATCATTTTTTTAATTTTCTTTTCTACAAAGCTCTCTTGTTAATAGACGTGAGATTTTATGATTGGATATCAGATCTGGTAGTTCAGTTGTAAAACAGATTTTGATGCGCGAGTAGCTTCTCGTTCGTTGTGCGTGTTTTTCATGGATATCAATAGTATGGGATTGAGGTTAAATAACTGTTTCCGACTGTATTTTTTGAGGAATCACCTAGAAAAGGACCTCAAGTTCTAAAGCAGTATACAGAATACCGCCATTTTATATTGATGAAATTACTATTCACTAATTAGCACAATTGAAAAGAGTTGGGTTATATAGATAGATACCTAATAGATTCTTTCTTCGCATGTTCGATATTAGATATGGTTAACTCTCTGTGCTAAATTTGACAATTTTCTTCCAAAGACGAATACACAGAGGACTTAGCTTACAACGTGCTGCACGCACCTACGTAGATTTAAGTAAATATCAGGTAGAACAACGCTATAAAAATGAGGCTTTCTCCAGAAGCTGGCAAGTTCCAGGACAAATGAATGAAAGGTTCGGGAGAGTTCTGGAGTAGTATGATAATTGATGTTAATTTCTGATAAGGTCAGGTTAAACTGCTATTAATATTTGACCTTGGCAGCTCACTGCTCCACCACCTCACAATAATTAATAATTATTAATTATTCTTAACATAACATATTGTTATCTTTAATTAATTTCATTTAGTGATCCGATAATTTTAATTAACCGGCTTTGTCCACTTCATGTTGTCCTGATCGAAATCTGATACTGCATGCGTATTCCAGCCCAGTCATGGCTCCCATAAGAGAAATACAAATAAATCAATGCTAGGTATCTAAGAGTAAGTAGCACCTATGGGGCCGTCCATAAATTACTTAACGCTCTAGGTGGTGGGGGTTTGGTCAAGCGTTACGGAGAGTTACGAGGAGGGGTGGATACGTTACGAACGCGCCACGAAAATTAATAAAAATCATAAAAAAATAATGTAAATTGGAAAATTAGAAAATTTGAACAGAACTCGTGATGGGAATTCAAGTCCTGCTACTACTGCACCACAGCGGCTGAGTTTGTTATACGTCGTACCTATACCTTTCACGAAAAAACATTATTGTTCTGTCAATTTAATAAGGAAGACTAGGGGGCGTTACAGGGGGGAGGGTGCGTTATCACCTGTAATTAGGGAAATACCCTGTGGAAACGTCCATTATTTTATTACTATCTTTATCGGGCGAGTTCGAGGCATACGTATGAACTGAAAGACTAAAAGAGAAGAGAAAAACGTATTAGAAGCGCATTCCAGTAAAAACATGATCAGTCTATAGTCTTCTTCTCCCGCCGGGACTGGCTGGGAGTACTGGATAAAAAATATAATAAATAATATATTTACTCGTATAAATAAGTAAAATAACTGAGGATGAGAGTGTCAAGTGAAATATGATATATTTCTCTGATTACCTACCAGATATTACCAGTCTCGTAGGTACTTTAGTAACTTAGTGAGGTGCGACGGTGTTGACAGATCTTCTGTCGTCATAAGAAAAGTATGATGTACTTACGATGACAGATCAATATACCTGACAGTTTATGGAGCTTACAACGTGGAGATGATGAAGCCGTTAGTACCTAAGTATTATTGGACAGAACGGCTCCGCTCTGTGATAGAATGTCCCAACGGGTGGTCCAAAATATCTCACATTCAACGTGGCGTAAATGGCCGACGGCGTCATTCGTATGCTTTTAATTGTTGGTCAAATTAAAGTTGTTAATGTTAATAGAGTTTGGTGAAACGGAGAATAAGATGTGCGGTGTGAAGAAAGACGAGATATGGAAAACTTAAAGCCGTAATTACGATTCCACTAATTTCATTCGGCGTATAGTTGGTATACCTACGAAAAGTGTGGCCAATACCTACTGTTAAATTCTTTCATTCCAAGCAAGTGAAAACATGTTGGGCATGAATCTTAAATGAAAATTGCAGTTGTAAAAATATTAAAACAAGTATAAAAAACTAAATACTTAAGACGAATATTGAAATAGGAATTAACGGGTTTAAAATTGAAACCTACACAAAACAAAACACTGCCACAAATTAATATCAATTGTGGTACTCACTTAATTCGTGGTAAATGTCCATGGAAATGGCAAAAAGGCAAACTCCTATAAGAATTAATGGTAGCCATGGAAAAATCATGGAAATAAATTTGCATTTTCACATTGAAGAACGTTGCATGGTAGTTCATCTACCATTAATTGCTTAAAAAACTATACTTAAGGGCATTCCGTAAAAGTCACGTGCACAGACTGGTCAGATTCAAATATGGCGTGGACCACCCTACCTGACCCCTGATTATCCTAAACGCTCCCATGAATATTCTTAAACTAATTTCGTCCATTTTAGATAGGGAAATTTGTAGCCCATATAAGTCCTTTGATAGCAAGGGCTATTATATGAATAGGAAGAGTGGTGATGGCGCTCCAGGCCTTGGGCATATCCCTATCATAAACCGGTTGGACCTTTGACCCCCGGTCCGAGCTTAGGGGTTATATGGTTTTACAATGTTTTATAATCGACCTATAGGTCTGCCGCATCGCGTCTCAATCATTATCAGCATTGTCCCCTCCAATCAATCATTATAATACTTAGGTCCCACCTCTTCCCTTTTCACTTTCAAGAAGTCTGAAGAAGTAGTGGGATATTGCCGGAGAATGCAAGGAGCCGGCGATCTCCAATAAACATTTTGACATACCCTAGGTGACCCCTTGGTGACAAAAACGATAGTCAAAGGAAAGAAAAGAAAAGCGACAAAACTGTTGATCAAAGGATTGACCATTTTTACAATTATATTATCTTGTTTTTTGTTGATAAAATATGTGGCAAAATGCCTTTATGTTGTCACCGAGGTTTAGGATTGTTCAAGGAGGCACTTAGTCACATTATTTTGTTGGGTTGCTTTAACCCATTTTTGTTCAAATCGATCTATCGCTGGCCCGGGTCTATAGCTGTAAGGAATGGCTTCTCCGTACACCATGGCACCATGCAGAAATCAAATTCTGCACGGAAACGGTGTATAGCGATAGAAAGGTCGCTTTGATTGATGTATATAAGCACTAAGATGGCTGGATCGTATGGATGGGATGGGATGCAATGTATATGTCGATGTAAATGAAGAAGGTATACCTGAGGAGACCCACCCATGGCTGTAGTGTAAGAACATGAAAGCGGGGGATCAAAGAATACGAATAATGAATAATGTTGTAGTGAAGAGTTGGCAGGGACTTGAGAATTACACGGAGTTACACTCCCCATTAAAAGTCCATTACTTGTACATGATGAGACTCTAATTGGGGGGCCGCCCCCACCAACCCATCAACCTATATTATTTCACCAAACCGTAAATTGATTAAAATTGCTCAGTGTATCAATCTTACCAGTATACCACACTGTGTAATGCAGATAAACGGCGCTCTTGTTGCTGGCTAGGGGCAGATTTAGAATAATTACACAAAGGTTATAATATTAATAATTTCGTCTTTGATTGAGCAGCGAAGTTAGGACCTGGGGCCCTTTCTTACACTTAACTACTGTTAGTTGAACTCTTTCCGTAGAAAAGAAGGTGTTATTAAAAACGAAAGATAATTTTTCTGTAGGTAGCCTGAGACAATGTTTGTGAACATCCCCAACGTTCTTTCGTATAAAAATATATGAGGGTCACCACTTGGGAAGTACTCATTCCTGAGCTTACGAGAAACTTGCATGAACTTTAAAACAAATGATAACCATCATCTAATCACCCAATTCTGGTAGAAAAAGGTTTAACTGCTCCAAAAGTAGTAAATGGTTTCGGTAGCCGATGATACAGATGTAGTTCCATAAAACGGAGCAAGTCACGCAGAGGTTCCCACAGAAGAGGTTTACGTATTAAAATGTACCTGTACGAGGGCATGCACCTGACATGGGGCTTAACACGTTCTGACGGGCTCATCTACCACGTTCTATCAATACCACAGCACTTCATTGACAATTCTATCAGGATCAGAAATGTCGCTGACACATGCCTTACACCATAATTTACTTTTGATAGACATCGACGAATCTACATGTCGACGACAAAGCATTCCGCCTTCGGCTATATATATTTCTTTCCCATCAAGTTAGTGTTCATTAATATTTGCATCAGTCATCATCGATTTTGGGATGCATTGCCACAAAATTAGTTTAGTGTTTTCTAGTTTTCCGAAGATCCTTTCAAGCGCTATAAACTTCGCTGTTTTTTGAGATGGAAGAAAATAGCTTTTTGAAATTTGACCCATAATGAAGAAGAAACTGCTCGATTTCAACTGAATCAGGGAACTGGTTAGGTCTAAATGTTTACAGGAACGAATTTTAGTGAGAACATGTTACAAACAACTTTTTTGCAATGTTGCACTTTGCAGGAAATTATTAATTTTTCCTGCATTTTTTGTAATTTATCGGCCTTTCCACATCAATTAATTTTAGCCCTCTTTTTTCATTTTCATTTCCTGAAGAGATGGATGGTTTGATTTACTTTATTTTTGTCCGTAACTTATTTTTTGGTATGCGACCTACAAAACATTTGATATTAAAATTATAGTTTACACCCCCCTTAAGAGAGCACCCCTAATGATATGATGTACACCACATTGGTGTGCCCTATCCTCTGTGGCCAGTGAGTGATGAGCTTTCCGGAAAGATACCTGTTTACCTTACGTAGGTGCCCGTAATGGGTTGAATAGAATAATTGATATTGGCACGTGTGAGTGACAAGGGCGGTCTCCGCCATCTTTTATCTGGTGCATGTACTGGAAGTCTACGTGGTATACCCGTATGGTAATGAAGGTTGTGTGTACCTATAGAGACGTTGGCTCGCTCGCTATATGCTCAGTGCTTAGTTCTTGAAGATTACCATCAGACTGTGACAACCTCCCGCCATTCAAACTAATACATGTACTTATTGCTTGCTTTATTGTTACCTCGGCCCTATCTTTCTATACAACACGAATTAACGAATACTTAATTCAACAACACCTGCAATCATTTATTTATCCACATGTATCACCTATTCGAAGAAAAATAAACTAGGGGTCCTGTGGTCAGCTACAGTATAGACCTAGCAAGTTTTTCTGCCGTTAACAAATTCCAAAGCACCCTTTTGCACCTCGATGACATTTTTTTGTGAGTGACTGACATCCTTCTTGCCTTTTTTCAATAATAATAATAATAATAATAATTCTGATCTGTTGGAAGGTTTTTTTAACTAGTTAGAAATGTGTCTACAGCCAAGTTCCCCCCTTTTCCCTCTCGGCAAAATCTGTTTGAAGGAATACGGGTGCTAATTTTCGCAGCGATCGCTTGAAAATTGTGGCCCCTCACAAAATGACTGACATCCCATGCAAGTTAATTTTTACTATCTTTGGAAACCTGAGAGTTCCCTGTATTTTGTGAGAGGAGAATTTTGATTCCAAAAAGTGCTTAACCAGCCGCTACATTTTGGGCTACTGCAACAGAACAGAGCTCTTAGATCTTAAAATGTTTTTTTTTTTTCATTTAAAGAAAGTTGCATGGCCCATCCAACGAACTCACCGCCAATGATAGTATTTGGTCCCTCGACTTGATTATTGTGAGTTCACATTGAATTATATTCCCAGAAGAATGTACCTATACTATAAAATGTTCATAAGGTACCTAAGCAAGGAACATAATAAGGCATTATGACTTAACAAAAATTGAAACTAAATATGTTTTAGATAAGGTAGAATTGTGGGTATTAGCGTTACGGAATCATAGTGGTTAGGCGATTAAAGCGTTTGACCATGTGAATCATTATTTAAATGACATACTCGTACCCACAGTGAAGTTACCTTCTATTTCTATCTTTAATAACTAATGTTACCCTACCCATCAGCCTCTGGGCCTCGAATAATTATACTGTAACGTGAAAAGATTATCACAATATTAGTGTTTCATTGAGTTTTTTCATCTCAAATTAAGGCTTGAACTTCCAAGATGTATACACTCTGATATAGGAATTGGTACTAGCATTTGGATTTGGTGTTCTAAGACTTATGGACGTATAAAGCTTTTCTTTTTTACCATTTATTTCAGATTGCAAAGGTAAAAGTTTTCCAATTTGACGATATTTTTCGATTCCCGCGATGAAAAATCTTAATAGAGAACATAGAGCACTCATAACGCTGACTTTAAAAAATGTCACTTGAAGTTTTCTGAAGAGATGGATGGCTTGATTGAAATGTTTTTGTATGCACGTTGGTTATTTTTCAGCCCTATTGGTAAATTCTCCCCCACCCCCCTAACTAGCATGTTTTCGAATTTGTGTTTGAAGTTTTTGCAGAAAGCTGACAGGTGACGGCACATTCCAGAAGACACCGCAACTGTGACATGCATGACATCGCAGATCGGCATATCCGTGTTTCTGTCACATCGAACATTATTTATGGCGAATAGAGATCCTGCACAGATAAACGGTTTTCCACTATCATAATCTAGTTTTATGCTGAATCAGATTGTGTAAATAGCTCACTCCAATGGAAGAGTCCATTCTCAATTTTTCATAGACTAATTTTGTATTGCCGAATACGTCGCGTCGGTTCCTAATAGAAAAGAGGTTGTCACGTTTGACGGAAATTCAAATTTCAATTTCCAATTTATCATTAATGCATATATACCCGGAGACATTTTCTGTTTCAGAATTTCGTTTGGTTTATGTTCCTACAATACTAAGCAAAATTCTAAATTGAAAGAATTACCGTCACCGTGGTAACCCCTGATACTCGTATATAGGTGATATTACTTCACTCCTATGATTCGAAAATGTATTTTCCTACTTTATTTGTTTTTCGCTGAACGCATATGCATATGGAGGAAATTTATTTGGTCCTGTAAAAAAGTCCTAAGAAATATTGAGATCCTCTTTGGAGCCAGAACGTAAAATGCGACCACTGCTATTTGATGTCATGTAGTGGGATTTGTTTCTGCATGGTTTGCAAAAAGGTTAATTTAACTTTCACGGCTATCGGCCATTACAAAAGCTTAAAAAAACCTCTGAGTTATTCCTGATGATATCAAGGCAGTTGGCATAATATACTTTTAATATGAAAGAGTGATAAAGTGTTAGTAGTCGGGAGTTTTTTTTGTTTTTATTTGAGTGCTCATAGGTGGGATAAGTAGTGAGTTAGTTTTTGCCGTGGATTATTTATGGTGTGCTTTAATTCTTGGTTGTACTAAATTCGTTGGGGGTCTCATAAAGATAATAGTAGGTTTTAAACACTCCTAAAGGCGGTAGTCGTAGTCCACTTCTTCGTGTATGTCTTCCTTTCTCAAGAGTGTGTTGTGTTCACTAAATCTACTATAAATCGTACTTATTTTGGTCCAAGGATTTTCATAAATTTAGTGGCAAAAATGATTCAAAGTTAGTTTAGAGACCTATATCCGTAGATAGGTAGACTATTTAAATGCGTTTCATTTTATCCTGCCCCATCTTCGAGCAAATCAAGTGTCTTTTCATCAGACGTCACCCTTCAAAATTGCTTAATAACTTGCCGATTTTGCTCAATTTTTTCAAAAAACTTCTTGGGGGTACGCCTCCGAACCCCCCTGCATACCGTCATCGTGGATCTTTATTGACATTCCGTAGACAGATCGGTTTTAAAT
>Ga0194135_10001675_pt1 | contig 13312 bp, 14 predicted proteins | sample LitLau_LLRF_2013_FD_134024 | JGI IMG/M metagenome (GOLD analysis project Ga0194135, IMG submission 134024) | Freshwater sediment microbial communities in response to fracking from North America - Little Laurel Run_MetaG_LLRF_2013 (version 2) | ecosystem: Environmental > Aquatic > Freshwater >...
AGCTTGCAGAGACCCTATTTAAATTCGTTATCTCAAAGTTTCCTTTTTTCCCACTCGTGAGAGAGATGATGAAAGTTTCCCTAAGTATCAAGTCAGCTGGCTTGCTTGTGTCGTGACCCGTGGGTCAACGACCCAGCATCGTGCTCATTATTTATTCCCAATTATCAACAGCAGAAGCGAGTTATCCGAGAGGGTGATTAATAAAATAACTAATTCGCCTTGGGTTATCAGCTTATTAGTTCCGTGAATCATACATGAGAAGAAAGAGGGAGAATAAGAAAGGAGCATTGGTTGTACAGGTGCAAAGACGAAATCACTGGGTAAACATGCAGGTGAGAAGGTTAATTAAAATTCGTATATGGGAATCGATTGAAAATTGGGTCCCCACTAACTTATCTCCTTTCCCATATCCCTTCAGCTTTAGACCGTAAAAGTATTAACGTAACTAACGTAAAAGAAGCTTCGGCGCGGCGCGTCCACGCCGCACTTTTGCCAGACAAATAAACCGCTGCAAGCGCGCGTAAGCAAGTAGCGTATGCAAAACCTTGTCGTTTCTTTTCAGGGCTTATCCAGGGAAGAAATTTTAGCTCAGGGTCATGCCATACTGGCAGCCGGTGGCCCGGTGCCCCGACACCTCGATGAGTTGATTCGTATTACTGTTGCGAAACAACACGAAGAGAATGAAGCGTTGCAGGCGAAACTACGCAAAGAGAATGAAGCGCTACAGGCAATGATCGAAGCCTTGAAGGAGCTTCCGAGAATTGAAGAAATGGCTCCTACTCCGCCTCCGCCTGTTCCTGACAATTCCAGTGCTTCCGCCTCTTTGTCCGATTTTACGAGTTCTTCCGGTTCCATTTCTCCCGAGGTAACTTTTACCTTACTTTATTCTGTTTCGCCCTCACTCGTGCATAAAAGGTGTCTGCTTCCCTCGTTTGTATCAAGATTATTCAAGCTACCGCCGGCGAAGACATGTACCGCGAACGGCTCCGGAAGTTACCTTTGCATAAACCCGGTGAAAATTACACAATGGATGGATACCCCTCATCACCCATTGCATTGAAGCTTCTTAAAGAACATACTAATCGAACAAACAAAATGGTAAGCAAGCAAGAGAAATTAATGTGTCAAACACCTTATGAAAGACCCACTTCTAGACTTCCACGCATGCTTAATTATCATACATTTATCTTGATCAATCAGGTAAGAACGAGATTTCCTCCAGAGCCAAATGGGATTCTCCACATCGGTCACGCCAAGGCAATCAACATCAACTTTGGGTATGCAAAAGTCAACGACGGCGTCTGTTTTCTGAGATACGATGATACGAACCCGGAAAAGGAGGAAGATCGATTCTTCAAGAGTATCCATGAAATGGTCAATTGGTTAGGTAAGGAAATCGACAATCAGTGCCATTGTCATATCTTACAATGTACTAAAGAGAATCTTATATCATCTGTTTTATCTGGAATTAGGATACACGCCGTACAAAGTGACCCATGCTTCGGATTACTTTGATCAGCTGTACGAATGGGCCCTAGTTCTAATCAAGAAAGGACTCGCGTATGTTTGTCACCAAAAGGCAGATGAAATGAAAGGTTTCAATCCTCCACCTTCACCCTGGAGGGAACGCCCGGTGGCTGAAAACTATCAACTCTTCCAAGTGAATTTATTTAAATCAAATGTTGTTTCCGTTACATGATCACATCACGGTCACGGTATAACTGTTACAGGACATGAAAAATGGGAAATGTGCGGAAGGGGAAGCCACTTTACGGATGAAGATTACCCTGGAGGAAGGGAAGCAAGATCCCGTAGCTTACAGGTAAGATCCTTGTCGTCCCTTTCTCAACGTTGAATTTGAACTTGTGGCTAAAACATGTATTCTTTAGGATCAAATTCGTCCCACATCCAAAATCAGGAGATAAATGGTGCATCTATCCAACTTACGATTTCACTCATTGCCTTTGCGATTCCATCGAGGACATCAGCCATTCCCTCTGTACCAAGGAATTCCAAAACCGGCGTTCGTCGTACTACTGGTTGTGTGAAGCAGTGGAAACTTATATCCCGGTCCAATGGGAATACGGACGTCTAAATGTGAACTACACCGTCGTCTCAAAGAGGAAGATTGCCAAACTAATTGAAGAGAAAATTGTACACGGTGAGGGGCATGCTCGTAACTCCGAGACAAGAAATCTCTTAACCTTTTTTCAAACTTCAAAATCGATGAGATGATTGTTTTGCAGATTGGGACGATCCCCGTCTCTTTACGCTTCCAGCTCTCCGGCGTCGTGGGTTCCCTCCAGGAGCAGTGAATGATTTCTGTATTCGGATGGGAATCACCGGTGCTCAAATAACAGTGGATCCTGGCATGCTAGAAGCCTGTGTCAGAGATTTCCTCAACATCAATGCGCCTCGGACAATGGTTGTGATTCATCCCCTCCGTGTCGTCATTGAAAATTTTACGTCGGAGCATCCAGCGTTATTTCACGTTTCAGATTTTCCAGCAAACCCCACTACATCGCCTACTCATGAAATAGCATTCGACAAAGTCATTTACATCGAACATGAAGATTTTAAGGAGGTAATTCTACTTTACTCTGATCGAATCGGTCTATTCGGTTATTAAGGAGAGTTAAATGAATGAATTATTTTTTAGAAATCCAGTAAAGGGTACAAGCGTTTTGCAGTGGACCAGTCTGTCGGACTTCGCTACGCCAACCTTGTCTTAACCTGTACTGAAGTCGTGAAAGATCAAAATGGAGTAATTACAGAACTCCGCGTGAAATGCGCCAATGTGGGGGAAGTACCCAAACCGAAAGGATTCATCCATTGGGTTGCAAAACCAATAAATGTCGAAGTTCGCCAATACGACCGGCTGTAAGTTTTGTCTTCTTTTTTTTTGTTGGAAAAATGCCATTTCCTATTTCCTACCATGTTTTCATTCCTTGAGAAACTGTTTTGTTTATTTAAGATTTAAACACAAAAATCCTGAGGACAAGGCAGAAGTCCCCGGTGGATTCTTGTCGGATTGCAATTCGGACAGTCTGAAAATTGAGAAGGCCTACGGAGACGTTTACCTCTCCAAAGCACAAATTTTTACTCAATATCAATTTGAGAGATTGGGCTACTATTCTGTGGATCCGGATTCAAAATCATCTGAGGTAATTCAAACGCCTTACAACAAAACTCCCAACAGTTCAGCCCATTTCTAAAGTTAATTAAGTTTTATTTTGCATTTAATTCAGCTCGTCTTCAATTGCACGGTTTCTCTGAAAGAAGATCCTGGCAAAAACTGAAAATCTCATTGGGTGGACTGGCTCTTCCTAAAGGGGATTCTTCTAATGATTTAATATGTTCTGTACTTAATTGGTAAAATAAATTAATCCTATTTGGTCTAATTGTACAACCACTGGTTCTTCTCATTCCATTCAATTCCGTAACCTCACTTCACCCCTTGTGAATTCGGACGCTGTGTTATGCAGGTGTTTGTATGGTTATAAGGCGTCTGCCTGTAACAAAAGAATACCTGAGTATGGGAACGGAGTTCCTTTTCCTTATACCTTATGCTGCATGACTCACCTTTCCTCACCAGGAACCCAGCACCATCCTACATTGCATTGTTGTTTTCTGTTAGTTTACAAGGTGCGGTCTTATTATAGGAAGCTGGAATAGGAATCTGATTGTCGCCAACTGGGATCTTATTATGTGATCTTGTTCAGTTTGATTGGCGTTGAGACAAAGAATGAATCTCGTATTTTTAATTATTCCATTCCTCTTCCTACTAGGTAAGGAGATCTAATTAGTATCTCTCTTCCATTTCCTTCAAAGTAATTGTGATTCTAATTATTGCTCTTCATTCTTTTTAGTTCCAGTCATCAGTTTGGAATGCTACGTTTGTACGCGACAGGAGGGAAATGTGGAAAAGTGTTTGTCAACTGTCAAGACATGTGAAGCCGATGAGGATATATGCCAAACGGAGCTTCGGTGGGGAAGTATGCACCAGTTTGTATTTCTTTGTTTTCTGTTATTTTAATTATTTTAATTAAAATCATATAAAACATGATTAGTTTAGTAGCAAACCAATGAATTTGTTCTATCCGACAGGCACGCCATATTGGAATCAAGTTGCAGATAAGCAGTACTATGTAAGTTTTGTTTCCTTGAAATGCGGTAATAATTTTGGGAAACTTGAGGCAATGAACTAATAACTAATAAAATGGATCATTGTATCATATTCATAATAGGTCTCCAAGAGATGTGCCAGGGCAAAGGAGTGTGAAGCCAGGAGACAAGACTTCATGATTCATTGTCATCGAATCTGGTACGAGGACTGGAAGTGTGCGGAATGCTGTCAGGGAGATCGGTGTAATTATTTCATTATGGTAAGTGACCGGACCGGAAGTGAATTTCCCCCTTCCTCTTCTTATGACCATTGACTAAACAAGGCGTACAAATTAGCTTTTGGGGTTTTAGATGGGGGCTACTAATCTAAAAACAAGTTGGATTCTTCTTCTACTGGTTCCCATTACAGTTTTATTCATAAAGTAATTAAAACGAAGGCACAACTTCCGTTCAAGCGATGTGGCCAAAATCCTAAACCACCAGTTCCAATGAGTCTCAAACCCAAAAATACAATCCAAGCCAATCAACGACCCGATGCCGTCCGATGTTTACTGTAAGATATGTAAGAACAAGAAGTACCATAAATAGTTACTGAATACTGCCACTGCCAATTTCTACATTTATTAATGAAAATGCAAATTTTATAAAGGGCATATGTGAAGGCGGAGGCACATTTATACAATTTTTGTTTCTACGCAATTCAAGGAATTCGGAATGGAGACCACTCCCGGGTCTTCTGTAAAATGTAGGAACGGAGAACTTAATATCATCCAGTGACTCCTGTGGTCGTCCGTAGTTGATGTCCACGTCAACTTGTGATAGTGATAGGTGTCACGTGTCAGTTAGTTGAAGTTTGTTGGAACTTGGATCTCTGGCCCGTGGCTCTTGTAATTCCCTTCCATAGGGATACTGTTAACTGTCAACTCAAGCGTCTAACGAGAACTGACAGAAGTCCAATACCAATAAGTTCTGGAATTTCTACTTATACACTTTATATTCCAAAACTTGGGAATCGCTTTCCTCCCAACATTTCCCAGTTGAGCAGGAACGGGAGAGCCAGAACACTAAAATACTTCGCGCAGGGAAAACCCAAAGAAAGGACCGCCGAAATTACGATTAGAAAATGTTAAAGGGGAAGGTTCTTATTAATTCTTACTTGATCTTCATTTTCTTATTACTTTTTCCACCCTCCCAAACAAGTTTGGTCTCTTGGAGGAATTCCTTTCAGGTTGGACGGAGATGGAAGAGAGAGAAAACAGAATCTCACTTCTCCTCTCTCTCTCGCTTGCTCGGGTCCTCTTCCTCATCCTTTACTTTCTCCTTTGAAAAGAGAGGAGAGAGACGGAGAAAGGACTTTCTGAGTATCATTCAGTCGTTTGTGCAGGATCAAGAAGGAACCTTTCTCTCGTCTCTACCAGACCCACTTCATCCAAATTATCACACAATAGATTAACTCTCTCTCTCCCACTCTCTCTCACATTTCATTTCTCCCTAACAGTAACTAAAACAAATAGAACGCAGCACGACCGTAGAACTAAGGATTCGCAGGATGGGACTCTCTGCTAAAACCTCCGCGTGTCACATTCTTCTTCCCTTCCTCGTACTTGGGATCCTCTTGGTTTCATTCGGTAAGTCCGGAATGTATCTTTTCTATCATCATTCCGTTTCTTCCATTGAAGCACGTCCTTCCTCCCCCAAGCCATCATGGAGTGAATCTAATTTCGGGATGCTCGGGAAAAACATCCTCCAGCACGTCCCAGGTCCGCAAAGTTTGTCAAAGCTGAAGGCAGTGGTCTCCGAGGGACTTTGGGCTACACGTGGGAAAAGGTGTTGGTGCGAGGAGGAGAAAGGGAAAGCTAAAGGCTTAACTTTTGTCCTCCTGTCGAGTCCTCATTCGCATAAAAGAAAGCAAGGGATGTAGGGATCTTTAGAGCAGCTGCAGCAGAGTGTTCATAGTAATGTTGTGTAGGGGGATTATGGTTGTTGGTATCCATCTAAACAGGTAATACGAGTACTTTCACTTCCTCCTTTTCTAATGCCGTCCGGGTCAAACCATATCCAGCTTGAGATGTGCGTATCCGCAGAGGAGACTTTTATAGGATCCTGGTGATATCCTCCCCCTTTTTCACTTTTACCAAAACTTGCTTTTACACACATTTCTGGAGGTTCTCAGCTACCCGACAGCCCTTTCTCTCTGGAGTAGGGACGGATGATGCGGAAAAGGGCCAAGATGTTTTTATGAATCCAATTTCCTCGGGTTCTAGACCGGATGCCAAAAACTTTTAAGACCTTGTAAGCCCCATAAATATCAAGGGAAATCTGATTGTTCTTTTCGGAAATACCACCAGGACTGGCGTGTTGGTGGTGTGAGGAGAGTGAAAGCGGTGTAACTTGTGTCAAAATGGGACGCCAAGAGCAGATTGGACTCGTCGCGGCAAAGTTATTTGAGGCCTGTTTCTCTCAAGATAAAAGTAATTAACGGGAAATGTTTTAAGCCTCTTGGTCATGGCCATGTCGTTACTTAATTAGATGGGCTTCGTCTCTCTCAGTGAAAAGGCAGGAACAGGATCTGTGAGAAGAAGAATCCTTAATTGCGCCCGACGGATCTTGATTAGTAAAAGCATTAACTACCAATTGTAACATGGTCACCATGTTGTATGGCTGTCCCTGTAATGCGAATTACCACCATTGACTTTCACCTCACCTCTCTCGGTGATCCCCTCGTAATTTGTGAAATAATATCAATGGTTTTATTGAATCTGGTTGATTAGGGTTCGGACTATCAATGGGAATCAAATTTAATACAGCTGCTTCTGCCGTTGTAGTTTTCCTTGCAGAGTAGCATCTCGTCAGTGGTCTAATACGCCTGGAGCCCTGCCATCTCCCTTTCCTTTCACTTGCTTTCACCAGTTCTAAAGAAAAGCCCTTATTGCCAGGAATACAACCTTAATTGGATTTGAGAGAGTTCAGGGAAAAAGAAACTGTTGACATTTCTTTCAGGAATAGTCCAATTCCCCTGATTACCTTTCTTGATCAAAAGAAAGTTCGAGTACAAAAGGAAGACGCGGAGCTGCTGCTGCCTGGCTGCTATTGATGCTTATTGATTCCGCCGAGTCCTTGCCTTGTTATTACGTTGATGTGGAAAAAGTACTTTTTAGAAATTCAAACTAACTTTTTCTGACAACAGATGTTAGCCATTATGAAAAGTTTTCCATGAACATATGGGAGAGACGCACTCATAAGATGGAGTTCAGAAAACTAAACTGAAAAGTCTGCATGACAAAATATAGTACCTAGTATTTTTATTTCTGGAGAAAGTTTAGTGAAAAGCATTAGGGAGGGGTAGGATCTAATTTTTCTTCATTAAGGTGCGTCAGTCCTAGTCTCAAAAGCGTTTATACTAAAAAGGACTGAAAATAATTTCTTCTCCTTCCGACAATTTTCCACTTGATGCGTTTAGCCCACACTCGCTTCCCTACTTCCCTCTCCCTTCCTCCTCTCTCTCTGAATTTTTTTTAGGTCTTTTGAAGGAAAAGTTTGGCCTTTCTTTTTATAAGCAACCTCTCTCCAAAAGTCTATTTTCCCAGGATCCAATTGCGAGAAAGGGGGAGAGCGGGAGAAAGTCTTCCACGTATTTAAAGAACGCGGAGGAGCTCTTTTTGTAGACTTAAATTTGATGATGAAATGAAACGTGAAGGGTCTTAAGACCTCAACTTTTCTCCATCCATCCGTCCTTCCTTTCATCTTAAACTTCCTGGATGACGGGCTCTTTATAGCTAAGCCAAATTTATTAAGCCAGGGCTACAGTGAGTGGTGGTGGGAGAGGAGGACTAATCCGCACGTCTGCATGAGAACAATTCATTCTATTGACAGCAAAAGTTTCCCCATTCCAATGACGTGGTCCTCCTGCTCTTTGAAAAGAGGAAAGTGGACGCAGGAGGAAATTGGAGTCAAAGACTTTCTCTCATACTTTCTTTCCTCAGTCGGCAGGGTCTTGTTAGAACCCAAATTCACAAACGGATTCCTCATTTTTTCTTTTCCATCTTTCACATCGATTTCGGACTTCAATTTCCCTCATGATCATCCTCCTCAGGCAGCCCCGGAAGCGATGGAATGAAGCGGACAACACCCAGCACCAAGTTCACTCTTGTGAAATTTTAAAAAGAATAGGTAATACCTAATTAGTTTTGTGGAAGGACGTGATGCGGAGAGAAAGTTTCTTTTTGCGAGAAAAATCCAAAATCCGCGGAGAAGCAGAGTGAAAGTGCACTTTCACCAGAATAAAGAGCGAACCCTTCAGAATCCCCCTCTCTACTGAAACACGCAACGAGAATTGACGCTAATCCCTCCTGGCGGGTATCAAATAAGATTTCGTGAAGAAGAGTGGATTGCTGCATAGCTTTTTTTAAGTCTCGTTTTATGTCAAAATTTGGACTTCCAAAGTAACCGCTAACTGAATAGGATTTTCGGAATAGGATTCCTTCAGAGCTCTTTCCTGGAAGCGCAGAAACTTTTAGAAAGTTTTAAGTCTCGAAAGTTTGTAAACCTTTATTTCGATGGATTATTTTAAAGCTGTCACAGGATACACTTTTCTCCACACTTGTCCACACTCGTAATAATGCGGATGAAATAAGACAAGCACTAACCTCGTCGTTCCTTTCAAATCAAATTTGCTTTAACTCTCAAGTCTCAAGGACTTTTCCAGATATCTCTTTCTACATTTTCAGGTAATAGTTTTCAGAATACGCTGAAATGCTATCAATGTGTGATCCAAGGGAAGAACGAGTCCATTTGCGATAATGAGCTTCAGAGATGTCCCAACGACCAGGCATACGATAGGTGCATGATCAACGTCATGAAGAATCGTAAGCGTATAACCGATTTTGTTTGAGCGAGAGAGTTCTACAGATCTTTCGATGATTAGTATCATCTCTGTCGTTTTCAGAAACTACAGGAGACTTTATAATTATCAAGCGATGTGCACTGGCCCCGTGTGAATTTGAAAAGTCAGTGGAAAGGACGCTGGGATTTGTCGACAAGTGTATTCTGTCCAAACGCGATCCGGACTGCGTCAAATGTTGTTCCGGAGATGGATGTAACAAACGGGCAACCGAGAACCTTGCGTATCAACTAGCGTCCTCCAATTCAGTTAAGTCTCAGCTGTCAACCACTGCCCGAGCATTACAATTTGGGATTCTGATCGGATTCCACAAAATGGCGACACTTGATTTGGGGTTTTGGAATTAGGGTAACAGGAACAAACTAATCTAATTATAACTGACAAGCATTAATTCACACTGGGTATAAATGTATGGCCTAATTTAAACAATGAATTATCTCAATTAAGATAGCATTAAATCAACCATGTTTTGCACTTAACCTTGAACAAATTACGAAGTACGGACTACCAGACTGTTCCATCACAGGCCACCGACCTCCTCGAAACAGATTGAAACTTCCCTTTACTAAATCCACACAAGGCCTAAGAAGAGGGGAACGGATGAGGTTTACCAGGCTTCTCCAGAATGAAAATTATAATTTCCGACATCGTTTGGAACAAATCCTCTTGGGAGGGAGTGAACTAAAAGTCCACTGCATACAATCCAACGGGGGGAGACGAGGCTGAGGATAGAGTAACCTGAATAAAATAGAAATTTAAAAAGTCATTTGGAAAGTGTTGGAGAGAATAAAGGCTACAAGAGCCCGCGGAATCGTGGCGGAACGAAGATTTGAGAACCAAAATCCTGATCTCTCACTCTCACTTTACATAATGAAATATGTAAAGAGATTTTCCTTTCTACACTCCTATCCTGTTTCGAGATTTCTGAAATGGATCTGCGAAACCATTCCTTCCCAGAGTGAGTGGTGGGAAATCTTCTTTCACCACTTTCCCTCTCTTGTAAGGAACGTGGGTTGGTAGTGTGGTTGAGGGGAGAAAATGAAAAATTCATCAAGTTGTTTCCCAACCATTCTCACCGGCTCGTCCTCATCAAATTTCACCCGAAATGAATTTCTCCCTGATTCAAAATGAGAGAAGGAAGACAACGGCAAACGGGGAGGTAGAGAGGAAGACTTTCATCTCCTCACTGTGTAAATTCTAATTTGGTTTTAGCGTAAGGGTAGGAGGAGGATGGGGACGACCAAAATAGATTATTCAGGTGGAACCTCAGCAGATTCCCAACCGACTGGAAACTTCTCCGGAATGATTAACCCATTGGAAGTGTCATTTCAGGTCATCCTTCCTTCTCTCGCTTTTCGCTTTCAACATGCTTTTGCTTTCACCATGTTTTGGTAAGAAAACCAAATAAATAGCGAGAGGGATAAAATGGGTGGAAAAGTAAAATATTGCAGGTCCTGTAGCATCATTTATACTTGGGGCAGCCTCCGCTTCTGCTAAAATGCTCAATTTACGGAATCTCGAGGTAAAACTGATTGAAAAGCTTATGCCTTTGGTGAAAGTTTGCATTCGGCTCTCTCTGTCGGAGTCGGATGGAATCGATGGAATCCACGTAAACAGCCCGCCAAAAAAACTTTGAATTATTGTTGAGATTCTATTGAAAATCAGTAAATCAGATCAGTCGTCATCAGTCAGTACTCAGTCAGTAGTAAGCAGTATCCGACTCGTGACTCGTGATTAATTTATTTGAACTGAAATCATAATCGATTAGTGAAGTGTGCAGTGGTGTGTCGGTTCATCCCTTTGTGGAGTTGAGTCCCTAATCAATCAGGTAAGCGCTTAGCTTTTTATTAGTTGACGATAGGTTTATGTCAACCGGAACCGGACCGGCTGTTCATTTATAATTTTTGTATCTTCAGCGTAAAAAAATGTACAGTGACAATGACTGGCGATACGACAGCGGAAATCCCGATGGCCAACAACAACCGTACTACTTTTATCCTCCAAACTCGGGACAAGATCCGAACAATGCAGGATATGGACAACAGCCGAACATGTACGCTCCTCCGAACAACGCGTACCCACCACAGCAGCCGCAACCACAACAACAAAATTACTTTAATCCAATGGCTGGAATGCCGGGCATGGATGGCATGAATCCCGTCATTACAAATTTTGCAAGACAATATGGCGAGTCTCTAGTTGGGCAGGGGAAGGAGATGATGGATCAGAAGCTCCAGAAGTTTGTCACCTTGTCAAAATTAAAGTATTACTTTGCCGTCGACACTGCCTACGTTCTGAAGAAAATGGGACTCCTATTCTTCCCCTTCACACATAAAGTCAGTAGCTTAAAATTGGTGAAAAACTCTTATGCGCTGCAATGCAACTTTTAATATTTTGCTTGTTTCAAAATAGGATTGGTCGATAAGGTTTGATAAAAATGAAGATGATGCGGTTCAGCCGAGGTTTGAAGTCAACTCTCCCGATTTATACATCCCTCTGATGGGATTCATTACCTACATTTTAATGGCGGGCGTTTGTTTAGGAATGCAACAAAAGTACGTCCGATTCCGGGCTTGCCGTCCCATCCGTCATTCCGGTACAATTAACATGGTCTATTTTCTCAGGTTTTCACCGGAAGTTCTCGGGATTCAGGCAAGTTCGGCATTGGGATGGCTCCTGCTCGAACTGATGATATTCACAGGCTCTACGTATATTATTCAAACGGATCTGAAAGTTTTCGACCTATTGGCTTTCTGCACTTATAAATTCGTAGGGTAAGTTGAGTCCAATGAAGCGAACTAATTAATCCGAAAGTTGAGTAAATAAATGACCCGCAATTGCTATAATTCGTGATGCTGTCTCTTTCCAGGATGATCTTTGTACTTGTCGTTGCAGCCTTCGCAGGGAAAACAGGATTTTACTTTTCTCTTTTATATACGAGTATCTCGTTGGTCGTGTTTTTGGTAATTTTAATTTGGTTACATTTTGAGATTAATGAGATTACGGATTCCTAATTTTTATTTGAAATCAGATTCGAACTCTCAAAGTGCAAATCTACAGTGTCACTTCGCATGAGCACGTCGTTGGAGGGAATAAGCGACGTCTCTACCTGCTGTTGTCTTTGGCTGGCTTCCAACCGTTGATGATGTGGTGGCTAACTTATCATCTCACAAAATACTGAGACGTACGAATTCCCAATAACAAGATTGGATACTGGGCTCATGAATTTAATTGGACTCTTTGGAGTTATCAAAACTATTTATCTTTACCAATGGTTAAAAAAATTAAACGGAAATAATTCTCTTAAATTACTTGCGAGTCTTAACTTAATTAGGGACAGTGGAGTATTCTTCACAAATCAACACGAGCACCCAACAATGGAATATCCTCCAACTCTGTCTTGAGGCAAAGAAACTCTCCCGTCACACACATGATGGCCACGCACGCAACAGTGAGGATCCACCAGGATAAAGTATTAGGGAGACACGCATTATAAATCCAGCAAATCAGGATGTGAATTACATAGGCAGTTATCGAAAAGTCCAAGCACTGTTTCGTACGTCTCACAATCTTCCATAATGCCACGGACCTGCAAAATAAAACAAACAGTAACCCACTCAGTTAGTATCAGGTTCATTTGTGGTGTTAAGTATGACATGAGTGATGAGTAGGTGTGTTAATGCTCATCGAGTGCTCTTTTGCTTACCCACATAATGCCGCAAAGGCGTAGCACACTATTGTCAAGACCCCGTGCCTGTCAGCAAAGTTGAGTGCCTATGAATTCAAAAGTAAAGTGAATAATTCCAAAAGAATTAGAATCAGCGTGATTAGAAATAGCTTAACTGGTATACTCACCCTGTAATAAAATATGTTTGCAAGGGTGCACTCTGTCCCTGTGAGAATAGATCCGAGGATCAATAAGACTCCAAAGGAGAAATACAGGGAGCTTTGCACGGCCAGAATTTGTGAAATTATTAACGGAGGATCCCAAACCGTTATTCGGAAGCTTCCCGTCATTCAGTCGGCTCGGCGGCGTTGAAGCGCAGCTAAGTTTATCTGCAGAAAGCATAAATAATGAAATCTCAACCAATGCACCAAGCACCATCCAGCATACATCACGAATTGTAATTTACACAATGGATTGGTTAATTAAATAATTTACAATGAAAACGAATCAGAATTACCCTCAACGAGTTACCTTTACTCCAGAGATGGAAATGTAGGTGAGGGAACCATCTCGTTCGTCCTCTTCGTCTTGATCTTGATTGAGCTGAGGAATTAATAACC
>Ga0194135_10001676_pt1 | contig 13305 bp, 12 predicted proteins | sample LitLau_LLRF_2013_FD_134024 | JGI IMG/M metagenome (GOLD analysis project Ga0194135, IMG submission 134024) | Freshwater sediment microbial communities in response to fracking from North America - Little Laurel Run_MetaG_LLRF_2013 (version 2) | ecosystem: Environmental > Aquatic > Freshwater >...
AATTTGCTCATAATTGAGAATGACAAAGGCTCTCACTTTGTACTCATTCAGGATTTGAGTGGTTGCATTGGGAGCATCCGGGGTCCACGCCACGTCTACTGCAGACAGTGTCTCAGAGCCTACGTACAGCAGCATGCACTGGATAGGCATATTGTTGTGTGTGGGAAAGAAGAGGTGGGTGGGATCCTCTTACCGACTGAAGATACATTTAGGTTCATGAGGTACGAGATGACAAGAAAACAGGACTATTGTATGTATTATTGCATACAGGAACAGTACATTAGAGCTCAGGGAAAGGACGGCACGGATACTTCATACCCCATACCAATAGGCTACTCAATTGTTTTATTTGGACCGAATGGGAACGTGGAGCGGGTAGAGTGCAAAGTAGGTTTTGATTTGATGGGCGAATTTGTCACCAAATCAATAGAGATTGCCGAGTATGTCACAGAAAAGCTTCGTACCACAAATAACTTTATTCCATTGACCAAGGTCCAGGCAAAGTCACACGAACTCGCTACTATCTGCGAGGCCTGTCTGAAACCTTTTACGATCTACGACCCGAAGGCATTGGATCATTGTCACACTTCAGGTTTGTATCAGGGAGCCAAGCATGTCTCATGTAACCTACGAATTCGCATGCCAAGGCACTTGAGTGCAGTTACGTTCAATACCAGTAAAACTTCATTTCGAAGTATTATAGCGGTATTGGACTCTGTTCCAGATGTATACAGAGTAGAACCAATAATGAAAGCTAAATCGGCAATGGCAGGATTAATTGTGAATGGGATTTTGAGGTTTGTTGACGTGACCAACTATAGGCCAAACGAACGGTTTTCTGACCTGGTACGGGAGGTCATGTCTTACGGAATCGGACCAGTTGTCAGTAGAATGGGCCCCCATATGTTTGACATGAACCTGTTTCAATTAGAGGAGCATATAGCCCCCGACCCAGTTTTTGATTCGAGTTTGGGAATAGAAGGGAAATTGAACGCCAAAGGCATTTTGCAGCAAAACGAGCTTGTGGATTGTGAGACGGCAGAACCCGCTACCGACGCACAGTACAGACTCTATTTGAAGTATTGGTACGGAGGACATGACACGATCCGAAAGTATTTGGAGAGTGCTTTACAGCATAAAGTCGTTTTGATTGCCGAGGTCATGGAAAGATTCCGTTTCCTCGGATTTGAAAAGTACGGACTTGACCCACTTTATTCTTGGACAATAGCGTCGTATACATTTCAGTGTGCATTTTATTTTAATCGACTTGAACTTGGGGTTGTGACATGTCCAAATGTAGCAAACATGATTGATGGTCTCGTTCGGGGTGGTTACCAAGTAATGACTCAAAAAAACGTAAAGTCAAATACAAAGGCATATGGTGATTATGACCCAAATGAGCCAGAATCTCGTTTGCTATACAGCGATATCATACAGTCTTACTCAAACTGTATGAAGTCATACCTTCCTGACGGGAACTTTCGAATGATGACGAGGGACGCCCTTGAGGCTTTTGACTTTATTAACCCAGAACTAGATACGGGTATGGGCTATTGTTTCCAAGTTAGCCTGAAATTGGACGAGAGTCTGCATTCTTTTTTTTCTGACATGCCTCTCTCTCCCGAGCACTATGACGTACAATACGATGTTTCTGCTACTCAAGGCTCGAGTTATACAAGTACCTCTAGGAAGAGGTATTTGGCGACTCTACTTCCGAAAACTGAAAAGACCTATTACTATAAAACTCTTTCGTTTCTCCTTCAGAAGGGCTACGAATTAACCGCAGTGCATCAGGGATTTCAGTTTACGGAGTCTAAGTTCTTGGAACCGTACGTGGACTATAATACTGGGCTGCGTTACGAGTCCGATAAGGACATGGACAGACGACTCTATAAATCCATGCTTAACTTTTTGTCGGGTAAATTACTCGTCAATCAACTTTCATATCCTAACACGACATTTTGCTTTTCCTCTATAAGGGCCAGACAGCTCTTGGGTCAGGACAACTTTCAAGACGTCATACCATTTGACGAGAACATTAGCTTGTTCAAAATGAAAAAGACACGAGCTGTTGACCTTAACTTTAGGGGAACAGCGAGTGTCATTTTGGAACTGGGCAGACTGGAACTATACAAACTGTACTATGACGGTTTCAGACGTGCATTTGGACGCAACGTACGTCTAATCTTTTCCAACACAGATTCGCTCCTCTGTAAAATACAGTGTAATGAATCGGTTTACCTCGAAAAGATGAAGAGTATGACTGACATATTTGACTATTCCAATTTACCAAGAGACTCCCCATTGTACGACGAGAGTAATAAAAACGTCCCAGGAAAGCTCAAGATAGCCCATCACGACATTATCGAGTTTTTGGGCCTCGGTGTAACTACTTATTCAATCCTTACCCAGGCAGATCAGGACGGAGAAAGTACAATTAGGTGCAGTGGAATGAGTAGACTGGCGGTTCAAAAGTTCATCCGACACTGTCATTTCCGAGAAGCTGTAGAGCATCAGACTCCGCGAGAAGTTGAGCTTGACACGACTCGTGTGATAGATCACAACACGTTTCGGGTCAAGGTCAGTCGCTCTGCTCTGAAAAATGCTGACATGTCACGAGTGTTTTTGAGCTCAAACGTCTCACTTCCATACGGGCATAGGCTACTATCTGTTGAGCACAAGCAGCTCAACTCAAATACCTACATGACCAAATACGAATAAGTACAAACTTGCAATATTTTGCAATCAAATGCGTACAATATCATGCGTTTCGTTTGTCACAAAGTTCGATGCCACTATTTCAAAATATGAGTCAATAACATCTTACGACTACTTAAAAAATACTGATTTGTCTCAAGTATCGTAATCCTGTCTAGGTAATTATATTTCGTGCAAGTGTGTTTTGAATGCTCTTCAGAATCAAAATTTTTATTGAGTTCAAGTGCCGATTCGAATAGAATTTAAATGATTGTAGTATGTGAAATCTTAGGTTATTTCTAATCTTGGTATGTCTGTTTCTGTTGTAGAATAATGTTACATAAATCCTCGCACTTAGCTTACGTCTATCCTCACCCTATACTATTATTTAAACACCTTCGTCTACTGTCTGCGTCAAAAAATGTACTACTGTGTCAATTTAACCCAAAAAAATTTTTTAACCCAAAAAAACTAATAAAAGATGCAATAAAATAACCAAAAACAAAACCAAAACTCTCGGAATCGTGTTTTATTTACCAACGTTTTGGAATTAGCATTCAGTTCAGTTTTGAGCGTGCATACCAACGCAAGCTAGCCGTCTGAGCGCCATGGACGTTGAGCAGATAGTAAACAACGAGGCCTTTCTATGGGACTTGGTCTGCTCCACGCGTACACACAAGGAAAAGGGGGAGAAACTGGAGAAAGCCACGTCAAACGAAGTAAACTGCCTACTCGAGATCTTAAAGTCTATTCCGGAGTTTGTACACCTGGCTACTCCTCGAATTCAGGCTGACTGCATGCGGCTGACTACAAAGAAGTGGATTCATGGGAGTTTGACAAGGAAATTCCTACTGCTGCATTTCTCCACGTTAAAATGCGCAATAATGTGTGCATTACGATATACGATTGAGTCGCATGCAAATTACGTCCTATGCGCCCAGTCTACCTAAATTATGTCCAAATTAAAGTTGAAATAAATCATCCCAATAATTCAAAATTGTCGAATACTTGGCTAAGTGTAGAAAGTTTATTGTATACAAGGCATATTGTTTGGAATGTGCTATGAGCATATCTTGTAAAATGAGTTAACTAGAGCTAAGACTGATTTATATTTCACAATAGATTTCATAAAGTCACGTAAAATATTGAGGGCTAACCTAATACACTGCATACAATAGAGAAACATATATAAGAAGTAACAGACATTAGTGATCAATGAAATGAATTAAATTTTGTATTTCCTTTACATTAGTATGAGTATTTAGACAAGAAATAAAATATTGAGTACATTAAAAATATATAAAATAGAGTAGCTTCCATGTACGGAAAATAAAAGACAAATACCTTTCACTCAATTACGATGTCACTGTCTGAAGACAAGGACTCTTCATCTGATCCTGAACTTTCACTTTCACTTTCACTTCCACTGTAATGCCCATAGACGCTATTTGCGAACAGGTCCTTATAGGAGTGTTCTGACGAGTGCATACTGTCTTTCTGAAACATAAGGCTCCTAAACTGCCAGTTATTGAGCATAAGCTCGAGTTGTAGTCTGTAGCATTGTTTGTGGAACCGATGCGGGTTCTCACAGTACATGACGACAAACTTTTTGCATTTTTCGGAGCAACTGTAGGCACGTTCGATCCCTTGATCGGACCTGCTGCACTTGCACTGTCCTAAAGTACAAGTCGGGTATGCACTGCCGTTGACAATCTGAACTGCCTCGTTTCTGTTGCATGTTGTGTAAAAGTCATGGGGAAACGGTGGAGGGTGACAGTACATACAGGCAGTATAGTCGCAGGCAAAGCACTTCCATTCCACCATGCACTGTGGTCTCAAAAAGTCAATTGGAGCCTTCATTTCTGTAATTTTGTGAATTGTAACTGGGCAAGTGTAGGATGGGTAAATTGTTAATTCAAATTAGCCTTCAGGGGATTGAGGATTTTCGTCAGAGTCTTCAGAATCACACTCCGATTCACTGCTGCTGGAGCTCTCGTACGGCTCGTCGTGATCAGAGGCGGATCCAGATTCTTCACTACTTCCGTCAACCTCAGATGAGTCCAATGTGGGCCGAAAATCGGAATCACTGGAAGCAGCGTCCAATTCTGATTCCGGTTCACTGTCCGAACTTTCAGAGGGACCTTCTGACTGTGAACTCCATTCCGGCACGTCTGAGGTCACGTCTTCAGACTCAGCTTCGGAACCCGATCGAGACATGATGATGGGATCGGGAGTTGGAATCGCGTAAATCTGCTAGTTTTGCTAGTCAGTTTCTTCCAAATCTTCAAGTTCCGAATCCGATTCGAAATGAGGATCGACTCTCAAATGACTATATGAATGTTCATATGCGTGCATGTATTTCTTGGGGTTATTCACGTCACTGGCTTCGTCGTTATTGAGCATACGTGCGACCTGAAGACGGAAGCATTGCTTGTGAAATCCGTATGGATTGGCACAATATTTTCTACAGTAATCGGCACACTTTTCAGAGCAGCTGTAAATTGTTTGTGGAAACTTGTCGAATTTTCGACACTTGCACTGGCCCAAGTAGCAAGTTGGGTAAAGTATTGGAGTGGTCGGTCTTTTTTCAAATTCGATTTTTACTGTTTTTCCACAAGACCGATAAATGTGTTTTTTGTGTGGTAAGTAACACCTATGACATCCGTGCGCCTCGCACGCAAAACACTTCCACTCAACACCTCTGCATTGTCTTGTTGTTTCGGGCGCTTTCATTTCTCGACTGAGGACAGAATGTCGTGGACATGCTCATTGTTTTTGAGTCATGTCCAGATACTAATCGGATCCACTGTCAAATCTTTGTACGAATGCTCACTCACGTACATAGATATTTTTGGGTAATTTATGTAGTCGCCGAAAGGATTATTATTGTTCAACAAACGTGCAACTTGAAGGCGGAAACATTGTTTGTGAAAGCGATGAGGATTTTTACAGTACTTTGTACAATACTCTGCACACTTTTCAGAACAACTGTACAGTCTTATGCGCCTTTTTGCCGAATTCCTACACTTGCATTGTCCCAAGTAGCAAGTCGGGTAAGAAACTGTATTATTCGAATTGTCCGAAGCTTCTACCTTTTCCGTATTTCCACAACAATAGAGAATGTGTGTACTTGCGGCTGGATCACAAGAGCTACAGCCGGATTGAGGACAAGCGAAACACTGCCACTGGGAGCCAGTACATGAAGGTGATAAACTTGGATCCTTCATTTCTGGACTGCGGTGTCAAGTTTTGGGAAATTAAGCCTGCTCGTAGTTTCGCATGAAGATTCTAAGCTTAGCTGCAAGCCAAAATGCACAGTCTACTGGCTTGTACCCAGCCTTTTCACAGTAAGGGCAGGCTTTTTCTTCAGTTATGAGTTTTCGTACCTGGATAGGTACAAGCTCCGCGGCTCGAACCCCCTTGAAATGGATTTGGGTCACAGAGAGGAACTTTCCCCGCTCACCCTCATCTGTCAAAAGTAGCCGGCTTGGAAGCTTGTCCAGAGACTCATGTTGTAAAAATGCCGACCCAATGTTGTTTACGAAAATAATTCTCCCTTCCTCTGCAGGGGGTAAGATTAATGGATCTACGTTATCCAATTTATAGGGACAAAAGACCAGACCGTTATATGCTCGGTAGTTATTATGGGAGAACGTTCTACCATTGTATAAAATAATTGCAGTTTCCACAAACTGAGTCCCTTCGGAATCGACGTGTGAGCTGATGCCCATGTACTTGAATTGGTACGGGTCGCTTAAGCGCAGGGCTCTATTGTTTACCACCTGGTTCACGTTTGAGGGTTCTACGGGGAACGGAGTCCAAGCTCCCGGTAGGTAACTCATGTTGAAAGGACAAACTAGAAATGCTCAAAGGTTTCTATTTACAAACCAAGGTATTTCCAATTTATTGACAAAATGCGCATGCTAGTCTATACTAACAATTGTATAATATACAGAGTACAAGGCTCATTATCCTAGTTCAGTCCATATGGAACTCTATAACCTAGGCTTACATATTAGACAATTCCTACCATTACTTTCCTTGAGACTACATCGACTACATATAGAATGATAAAACTTGGACACAATCGAGTCATTTTGATATTTGTTGTAGCGACTAAAGTCGCAATTTACAATGTCCTGAAAGTGGCGATGTAAGATAATCCTTTGGTAGAATATGTATGTGCAATAAACTCCGCATAATGAACTTGTGTCTGACTGATGTGCAATTCTGTTGATATTTTGAAATCCAGTTTTTGGGCCAAACGGAAATTGAATTGGATAGTATGAGGGCATTTGGCCAAAAGAATCGTAAAACTCTACGTGATACCTAGAAAACACCATGACCAGAATCCAATGTAGGCCTCCCATTGACCTGTAACAGAACCAACGTAATCAATACAAGTCACGTCGAATTATTACATATCTTGTACATTAACCAGGTACAGACTTACCTCTTTTGAGTGTTTTGAAGTATTGCTATGGGGAACTTTTGCCGATCGACAAGATACATCTCATCAGATGCTATGACGTACGTATGGCATCTTCCGCCCGACAAACACTTTAATAACGAGCGTAAAGTATCTTCGTCCATTTAGGAAATGTAGACTCCGCCGGATGAGTCAATTTCCAGAAGATTTGTAAATGTTCCAAGAGAAATTAATTGAAGGGGCTCCGTAGTTGGTGCTTTGAACTGAAGCTCAACTCTCAATTGACCCGACCTCTCGGGCTGAAACTCAGTTGACACGGCCGCCGGTAACAGGTGAAAAAGGTAAAGACAGTAACCGTTTATGAAATCTGATTTCGAAATTCCAGATCCAGTTGACTGTACTTGAAGAGCGTCGCAGAGGTTCTGGTACGCAAACTGATAGAGGTTGGAATCATAATCCATGTTCAAGGAACGGTATAATTGAGCCTCTTCATTGCATTTCAAAGTAATTGTACTTAACCCATAAGGTTTGAAATTGAATGGGTTAAGGGTTAAGTCTCCGTTGTAGCTCGTACTGGTCACCAAACCAAAGATACTAAAGTTTGGCATTTTTGTATTCCAAAGGACTTCCGACAAATACGTCTGTGTCCCTTTCCCAATTTGACTACTCCTGACTTGTACATTTTTTAATGGAAACTGTGCCCTATTTCCACGTGAAAAAAGCTGTTGGTGGTGCTTTACGAAGTTCGCGTTAACATGAAATTGTTTCATGTATAACGTAATCTCTTCAATGCTGACCACATAGTTTCCCTTTGAAGCGTCATCTCCAGCTGCATCAAGAGAAAACTTGGGGTTATTTCTCACCAACATTAAATCAATCGAGCAGTCAGGAGGCAAGTATTTGTTCATAGTAAATAGCGGAGTCTGAAGCTGACCCAGCATTTCAAAGCACTTTGACGAAGAACTCAGATTAATCCTTTTTTTAAATCCGCCATTGGTGGCTATGTCATGCTCGTCATACTTGGAGTCTCTGTAATTAAAAACTGACTCTATGCCTTTGGTCATTTCAAAGTTGGAACGACTGAGTAGCAGTGGAACTACAGATCTGTACGCAGTTTGATTCTGATCATCAGAAATCAAAACATTGTTCACCTTGACGATAATATTTTTCCACATTTTGTGAAAAAACATTGAAGATGGACAACACAGCTGTGTCGCATCAATATTAGTTTTCCCATCTTCTTTTACAATCTTGGCTTTGACGTAGAGTAGAGAATTTCCAGGGTCATAATAACTCTGTGTCTTTGGAACAGAAAAATAGATTGGATTTTCGGCATCCTTCACACTATTGGTACTATTGAAGGCCACGTACTTTGAACCTTCAATCGATACATCAGTGTCAGAAATTGAAAAGATATCAAGTTCGCCTCTGTAGGCGTGTTTTGAGCCTTTGTAGGTTACTGGGTTCATTTTTTCCTTTTAATGGGTCTTTGAGAGGAACAGAAGTTTCCCTTTCCCTTCTGGTTTGAAGGTCTTCGTGCTACTGCCGATTTTTTCTTCTTGTTGCGTCTTTTCTTTCCGCCGACCTGAGCTCGACGTTTACCGCCACTTTTTTTGCCTCTTCCGCGTTTTTTGCCACTCTTTGCGGCATACCTTTTCTTCGAGAATTTTCTGCGCTTCCCTCCGCCGGCCTGCACTCGTTTTTTTGACGAAGCTTTACGTTTTTTAGCGCCGCCTCTTGCATTTCCGGGAATAGGTAAAACGTATGACATTACGACTGGGTCAAGCCCAGCCTGTCCTCCACCAATCTGGCCTCCACTGCTTGGGCCACCTTTAACTTTAACCAGTTTACACGCATCTTTGGTGCACTGAACGGACCGCATTTTAATGACTTTTCTAGAGACTTGAATTATGCAACCTGTCACTGGACTGTAATGACGTCAACTGAGCTCGGTTTGTACAAAGCACACTTTTAAAACTGTGTGCTTCTGAAATGCAAAACTGCAGTGGTGTGAGATTCAGAAGCCAATGTTATTAATCCCGAGTTTTCGTCACATACTGAAATTTGAATATTTTCAACATTTCCATGAGTAACAGGCACATATGCTGGCGGTACACATGATATGTGTGAAAATGTCTTACGCTCCGCACTCGTCGGGGACTGAATAAGTTTCAATACGTTTGATAAGCGTCCATTGAAATATTGGTTTTCAATTACATTTGATCTGATCAAAAGAAACTCGGCATCCAATCCCAAATTTATATTGGCGTAACTGAGCACTGAGGAAGTCTTTCCGTGGAACCAGTGCGGATACGGAACTCCAAATATGCGTGAGAGGAATGCGGACAGTTGAACCATTGTGCCTGTTCGGCCCTCCTCCTCGTCATAGAATGTCAAAAACTTGCCATCGTAGATGAAATAGACCTTGTGTGAAGTCAAAGCTTTATTCATTTCTGTTATCAAATCTGATGCAGTTTTGATTTCCGGCTCTTCGACCGTCTCTACAGATGTAACGTCTTTATAGGTTAAAAAATCCATACGACTGCTTGCGTCAATTGCATCAAAGAGCTCTTGACTAAATGCTAATTCGGCTTCATGTGTTCCTTTCTCATAATATGATTTTGTAAACCCCATACTTTTTGAAAATGAAGGTGACATTGACAACTTGTAGCCTTCTTCATCCTGTACTAAGAGAAACTTGTGACCCTCCTTCGTTATTCGAATCTTGAATTCAATTTTCGAACCCCATTTTTTAGTCTCAATGTTACAGAGGGCGATAAAATTTTCAATTTTAGGTTCTGTTTTGGAGACGAAGACATGGGATCTACTTTGATTTATAACAGTAATTAGATTAGATCCTGGCTCATGGCCAAAAATTTTATCTTTGGCTGGTTTAGGTGACGGACTATAAAACAAATCAATGAGAGCACATTCCAGACCTCGACCATGCGGATTATGTGGTATTGGGTTAACCAGCCTATTTGTAAACATATTGTTAGCATTTTCCGGAAAATATTCATGACTTGCTGCAGAACAAACTGTTGTGTAAAGGGATACGGCCTGGTGCGGGTATGTCAGATTAGGAGTAGTCATTTTACAACCGGAACCTTTTGAAGCTCTGGAGCCAGAAAGGAACCTGACAAATACAGTTTAAGTATATAGATATACAGAAAACACAACATTCTCTCATGCTATACTTTTACCTATTATGAGTTCATTTTTCAAATCTTTCAGTCTGTAGAAGTTCGGGACGCTTCTGAAGCATTTGTCAATTACAAATATCTCAGAAGTCCAGAGCTGAGAGGCCGAGGACTTTTCGAATACAGATAGTTTGGCTTTTGAGATCCGGACTCTATCTCCTTCTTGAAATTCCAAAGGTTTCGGCTTAGTCAAAACTGTTTTTTTGTAAATATTGTTCCAGATTTCTACTGTGTTTTCTGGTGATGACTTGCTTGGAGCAAATCCTGTCGTTGAATGCGGCGTATTATTATATGTTCTAACTAGTGATTTCCAGATTTTCGAAGTTCTTAGACTTGTAATGCTCCTGCGCCCTACTGAGTAGCTTTCTCATCTTGAAAATTACTTTCTCTACAATTGAGGACTTTATTGTAGAGTGTACGCTAAATAATTTGATGTTATGTTTGGTGAGTAGAGCAGAAACCGTGGCATTATAAAATTCTCGGCCCGAGTCGGCAACAATGTACCTAAAGACAATCACAGCCTAATACAAAGCCACCTATTATATGAATAGCAGTACAAATGAGTAACACAATTATCTGACGATTCTGATGTACCTGGGAAAGTGCTTTGATTCACGGAAGATTTTTTTCAGTCCTCTCGCCACTTCAGTACCACTCTTTGACTTTAAAAATGCCCAGTAAAGGTATCTCGAGTAATTATCGATACACAGAAGTATGTACCGGATATTAGAATTTGCAGCCGCCATGGAATCGGTAATCTGCATTAAATCGATACCATATTGAAAGTGTTCCCAAAATACACGATATTTTCGACGAGGATATCTATATTTTATTCTTTTAAACAAAGAGTACGCCTCTAAGGCTTGCAGATCATTTTTTAATTTCTCTGACTTTGAGTAACCTCGACTCTTTACAAACGCTGGCAAGCCAGAAAATGAACCGTTTGCATTCCGGTTCAAATATTGTTTTTGAATTTTAGTGTACATTTTAGTGGTTCACTTTGAATACTTATGTAAGACTGAGTAAGAAGTATGAAACACATTCGAATATATACATATTTGAGTCTGAAATTATGCAGTCAGCTCTTGAAGCCTATCCTCCTCGGCAACCCACTCTCGTAGGCGGTAGCCCATTCTTGGCTTCACGATATCAGGTCTGAAATTCTGGGTCAGGACAAAGTCTGACGCTCTTCTGACTCTGGACAAAGCCACGTAAAAGAGAGAAGGCGCTTCCCGGATGAGAAGTGACGTACCGCCTGCAGGAATTCCAATGACGACGCGCTTCAGTGTGCAGCCTGATAAAATACACGACGATTAGAAATGAAATATAAATAAACTGGCATTGAAGAAAATCATCAAAGATTAGGCTACAGTTTTCTTAATTAACCTTGACTCTTATGGATTGTGATACTAAAAGCCAGCGAAATGGGAAATTGGACCCTTGTGAAAACTTCGCCCTTGCTCCCGTATTCAGTGGAATCCGTCATGACTATTGGGATGTCATCCCTCATGAGGAACCTACAATAAAAGTAAAAGCCGACTTCGTGTACAATGTGAGTAGTGAGTAGTGTGTGAGTGTAAAGGAAAACTTACCTGGGCCCAATGTACTGCTCAAACTTTACAAATATATATAGTGGTATTCCCTTCACCGGATCCAAAGGCCCAATCTCGGTCACTATCCCAAGAGAGCCTAAAAATGAAATATAACAAGTGAGTTAATAGCTTCTTCTTTTTGTAATTTTAACAGCAAAGTGCCATTTGTTAAGAACCATTGAAGAGTCCAAATTCAGTCCAAAGGTTTTTTGTCAAGATCACCTAAAAAGTAACCAAAGTTAAAAATAGTTTCACAATGATTAGATGTCATTTGACACAACCTTAGCTCCTACGGCAATGCGTAGAATATGTGGTTGGGCACTTGTCGTGGCTCTGTGATCTTTGGACGGAATTTCAACAATACTCGTTCCCAGGTTTTCGAGCCTAAAGTTATTGTATTTTTCGCAATCTGCGTGCTCAGCATATAGGGCTGTGGCTTGATCCACAAATTCCTGAAGCTCTTCGTCAGGAATAATGCTGGCCACCCTACTAGCAAAGAGCTTCTCATCTTCATTCGTAAATTGGCCTTTTCGAATTCTCAATAATGTACGACGGAATTCTGCCTCGTCAGGACCTTGTCGCATCATCTCGTCCAAAAAAATTGCCTTGTTGAAGCAACGATATGCGACTCCGCCTGCTTTTTCCAGTCCAACGCAGTTTGTATTATCGGAAAACAGAGTAACATCCGCGACAGGGCGACTCTAGCGGTTGATAATAAGAAATGAATATATATTTCCTTGCCACTATGCTAAATACCGTAACCAAGTCCTGAACTATGCTATTATACCTGCGAAAAGTCTCCTAGGCAAATAACTGAAATTCCGCCGAATACCTCGTTATTTCCAAAAACTAACTTTAACCTTTCAGACACCATTCCAAGCATGAACTTGCCAACCTGCGTTCAATAAATATTCATATCAACGGATTTGGAATCTGAAACATGATAATTGAGATGATGATCAAATATAAGAACCAGTGAGATCTCGTCGATTATGATGTAATCGACTCCTTTCAATGCTTGTTTTGCGGCCTTTAGGTTGCTGTTGGGTTGGCTGCTTCTCAAGAAATATGGCATTTTCATCCCTATTTAAAAATAACTATAGTATAAGCCATCAACTACATGATTCTGTAAATTTAAACTCAAAAATTACCGTTGTGAAAAGTGCTACCGCCTAGTTAAGACCAATAAATAAAATAACGAGTTAGAATAATGCACATTACAATTTCAAATGGGTTTGTATGGTTAAATAAGTGGCAATACCTATGTTGAAAGCAGACGAGCCTTGGAGTTGGCAGCAATGCATGAATTCAAGTAATTTCAAGTTAGCAACGGTAAACTTTAAGAATACTATTAATCTTTCAATGTCGAAACATCATACCCGTGAAG
>Ga0194135_10001677_pt1 | contig 13301 bp, 15 predicted proteins | sample LitLau_LLRF_2013_FD_134024 | JGI IMG/M metagenome (GOLD analysis project Ga0194135, IMG submission 134024) | Freshwater sediment microbial communities in response to fracking from North America - Little Laurel Run_MetaG_LLRF_2013 (version 2) | ecosystem: Environmental > Aquatic > Freshwater >...
TCACAGCATGAACTAATTAGTTAACTTTACCGTAGGTAGGAAAGTTCTTACGGCCGAATCTTGACAAACCTGTCTTTTAATTGCTTTAAAGGGTTTTAGTCATCTAAGATTACGTGTGGCGTTGAGCAAGAACATAACTGACCAACTTAATGAGGCTCGTTTCATCCTTGATGTGACATTTATAAAATTGACATTTAGTAGCTCAGTCGGGATTGGAAGTAATCTAACCACCATGAAATTCCTATTTCTATTATTCTTTGTGATGTATTTCTTCCAAGTTGCAATTTCACTGGAAATGGAAGAAAGGAGCGAGACGACTACGACCGCAGTAAGCACAACTTGCGACATTAAGCATAAAAATCAAAGCAATTGACACATTCCAATCCAACAGGTAGAGTCTGATTTCATGGAAATGGACGAGAGTGAAACGACGCCATTTCCGGAAGCGGACGGTGAAAGCGACAACACAAGATCCGAGTCCTGCAGTGAGCCCGACCAGTAGCTTTAGCGCTCATTTTTTAAACCGATTTAATTAGTAATTACACTCAAGGAATTTCAATTGATTGGTTACCACAGCTTGCGGACTAGCCGGGGAACCAACCCACATTTTAAATTTAAACAAGCAAGTAAAAGCAGGCCGAGGTTTGCTGCTGGAAGATGTGGGGCCATTAATCATTGGTGGAGATGCTGCCGGACCGGATGAATTCCCATGGATGGCAGTTATTGCCAAGAAACGAATCTTTGGAGGGAACCACAAGATCATTTGTGGAGGATCGGGTACGTTTCGTAACATTTCCAGATTTACCTGATTAATTACTGACTCCAATATCTCCAATGCAGTGGTCAATTCCAGATTTATCGTGACAGGTAAGATCCTATTGAGCCCATTGGGGAAAGTTACTTTGACATGAGCGGAATTCTAATAAGTTTCCGTTTTGGGTTCCCACCGGAAGCTGCCCACTGCATCAAAACCCAATCCCCAACGCAATTGGAAATTTGGCTCCGGGCTCACAATGCCTCCCATATTCGAGGGAACGAGAGACTAATTAAACTCAAAGTCCGCCGACTAATTCCACATCCGGAGTGGGATGCTGATACCGTGTCTAATGATATTGGACTCATTGAGCTCTCGACCCCCATTCTATTCTCGTCTCAGAATTTAAATCCCGTCTGCCTCCCATCAAAGGATGATGGAGACTTTGCCGGTGAGAATGGGACTGTGGTCGGATTCGGCTACACGCGGCCTCATGGTTGGTAACTCCTTTGAAAAGTTCCCAACTTAACGACGTCCCAATTTGGAAACTTTTGACTTTTTCCAGGTTTCATGGCCAACATTTTGCAGAAGCTGGTAGTTCCCATTCTGAGTCACGACGAGTGTAGCAAGACCAAGTATGGAGACTTTGTAGGCGCCAATCCTGCTTTCCTCTGTGCTGGATTTGAGGAGGGAGGGAAGGACGCGTGCACGGTGAGCAATATTGTCGAAAGTTCAATTAATTTAACTGATAGTAATAGTTTTAGGAGTTGAATTACTTTTTCAGAATGACTCCGGGGGCCCACTTACCGTAGTAAAGGATGGGAAGCACAAATTGGTTGGAATCGTCAGTTGGTAAGGGACTACCGGGCACTACCGGGACGGAATTCTTTAGAACTCAATTAAAACCTTAAGAGTACATTTAGGGGCCATGGATGTGCGCAACCCCTTTTGCCAGGAGTTTATACTAGAACCACCTTGTATATGGACTGGATTGATTCAATTGTTAAACCAAAGACAAGATGCACACGTACTTGAGCAATCCATGCGTCCAGTTTCTTCAATTTCATTTACTAATTTATTAAAAACTCACTCCTAGACCTTGTGCTGGCATCGCATGAATGAATCGAATTTGAGTTGACAAGTTGAGTCTGCGGGGTCAACGTCTTCGTGATTGTGAAATCACAATTCATTTCACTCATTCACTTTTCTTATCAGTCTGAAATAAAGTTTTGGAGAAGAAGCAACCTTCCCCTTGCCTTTCTCTCTTCCTACATCTCATTGTTCCTTGTGCACAACCGAGCAGGATAGGGACCAGGTCACCGATAGGGCACCAGTCACCCCTTCCTCAGAGTTGACTCCTTCCTCAGAGTTCACCCTCGGCACATCCTCACGAATTTGTACTGAGATCGCAAAGTGAAGGTAATAATTCCCGAATTCTGCAACAAAATGGCCGAAAAAGTTAACGGTAGGCTTCAGTTTGATTTGGTTTCCTGTCCTGGTGACCTACTGGAAATCCTCCGGCTCAGACTCCCAAGATCAGCCCACGTAACATAATTTTTTTTCTTTGGAATTACAGTGTTGTCTTAACTGATTGACGCCTTTCGTTTTCCTAGATTTACAACATGGTGCAAATGCAGGGCTCGTACCCGACAGAAATGAGCTTCTACACACTGAATACTGACAGTAGTGAGGGGAGGAGTCGAGATGAGAAGAGTTGTTGGATTCTTGCCAAGTACGATAGAGAGGATACTTTGCAGTACTTTGGAATTTCAATTCCCAGTCACGTTTCTTCGAGGGATGACCTGTCGGCCATCCCCGTCGAAGTTCAATCCGCCTTCGCCTCTCCGCCTCCAGAAATCCTCAATTGGAATCTCCAGTTTGAGTTTGTTGGGATCGATCGACCTCTGACTCTCCTCGTGTCTCGGATTTCTATTCAAAATGGAAATGCTACAGAAATCCTACCCTGTCAATTCTTTTACTTTCCTAGGGAGAAGGCGGCTGCTGGAAGGGATGCTGGAACGAATCCTAATCCACTCTCCTCATCTTTTGAATTGAAGTCATTAAATTCCCCCGCCGGGACTGCCTACTTGCTCGCTGGGCGTTGGTACTGGAATGAAGGGACAAAACTATTCCGAACTAAATGCCTCGAGAGATGTCCATCCGTCGGTGCTTACTCCAAGGAGACCAATGAGGTCGGGAGTGCTGCATTGGTCAATCCTACTGGCCACGTTGGGATCGTGGCACTGGACCAGCATCAGCGGAAAGGGCTCTCTCTTCAATGCTTAACGAAATTGGTTGGATTCTTAGCCGAGCAGACGACGCTGATTCCTTGCTCAATGGTTCACCTGAGAAATGAGGCTTCGATGGGACTCCACGTCAAGGCTGGCCATGTTGGTACCCATATTTGTGATTTTGTGTTTCACAATAAAAATTAATTAATTAATTTCAAATTAATGAAGTTTGATGACACTAGTCAACTAAATAACTGATTAATAATAAAGCACAGAGATCTTGACAATTTGTAAAAATGAAGCCGTTTTTACTCACAATTCTTCCCTTGTTTGGTTCTGGGATTTGAGGTTGGTTCCCGAAAGAGGCGGAGATTTACTGCTGGTTCGTAATTAATTATACACAGAGTAGTAGTTGGGGATCTAATGTTACTTCACGGAAAAATGAACTTTGAAATACAGTATAATTTAGAAATTAAATTTTAAGTAGGAATTATACACAAAATAAAATAAAATTGTTTTTCTTATACGAAAATCTATTACTCAGCTCGTCCCGTTGTAGTAATCCTGTAGGGGAGGACAAAAATGTATAAACGGATCACAAAACGATGGGAAACTCCCAATAAATACAAAAAAAATGAACCAAATATAATTAATTCGTTGGTAATTAATTGACGACACGAATTTTAGTAACTGGTGAAAGTTACGAGAGAAAAGAGGTTAGGAATTGTAAAATATTGCTTCCACGCTCGGCAACTCTTCAATATAAAAAGGCTAAGTAATAATAGTTTGTAATTAATGCAGAAATTGTAGCTTAATACTCATCAGTCAGCCACACAAAACTTATCCCTTTCCCATTAGAAATTAATCTTACACTTTATGAAGATTCGTTTCGGCAGAGAGAAATCAACTCATAAATATCCAAAAATTGTACAAATTTCGTGATTAATTTTAAAACTCATTAGATTTAAAAGTCCGAGAGTAGTGACTCCGTAAATCCTGAAACTTAGAAGAGAACTGCCGAATAATTTATAAGGAAGAAAACAGAGAATAGTAAGAAACTCCAACCCAGCAATCGACCACTAAAAGTATCTGAGTTAATTAGTATGAGTATTTTTATTTACAACTTCCAGAAGGTGCTTCTTATATGCCTCTTGATTCTTCCACAATTCCGCCGCTCTAACGTTGAGAGGACTGTCGATATTTGGTTCTGTAAGGGAAGGAAATGAATGCACATTAATTAAGAACTACGGCACAAGTTAATTGTACGATTACTAGAAAGGCATGTCCCTACCTCCAAGGAGTGATTGGATAGAGATTAAAATTGTACGAACATCCAAGAGGGCACTCCACTTGTCCTTGAGGATATCCAGACAAATGTGCCCAGCGGAATCAATGTTTGGATGAAAGCAAGCACTAGTAAACTTGACTACCGGCGGTACGTAGGGATACCCTGATGGGAATTCCAGTGAGAGCTTAAAACTGAGACCCGCATATACCTGAGACATGGACACATACAATTCAATTACAATTCAGAATGCTGGATCAGAGTAGAGTAATCAGATTTGATTTGAAAGGTCACTTACAGTCTCTTCAGGCCCGGAGATCGTGCCGATCCATTTGAATAAATTCTCGCCATCAGGAAAGGCGCTTATCCCTTCGCGACTATTCATCTGCAAACAGTCAACAGCAGACGTTAATAATCATTTCTGTTTGCAAACTAATTCTTTCGCGTTAAACCATTTTATTTTGATTATGTCAAACCTACCATAAGCGACATCAGTTCAGATTGAAGCCTGAAAATAAGGGAATGAACAGAATTATTAAAGCGACCCTCGCTGTTCTTTCTTCATCGTTAAATTAATTAACAGTTTTCAGTTCATTCACCTTTTGCTGACAGAATGCGTATCCCGCGGTGTGCCTGCGATCCCTTCATTCACTTTTCTAGATCCTCCTACTCCACCTCGAGGACTTACATTCTGAGCCATTATCGAGCTTCAATTAAGGTAATCGTTATAGTACAAATACGAGGTTTATTCTTCACAAATCCTGCCTGCCTGGAATCTTTCTGCGGAATCTGGATTCAATTTCCTAGAAGAAAAAAAGAAGAATAAAATCAATCAGCCGTAGGGTAGGTATTGTCATGTCATATTCGCCAGATTAGATTCCATCATCATTAATTTAAGCCACTACGACACTTAAATTAAGCTTATTCGATTCGAAGTATAAGTTCGACAATATCCTTCGGTTCGGCCGATGGAATCCATTACAAAAAGTTTCCCGAATTATAGTTAAGGAAGGTCAGTGACTCTTGTGACCACTTGACCCTTTTCTGCCATTCTGCCTTATCTTCGGAACCAGCTGAGTATGAGACTTGCTCACGCTTACATTGCTTTAAATTTGAATAAAAATGATTCACAGTTACCTTTGACCAATGAAAGATTTTTGTTTAGACGGTGAATTCGCTAATTAATTGGATCCTTCAGCTAAGTGGTAATTGATTGTGTAGAAATGACAAATGAATGACGACGGAGGATGGAGGAAACGAAACGAAACAAGGAGTCGTTGGAATTGGAAATTCTCCTCTGACACTCAAGCCGACTCTAGGCAGGCTAGGCACTAGGCACATACTCCCATGCTGCCAAATTCATACAAACTATGTTAGGCAAAAAAAAAACTCAACCTAATAAACTTCATCCAGTTTTTAATTAATCTAAAATTAAGTATAATGAATTCACTGTTTAACTCGTCAATTATGATCACAGTTTCCAATTTTATTGTGCTCGCGACAGGAAGTCCGCTTCCAATTGCAATGACGAAGAAAACTTAACCACACAGGGAATGAGTGGACGCGGACGAAAAGATGAACAATTTTAAATCAGAATTGAAAGTGTTTACATTAGTAAATTAAGGGAAAGTAGAAGGAAAAATACGGCGAGGAGTGACTGAAACTACACGAATCGAAGATACTGGTAAAGGTCAACGTAAAAAATTCAGGCAAAGATCGCAGCGGAAGCTTGTGTTTACATCAATTGCAAATTATCACAACATGTATAAGGATATGATTTAAGAACTCTCTGGTCACCAGAATAAAGTTCCCTCGGGATTAATCTGAGCCACCGTGTTCTAAATCTTTACGTTTTCATCACAAAATGTCTAAATTTTGAGATCATCTGAATGAGATTGGATAGCTACCAGGAAATCCATCACAACGCGTTCCATGTAATGGAAAGGCTTCTTCACGGGTAGAACACCTTCCAAAAATCCCAAGTGTCCTGCCAAGCACAAAGAGAAACCGGAAGAATTAAAAATGGAATCCCAGGACGTTGAATCCTGGAAAAATTGTTTACCTCCACGTTCCGTCACAATCAAGGCAAGATTAGATCCATCCAATTCGGCTTCCTTTGTGGGGAGATCTGTATTGGGTAAGAAATGGAGAATGTCAGTGAGAGTTAATGCGAGACCGCGACCCGGTACGGTTAAACAAAGAGAGGTCGAGGAACTCACATTCCCCAGGAATAAGTGGATCATCCACAGCGTTAAGAGCAAATACTGGAATGGAGAACTGATTGATGCGCTTCGTGACGACGGCGTCGTCGTAATATTCCAGTACATCCGTATATCCGAACTGTGGGACGGTAAAGTGGGAATCTAGTAAATAATTCACAAAAAGACGGTAAAGTATACAAACAAAAATTCAGCGAATCAGGAAGTCGAGGAGGATTGAACGCATATGCCGCTGCTTGATAGTCTGGAGATTAGTTTACTTTTAATATTAATATTTAATAACTAACCAAATTCCCGGAGTGTTCGGCTGCTCAGCACTTTATCGAAATCCCAACAGTCCCGACGCTGGAGGACATCACGGTGCCTAAAATGAATCAAAGCTAAAATGTTCGGACCCTTCAGATTCCGTAGGAGCCTGCCAGCATGTTCACTTACTTTACGGTCAGCTCTGTAAGATTTGAGGTCAGGGTATAGTTGACAATGTACTTGTTGACGAACGGAGTCTCCAGGCTACGCGTACCTGCAAGCGGGTCCCAACAGATACTGAGCACAAAGGCAGCTGCAAAGTTTTCTTTGGCTTCAATTGGATGTCCAATAAGATATTGGCAAAGCACCATTCTAGAAAAAAATTAAAAGTCATATTGAAATATGCTGCTCCAGTTACTGTCCCAAGGATATCCGCCTGCCGAGTTTATACCCCCCAAGAGAAGTTCCAATCGCGACCATCTTTTCCTTTGGATGCTTCTGCTTGAGATGAGCAATTACTTCCATCACATCTATGAAATAATTAAAAAAAAAAAAAGGTGGTAAAATAAATAAATAAAAAGATTAGTTTTCTTTTAAATATTCATTTAATCTAGAATTTATATTAAAGTTAGAGGTTTGAGGTATTTCACAGAAGCGTTAACTTACCCTCATACTTGGTCGCACAATACGTCCGCGGCGTCTTCAAGGCGACCCCGCCCAAGCCTCGATTGTTCAGAACGTAGACGCGAGATCCGACTTTCGTACATGCCAGGGCGAGGGACTTCACATACGAAGTCTGTGAGCAACTGGTAAGTCCAGGAAGGAGGAATATAATGACACCCTCTCTGAAATAATAAATAATGACGAAATAATTCATACTAAGAGAAGCCGGCTGAGCTATTTAGAGCATTAGGTATCGATTGCTCTACTTCCGCTTACTCATCTGGCGTTGACGGGCCACGCTTGTCACTCGGCTCGAGGCAATCCAAGGCCAGTTCCCCGCCATCTTGGAGGCTGACAATTTCCCGAGTATAAGGGAGGAGTTGGGAGTCCGAGATTCGCTGGAAGAGTCCCATCAGAGACTGAAGCCGCCCCTCCCAATTGTACCAAGTTGGCCAGTATTTCTCATTCAGGATTGGGACATGCTCCAGGAGGAAGGACTTCAATTTGTTGCTCGCATAAATTTTCGGTTTCTGAAAATCACAATTTCTAATTTATTTTGATTTCCACAATTCTTTGCCAATTTATTGGGAATTGTGTTGACTTTTAGCTCGGATTTATTCATGAAGGAAGCTCAAACTATTGACAGAATCAACCCACGGCATACGTGGAGTAAAACACTGCCATCATAATTATCAGGAATCAAATAAAATCGGAACGAACGTATTGAGGATAGGCGGATTGAAAACTGCAAAGATTTCGAAAAATTTTGCTAGTTTTCAATTCAAATTGATTTCTAGCCTGTTCTACCTATTTAGTCATTGCCCAGTCGCGTCTCAGGGAATAAAAAATTTTCTCTTATTTATGACTGAAGTTTATCGATTTTGGTTGAATCTGTGGTGAGTCACATTCACATACATAAGTTAACCTGACCACACTTCGACTTTCTAGAACTTTCTCCAACGGTACGAAGGGGAGGTGTATTGCTAATAATAGGCATTTAAAAAAGGTTATTCTATTCCTTTTTCAGGGAATTGGATTTCTAACGTACGCCTTAAAAACCATAACAGGTATTGTTGTGGCAGAAAGAGGAAATTCTTACGAGGAGAAAGTTATTGATTCGTTCATGGAAAATTTTCCGGATTTATATAAACTCACAATATTGGTCAATCCCATTTCCCACGGAGAAATTGATGGGACAAAATACCAGACCTTTTAGCAGCTCTTTGTGGACCCCAAGGGCGAAGCGGAATTAATCGACACTCGACGCGCTTATATTGATTTGTCCAGAGATAATAAAATCAGGACTTACCTGAGCCACATTAAAGACGTAGTAGAGTGACAGGAGGGTCAAGCTGGAGGCTGCTGAGGTCCAGAACACGAAATTACTTGACTCTGCTTCCAGACTCATTCTTCCAGCTTAATTTGATTCCTGGAAAGAAAGAATTTGGAATTAGAGCCCGTTCTTTGTCCGTCTCGCTCCATCAATTTTGCTGGAAGTAACTAAAACTGGACAGGGAGAGGAGTAAATTAATTGGTATCCTGCCTACCCGGAACACTTCCAAATCAGAGTCAGGTGGGTCGGGTAGGGTTGTGATAAAGAATATGCAGATGGGATGAGATACTGCGGGAGGTACCAATAAAGTTCACACAGAAGAAAGGAGGATGTGAATCAACAGATGAAAGCATTAATAGTATTGGGAATGTGAATTTTTGTGAATTAAATGATTCAAGCTTATGCTTACCCCGTGTTGACCTCCAACTCCAAGCTGAGAAGAACAAAAAATATTTGGCAAAGGACAAACTCCAATGTCCACGCCTGCACGTTGTTGAGGAGCAATCGGCACGAGATGTTCACATAAGTAGTGATTAGATAACGAGAGATTGGCAAGTGAGCTATGGACCGGAAATGACCAATATAAACATAAAACTGACGAGTGGCATTCATGGGTCACTTTACCACTTCCACTCCTTCCGTTAAAGGCTTCTGCTTGACAGTGAAGGGAATCGCCAAAGGTCCCCACTGTTTTAAGAAAAAGTTCAGTAAAAGAGTTTACCCAGGCCGGAACCGGGCGGCGGTCGTCGTCGGCTCGGGGGAAATGACCAACAACCCCGAAATAGACCGACGCCAAATCCCCCTGTGTTGACTCCCTGAAATCCTTTCTTTTACTGGTGCACAAACACAGGCGTGGGTGAAGATAACAATGGATGCAAAAACCTGCTTATTTCTCAAGGTAAAATGGTTATCTTGTTACAAAACAATTTATAAATTCTGAGAAGGATAAGAACGTGTCACTTTAATGAGTAGCCCCTGGGGGTCAACCGGTCAACCCGTTGGTAGTAATGCGATGCCCCAAGCACAAATGCACATCAACATCAACCTTCCAAAAGGAAGGATGGGAAGCCGCCGCCGCTAGGCAAATGGGCTCATGGTCGGTCATCTCTCGTATATGCCATTACAATAGTGTATTATTGTGATCATGCAGATATATCTTTGATTAGAATTCAATTTACAGTTCAGGAAAGAGAGGCCATTTGTACAGTATGGGATAATTTAGCAGTAAAAATAACAGAATCGTAAGTTTGCATAATTTACGGATCGCTGCCTGATGCTGAAGTAGTGTCATTTACAATATGGTCGGAACGCTGTCCGGAGAATTCAGTCTCACCAGGGTCTGGGAATTCTACAGTTGGGTAGTAGTAGGATAAGCATCTGATTTGTTCACAGATGAATGGAAGCGTCCTCTCGCAAACTTCTGGGCTGAATACGGTACGTCGTGTACTCATTGCTCTCATGGTGAGGCAGTGACTACTTCTCAGTTGTGATTGGCTATTGATTGGAAATGACGTTTAGGATAATTAGTTCCATTGTTGCATTGTACGCTGATACTGGAATGAGTAATGGGAATGCTTACGCTGATGGTACGTTCTGACGCTGTTGGAGGCCATTTTCAACGACAAAGGAGGAATTCATCTGCTCCCCATTGCTCATCCATAACCAGGAGTCTGCGCCCAGCCGATTCCCACTTGTCCAGTAGTCTCTGACACCGCTAACACTATTCCCTGGAGAGAAGGCAATTAAAGGCAGAGAATGATTTGTGAATGCATAGAATTGAATGCAGAGCAGAAGTTCTCCAGTAAAGGAGTTGTAGTTGACCTTCAGTAGAGGTTAAGTACAGCGCAATGGCATCAATTTCCTCTTTGGTTTCCAGTGTCACCAGCTGAAGTCCCAGATTTCGGCAGTATTCGTAGGCCAAGAAGAAATTGAGAGTTGGAGCATACGGCGAAGTAGTACTAAACCAGTACTGATTGTTTCGCATCATGACCAACTTGATATTCCCAGCAACTCCTGCAAAGAAAAGGTACACGCAACACAAATTAAATTGAATTCTTTGATTAAATTGACATGATCAATCACCGTGAAAGGAGGAGTTTCCTTACCCCTGCTTTCGCTGGAACTGAAAACTGTGCAGCATACAAACAGAGCAATCTTGATGATTCCGCTCATTGCGTTTTAGTATTTTGAAGGACGGAATACGGGAATAATCAAGAGTCACCTCCAGTCCGGTGGAATGCTCACCCTAAACTAAAATTCAATCCGAGAACGTGATGAATCCATAAACTTGTTTTGTTAGACGATGATCCTGGATTGGACAAAAAAAAAACAAGACACGACACACCTCAAGAAATCCATTCTCCCGATTCCATGTGTGGAGCAAGGGATCGTGGGCCCTAATCTTCTCCGTGAAAATTGGATGTAAGTAATTACTCGGCACAATGGATTCAATTTAATTTAAGGTGCAAGGTATGACAAGGTCATAAACTCTCTTTGTCGGCGACGGCGGCAGCCATCGGTTCGTTTTCAACTTCCATCCAAGATCGTTCTCACGTCTTGATACTTTCTCCATCGAACGAACCACAAAAAATATTCACGTTGTCTCTCGCCTCAAGAACAAAAGTTATTTGCCTTCCAAAGTGTCTGTCAATCATCGTCCCATCAACTCTCACTCCACTCCACTCCACAGCCACCAAGAAGAACATGCGCCCAAATTCATGTTTAGAAATAAATTGAATTTATACGTTTCCTGCATCGAATTAAGATCTAACAGTTGACGGAAGGGGACACGAAATGGAGCAAAGTGATAACAGAATGATAAAATATTAAGAATTTCATATGAAAAGTATAAAATTGTAGATCAGACTTGGTAGAAGTGTTCGGAGTATTTAGTTGAGGATGATAATGATTTAGGATATATGGTAATGATCACTTCTTGAGACTCAGCAAGGTAATGATATCCTCGGCAGTTGGACGCTTTGCTGGGTCAGTTTCAGTGCAACAGTAGAAGATCTCAAGGATCTTATTGTAGGAGGTCCCAAATTCCAAATCCGGAAGTGAAGGTCGAGTGCCTGCGTGAAAAAGACACATTTGATATGCATTAGGTTTAAAATTTAGAAACATTAGTTGGAACTTGGAAGGAGCAAATGGTGCGGGCATAACACTAATCTCGTTTACCTATTCGTTCCGCCAGCATCTCGTCATACGTAGACTCATCAAAACTTGCATCCGAATCGGAGCACCCCTCTTCATCCGGGAGATGAGGTGGGTGGAGGGAAATCATCTCAAAAATCGTTAGTCCAAATGGATAGATGTCTGCCTTGGATGTTATTGGATACTTTGGATTGCCTAATGGTAAAAATTCAATGAACCCATGTTAATATCAATGTAGAGAGTGTAAGTTGGGAACTACAAAAAAATTATACAGAGGAAAGGATAATACCATTTTGTTGAAGGACTACTTCCATGGGATTCCAAACTTCAGTACCAATGTAAGAGCCCTCGACGGTCCCGTCCGTATCCAGTTTCCTAGCAACTCCAAAGTCACAGAGTTTCGCCACCTCGAATTCTCCAAATACGAGGACATTGGCACTCTTCAGATCCCCGTGAATGAATTTCTTCTCTTCATGTAAGTAGTCCAGAGCCTTCGCAACGTCAAGGGCCACTCTCTCAATGCGCCTTGCAGGGAACGGACCCGACGGGCAGTCTCCAGACTGCATCATACGGCTTTCAATCAAGTCGCTTAATGAAGAAGACGCTTTCTCCATTGCCAAGATTGGAGGATCTACACTGAATTGCTTGAATCCGACAATGTTAGGATGGATCAGCTGCTTCAGGACATTGGCTTCGTACTCCAATCGGTCTCCGTACATGGACGTGGATGATTTTATCTTTGTGATTTTCTTAATCGCCCAAGGAGAGCGGGTCTCTCCAGAAGTTTTAGGTGATCTCTCCAAAAGGTACACACCAACACCTGCGGAAAATCGATCGATAAAATGAAGTTATAAATCCCAACCTTTTCTTGCCAATACCCCCATCAACTCAAGCACAAATTGGAATTGGAAATGGCCAGCTTCCGGCTATACACCTAACCTGTTCCATATCCCAAGCGCTTCATCAACGGTGATGCCGGCACCGTGAGAGCAGGACTTCTGTTGGATCCTCCTCTCAGCTCAATCAGACGTTTCGTGGTGGCAGACGACTTCGGCGTGGTAAATTGAAGTGCCTCGTAATTGCATTCTAATGGAGGAGATGAACCTTGTCCTCGAGGAGGGAATGAGAGGACTCCCGGACTACAATCACCAGCACCACCGCTACTGGCGCTACTACTGAGAGAAACTGATGAATGATTCATTGCAACCAACACCAACACAGCCAATACAGAAATAATTTCTACTTGCACTTGGACTCAACAACGAACATGAATGATTTTTTATATGAAGTCCCACACGAAATAACTAATTTAGACACGACACACGACAAACAAACTTTCGAATTTAGTATTATGGGTAATTTATTACTTGTTAGATTCCAAGAAACAGCATGAGAGATGAGAGAGAGAGAGAGAGAA
>Ga0194135_10001678_pt1 | contig 13301 bp, 18 predicted proteins | sample LitLau_LLRF_2013_FD_134024 | JGI IMG/M metagenome (GOLD analysis project Ga0194135, IMG submission 134024) | Freshwater sediment microbial communities in response to fracking from North America - Little Laurel Run_MetaG_LLRF_2013 (version 2) | ecosystem: Environmental > Aquatic > Freshwater >...
AAGGCAGAGAAAAATAACTTTGAGCTGGAATTAAGTTTGGTCTTTGGTTATCAATCAGTGATGATGGCGAATAGCGGCGATGAGATCGTGCCCCGAGACGGTGGCGGGCAAGTGTTTGGGTGACACATTCATCGTAACGATTACGATAGTCCTAATTTAAGACATAGAATTTTAGCCTATTCGGGAAACTCAGTACAGTTTTTTATGGATGTTTGGCCACTTGGGCTCACGCTACGCATATCGGCGTATCCTGTGTTGAATTAATTAGAATTAATTTTACGAGGCAAGGGAGGCGATCTGGAAATTCTGAAAAACGTCAAAGAGGGTAGATTGCGAAGCGAGGGAACGAATGCAAAGGGGGAACGAGACGAAGTTAATAATAATCTTGGGGTAGTGGTAGTGGTGGTTTGCCAAAGCAGGAGAAATTAATTAATAATAGCTAATAGACGACGTACAAGCATTTTCCAGTTCGAAGCATTCTGAATCTGATTTTGCATCCCCAAATGATCTTTTAGCAGCGCAGCATTGCAGTAAAACGACGACATTAAAAACGCAGCCAAAAACCAAGTTCACTGTTGGAGTTGAATCACCTTACTCCTTACACTTACACCAAATTGACCACAAAACTTTTATCAATAGCATTCTGGGAGGGTTATTGTGTATTTTCCTTTTTTTTTATCTTATCCCCTCCCCTTCTCCAACAGTCGGTCTCATGATAATCATTTGAAAGGTCATTTTGTCACCATGATGTATGGGATCATCACAACAGCAAGCAGGCAATAACTTTCTTTCCAGTCAGTCAGTTGTTTTTTTGTCAGCCATCAAACGCATGCTTTTCAACGTCCCTTCTCTCCACTTCCTTTCTATTTTCTACTAATTTTGAAACAAAGCCCGTAAATCCTTTTGGTTATTATAATTTTTCAGGACAATTGAAGGGGAAGCTTGGATTTGCCTATTCCTGTGAGGATTCCAAGGAAGAAATATATGATTCCTCCCTACCACGTCAGACACCACCATTAATCATCACAAACTGGGAGTTTAGGCACGAAGTGAACAGTGCAAAGTGTCGATCGATTGAGGATGGACCGGGGTAGTTTCGTCCATTACGGTTATTGCAGGTCCAGGATAAGGATGACCCTGGAGTGCCTCCTCGTTCTCCTCATCTCCGTCAGTTTTCTTCCGTTAAATGACGGGACACTCACCTTTCAAAGTCATCATTTGTCCAAAAGATCTCACTTTACATTTAGTCAAAGTTCGAATCCACCTGTCTCCGAAAACGCGCAGGAACTTGGTATCCAAAGGACAGCAGTGGAAGAAAACCCATTTCGTAAAATGAGGACAAAACGCGCTGCTGCTGATACCAATTCATCGGAACCGAAGAACCCTATTGACAGGCCGCAAGTTGTAAGAATTTTTCCCTTTATGTTTAGTGTACACCCCTCCTCCGGCCATTTTCTAGCCTTTTCCACAATACTTCCATTGAGATATGGTTTTACTAATTGTAATTGTAAGCCCCGCAAACAGTCTCTCACGCTATGCATTTACTAGAAGTTTTTCTGATAATATTTTTTGTGACGTTCATCATGAATCGTTTTGCGACTATAAATGCTAGAATATTCTACCAGCAGCCAGCAGCTATTAACGCCACTTCGAAATCCGTCACATCCTGCTTATTCGCTGAGTGAAATTTAACGTAGTGAAATGCTTATTCAGTCCCAAATTATTGAGGGAAAGATTATGTCCAATGTTAGTATGCGCAGCAACAAGCAGAGAAGAAATGCAAATATAAAATACCTCTCAGGTGCCGGAGACATTTACAAATGTACCTTTAGTAAATTACACTGCATGCACTGGGCACTGGCCTGCGCCTGCACGCACGAACTCCGAACTCCTCCTATGATGTGGTTCCCTTCAGGAGAAAGTTGTGTGTAAAGATTTCAAGCCGTGTTATCATTAATCTCTACTCTAATTTAGATAATTTTTTCTAAATTTGTCCCACCGCTAAAACCTAAGGCTGATGGTGAAGTGTCTGTCCAAGAAGATTTACCATTGCTATATTTTCACTTTACAGACAAGACTTTATGATTCGCACAACCAGCTCCTCGTTCATTGGGCTGGATTTGACGTAATTATTTGCTTGTCCAGAGACAGCAAATCTGGATCACCATCAACTCTCTATATCTCTAACGACTACGGATCCAACTTTCAGAATGCGTCTCAGCAACTTCTCATTGAGGAGAAAAACGTGACAATTTTGCCAACACTCGACAAGTTCTTCAATCACCCGAAAAACAATGGACATGTAATGCCTCACTGCTAAATCATATTTACTAACTCTTATGATTCATTTTTGAATATCTCTGAATTTCAGTTTTTGTTCACTGATGTTCACAACAAGTTCATTTTCACCACTACCGATTACGGAACAACTTTTGTTAAGAAAAGACTTGAGTTTGTGCCGGATGAAGTCTCATTTGACCCAAACTCGGATCGGAACCTCGTTATTTACGAAACCTCCACGAAGGAGCGCCGGGTAACTCAGCAACTTTATGTTATAAATGTATCCATTTTTTTTCTTCTAAACTCATGATTTTGATTTGGTGCAGCTATTTGTGTCTTTGGACTTTGGATTGAATTGGCGATTGGTGGAGGAGTCGGTGAAGTCTGTGGCATGGGATGAGTCAGTCGTTCCAACTACTTTGTATCTGGGGAGAGGAGAACCAAACAAGCTTGTCACCGTTTTATCATCCACATCACTCTTTCGGAATCCAGAGGACACACACGTTTTGTTGACAGATGTTGAGGAGTTTGATGTAAAGGACGAATATATTTTTGCTACCAAGAGGAATGCAGTGAGTCATTCCATTGTTATCGTATTTAACTCGAGTTTAGTTAGTAGGCGGAAATCACGGTTCAAAAATCTGTTCTGCCCAAAAATCACTTATCCTAATGTATTCAAACTCGCTGATTCCTTACCTTCTTACCTTAATTTTTTTGATGAACTTTGAGGGCGAACGAATTGATGGGCAATGAAACTAATTAACGATGTGATATTTTCTTCTTAGGAGAATGATTTACAACTGTTCATCTCATACAAGCGTGGAGAATTCCTACAGGCCTTGTTTCCCAATGAATTCCCTTCCTTGCACTTTCACATTGCGGATGTTTCCAACGGTCAGGTAACGTTAGAACAGTGTCATGAAATAGTGGCCTTACCACAGGCATGGGTTGATTATTTTTAATTATAATATCACTTCGTTTCTTGTTTAAACTTCATAGATGTTTGTTTGTGTGACTCATAACGAAACGCTTACGAACCTCTACATTGGAAATGAACCAGCGGATACCAATGAGTCTCCCAAGTTTTCCTTATCACTAGAACGCATAGTTTTCTTCAAACCTAATTTGACCTGGACAGACTCATGGTTGAAGTAAGTGACACGGACACCATTTAATTAATGATTCAATGATTCATTTTCATCCAATGCTTAACCATTTGATAATTTCTATTACAGTGACGTAACTGAGGAACCGTTCGTGGAACTCCATCATATCGAAGGACTTCGAGGAGTTTACATTGCTAGTCAATTCAAGGGTTCGGCAGTGTCAAATACAAAGTTTGGTTTGGATCAAATTCATTCCTTGATCACCTTTGATCAAGGCGGCCTATGGGGCCCACTTCATACTCCCGATGTGGACGATGATGGAGAACCAATATACTGCAAATTGGCAAGTGACAACTATAATACTATTTTCTAGTTCAATGGCCTCCTGGGAAGAGAATGAGACGATGATGACAATTACCATGTTCACAATTTTGGGAGAAACCTATGTTTCCAGTTTCATGCCTACAACTAGGGGGTTCCTATTTAGCCTCGGGAAGGTCTGAGACAAGGGCCACTAAATGTTCTAGCAGGACATCTCTGTAAACAGAGAGTGGGGAAAGAGAAAATGATCGTGTGTCAACTGCTCACTTCCTCCTTATGCCTGGGATACAAGCGGGTCTCCACATAGAAATCTGTGAGTTGATGGCGATAGGGGAAAGTGAGTTTGGGAAATCTCCATGGCCGGCAACATAAGTGTAATTTGTGGGGTGAAACTTCGTTTCATAACTCAATTCAGACTACATTGAGACTGGATTTAGGGTTCTCTCCAAATATGAGTGAAGAATAAAGAACTGAATGTCTTCGACTAACTGAAAATCCTCTATACTTGAATTTATTAAGATCTAATGAATTTTTATTTCTTTTCAGGCGGCCAATTACACAAAACAGAACTGCTCTCTACACATCAGCCAACGACTCAAAGAGCTCTACCCACATACACGAGCGGTCCCTATTCTTTCCCAAAAGTCTGCTGTGGGACTCGTCATGGCCACTGGAACTGTGGACAATTCACTCAAAGGTCATTTGGGAGTCTTCATTTCTACAGATGGAGCTGCACATTTCAAACAGGTAAATCGTTACTCTGGAATTAATATTTACTTGATTCGCATTGAAGGTAACTAAATTTGATTCCAAATCCCTGCACTTCCAGATTCTACAAGGGAACTATTTGTACAATTTCGGGGACCATGGTGGAATTATTATTGCTGTTAAGTACTACAAGCTACATGAATTGACAAATACGCTTCTCTACTCGACTGACGAAGGAAACTCGTGGAAGACGTTCCAGTTTTATGAAAAAGAAATTCGTGTCCTGGGTCTAATGACTGAACCCGGGGAAAACACAACAATCTTCTTCATCTTCGGTTCAGACACTACAAAATCTAGACACTCTTGGGTACTCATCAAAGTAGACATGAAGAAAGCGTTTGGTAAGTACATGAAAAACAGCATCTGTCGTCTATGCTACCAAAATGCGAACATCTCATCATGGATTAATCTTTTGGCAGATCGCCAATGTGGGCCAGACGACTATAAGGAATGGTCTCCTTGGGATGCTCAACCGGGTCGGCATTGTCTTCTCGGTCGGACAGATTATTATCAGCGCCGAGGTCCGAATGTTAATTGCTACAATGGGGTTGCATATGAGCGACCGGAGCGAACGAAGCCATGTCTCTGCAAACGAACGGATTTTGAGTGGTAAGATTTTTTTTTGATTTTATATTTTTTAGATCATCATCATACCTCGCTACTTTACAAATTACTTGTATCTTTTTGATTTCATTAAGCGATTTCGGGTATGTGGAACTGTATGGAGACACGAAGCAGCGATGTGTGAAGGATGTTTCTGATACAAGTCCTGGAGTAAAATCAGAATGGTGTAAACCTGGAGACCTTTATTACAATCGGACTAAAGGTTACAGGAAAATTCCAGGAGATTTATGTCAGGGAGGAGAGTCTGAAACTTATTTGCCAACAACAACTCCATGTGCTGTAGGGTAAGTTTGATGTTCTTTTTTTTCCGTAAAATACTACCAACTGCAATCAGATAAAAAAAAATTTCTGCCTTTAGGAATGAATCAGAATTCCTGATTGTGGCGAAACGAGACTCTGTGCTTCGCATTAACCTCAACGACTTCACGCAAGTGGAAACTCTACCGCTTGGGAATGTTCGAGCTGCTGTTGCAATTGATTTTGATCTAAAAAATAATTCCATCTTCTGGTCTGACGTGAATAGAGATCACATTATGGTAACCATCAAGATATTGAGAAACTCCGAAAAGTGGATTGATTAGTGAACTCATCTTTTTAATATTGTGATCTAGCGTCTTCATTTGGATGGAATGAGTCTACCGGAGGTTCTGGTTTCAGGAGATTTGACATCAGTTGAAGGCCTAGCTTTTGATTGGATGGCGAGGAATCTCTACTTTGTGGATGGGTCACGAAAGACGATTGAGGTGATCAAAACGGACGTATTTGTCCTGAGAAGAATGAGAAAACAAATTCTGGGCCCTAAAGTTCTGGACAAGCCACGTGGAATTGCAGTTCATCCTGCGAAGGGGTAAACCTTCATGATTGTTTATTTTTCTCTTTATCAAAATGACACGTTGTCTTTGTTCTTTTCCACTCTATCTTCTAGGTTTGTCTTTTGGACGGATTGGTCAAACACAACTCCTTACATTGGACGCTCGGAATTGGATGGCAGTAACCCTTTGAGAATTGTAAACAATGCGGATGACTCAAGTCCAACTAAACTTATTAAATGGCCAAATGGGATTACAGTAGACGTCGTAAAGGATTTAATCTACTGGGTGAGTCTGCCTGTGTGTATCTGAGTCACAGAGTAAATATCGTCTTGAGTTATTCTATTAGTATATTTGGAAGCATGTCTAACACTTGCTAAATGTTTAGGTCGATGCCAACACGGATGTGATGTACACAGCGGATTTGAATGGGAAAAATTTGAAAACTTTTCTCGAGAAAGACGTATGTGAATTGCCTAATACTCTCCCTAATAAAGTTTGGCTTTCAACTGAACTACTTTTGTTTTATGTTTCAAACAGCATCGTATCTCCCATCCGTTTGCCGTTGGAGTTTACAAAAACTTTGTATACTGGGATGACTGGACAACTCGGTCGATTTACGCAACAAGGACAGACACTCCTAATACCAAGGAAGGAATTATTACCATACAGGATAAACTACCGCGTCTTATGGATTTGAAGGTTGGGAATCTTATAAAATTGCTATGACTGATCATTAGTAAATCTAACATATGTAAGTTGTATTAATACGCAGGTTTATGGCATTCATTCACAAACCGGCACGAACCAATGCTCTGGATCAAATGCAACCTGTAAGCATCTCTGCTTTGCCACGCCTAATGAGAATGGCACACGACATGTTTGCCAATGCCCGGATGGTCTTGCAATGCGAAATGGAGAATGTCTTTGTCCAGATGGGAAACCTGTTGACAACGGGTTCTGCGGTAAGTCATTGATTTCCGTTTACCACTGAAGACTGAATCAGACATCGAGAATGATTACAGAATTCAGTTATTCTGTACTCTTAGCCTCAAATTGTAACGATACAAAATCATTCAAGTGCAAGTCGGGTTATTGCATTCTCCCGAGATGGCGATGTAAGTTATCCGAACGCTTTTTTGTTTATAACTTATTGAACTATGGGAGTTAAATAACGTTTTAAATTAACTTTGGTATAGGTGACGGGGAAGGAGATTGTGGACCAGGGGATGATAGTGATGAAGAAAATTGTGATGCTGAAAACACGTGTGCTGAGAATCAATTTAGATGTGTCGCTGATGGTAAATGTAAGTAACTCACAGAAAAAAAATACCGAAAATATCCCAGTATTCCCCCACAGAAGGTAATTAGGCGTTCGACAACAACTAGTTTAATTTTACTCCCGTAGGTATTCCAATTCACTGGCGGTGTGATCTGGATATTGATTGTGAGGCCGATGGGTCTGATGAAGTTGACTGTGGTAAATAACCTGCTTTTATTCAATGCTTTCTGGCGTTTTTTTTTAAATCTGATTTTCATTTCTTTTAGAATATCCGATTAATACCTGTAAATCCGATGAACATTTCGAGTGCAGTAATAAGGTATGGTAAACTACAGTGGGGAATTCCTAAACCAAAGGCATTGCTTATTTTATTTTTTATTGGTTTTTGTGTTTTTAGCAATGTATTTCCAAGAAGTGGGTATGTGATGGTAAGTCCGTTTCAACTTGACTTTTTTTCTGATTACACATGTAATGTGTTTAAAAATGGGCTGTCATTAATTATTAATTATCGATATGTTTGAATATAGGAGAAGATGACTGCGGAGATGGAGGTAGCGATGAGAAGAATTGTACCACCAGTCAGACTCCAGTTCGGACTCCTTGCAAAGTTGACGAATTCGAATGTGCAGACAAGCGTTGTCTTTCCATGTAAGTGGGACTCTTTGTTATCATAAGTTATTGTTAATAGGGAGCTCATTTTCCTTCTTTTGCTTTTTTTTTAGTGCTTGGCTTTGCGACGGCGACTCTGGTAAAAATGAATTCAATATGCCTTGAATACAATTAGTTTGTGAAATAATATTTATTGAGAATTAATTGATTAATTATAAAGACTGCTTTGATGGGAGTGATGAATTGAACTGCACTGGGAACAAGTGTCCGGAATGGAAGTTTCAGTGTGCTACCTCTGGGGAATGCATAATGAAAAGTTGGAAGTAAGTGTATCAGGGCTTATGGTTTTGTGAATAATGTGATTCATCTCGTTTCATTAACTTTCTTTAGGTGTGACGGAGATGCGGACTGCAAAGATCACTCCGACGTAAGACCTGTTGCTCTCACTCTCTATCTACATATTATAGAATACGGATTAATATAATACTATTTTGTAGGAGATCAATTGTACGACCAGCGGAGCCCCAGTTCCCCCTGAGACACCAGGATCGATGTTTGAAAATTGTAGCGAAATGGATCAAATGTTCCAGTGTGCCGGAAATGATGCACCCTGCATACCTGTATTCTGGGTGAATGTAAGTTGTTTTCCTTTACTCCCTTTCTCCCTTTCAAACCAATTCGTAGAAATTGCAAATACAACTTTCTAGGATGGAGTCGAGGATTGTCCACTTGGAGATGATGAATTGGATGAAGGTACAATTTTCTTCATTCTTCATTCACAATTTTCCTTCTTGTTGGGAATTAGAATTTATTCATTTATCTTATTTTGTTGTATGTATAGATGAGGCTACAAGTCCACCCAATTTCACTGTGCGGCCTCCAGCTAAAACATGCCCTTCTAATCATTTTCAGTGCAATTCTGGTATGTATTTTTTTATGAAACGATTGACTCGTTGACATCTCAACATTCTGTTTAAGGTGATTGCATTTACGAGTCCAAGTACTGTGATGGATTCAGTGACTGTAGAGATTCCTCAGACGAGCCGGCGTCCTGTGACTCTATCATCGAGAGGGCATGTCCTAAGGGATTTGTCAAATGTGGACTATCATCGATATGGTAAATAAAACCACTTTTCTATTAAATACATTTCTGGGTGGATGTAGGCAATTTATTGAATCACATGTTCTTATCAGTATTCGACTAGAAAAACTGCGAGATGGAATTGTGGATTGTCCCAATGGATTCGATGCTGATTTTGGAAATAGAAGTATGTTCTACAGCTGCATACGGAGAATTACTTATAGTGACGATAAACAAATTATAATTGCTTCAACTTCCTATTTCCAGCGATTATTAGTACGGAATGTAACCCTGGACAGTTCCTTTGTGATGATTCAATTTGCCTCCCTCTCTATCAACAATGCGACGGGACAGCAAATTGCATGGATGGCCAGGATGAGAGGACTGACTTGTGTAAGGATCACAAGACGATCTATCAGGCAAGTTATCGTTTTTTCTACAATTTAATTGTTGGAACAGGAATTAATGCTCATTTCACCAACAGGTTGCTGGCATCTCAGTTGATCAAGACGAGTACTTTCGTGGAACTGCTTTCGTGGAATGGTGGCTTCCTAGCTCGTTCAAAGGTCCAATGGAGTTCTTGCCTTCTTTCTGCGAAGTCGTGTCCAAAATTTGTCAGAATGCTACATCATGGACAAAGCAGAGAAAATATGAAATTGGGAGCGAGGATAGCTTGAAGCAGTTGAAACCTTTCACAAACTACTCCGTCACTGTTTATGTGCGCAGAAACAAGGAAGTCTATCCTCCAGCAATCTACTCTCACTTTCTGACTTTGGAAGGGCGTAAGTTTTTACAGGCAAGGGCTTTCGTGTTTTAATGTTTTTAAATTCACCACATTCTGGACTTATTTAGCCTCAAGTCCACCCTTCAATGTCACTGTCTTCCAACCAGACGTTTACAACCTCTGCGTTGCCTGGAATCGTCCTCTCTATCCCAACGGGAACATTACAAACTATTCCGTCTTCTTCAATCCACCTTTGCCACCCTTGTCGGTCGTTTCACTATCGGAGAAACTCTGCATTTCCAACAAGCTTTCAAACCCGGATTTCATACCAGGGACGAACTACACATTCTGGGTACAAATTCTGCTCATTCTCTTCTTATTTTAGTTAAACATGAACGATTTTTTCCTTGTAGCCCCAGCTACTAAATAAGTCACCTCTTCTTTCCCTTACAGGTCACAGCAACAAACGGATTCAATACGACTATACCCTCAAAAGCAGTCAGTTATGTATTCCATGATGATGTCGCTGAAATACAGAGTGTCGATGCCAAAGGTAGTGCCGAACTCAACATTCTCTTTTCCTTCTATAAAACACTTCGACTGTACCTTAATTGGCTTCTTTAATTTATATGCGCAGCAGTATCGGAGTCCGTCGTAACACTTGGATGGATGGCCACGAAGAAAAGTGTAAGTGAGTACGAAGTTACTTATGAGAACCAAGGAGGCACCTATCAATTTTCTACAAAAGTGAAATCCAAGACAAACCAAATTACGAGTAAGTACAAAATACGTTCAACATTACGGCAGTGTTCATTCATTACTATTGATTTTGAAACAGTTGAAGAGCTTCCACCGGGTACGAAGTTCCGATTTGTCATTGTCGCTGTTCATAATGGGATGTATGGTGCTCCTTTCAAGGGCTTCTTTTCAACGAAAGGTAACCAATTAGAACTTGAATTATAACGTTCTTGAATAGATAATTAAGTATAGTACCTCGACATTTCCAGGTAAGCCTTTACCGAAGGTCCAGGGATTGAATTTAACCATTTCCGTTTCCAACATCATCACGGCAACTTGGTCACCGGTTGTTGAAGATCGATCCAAAGCATGGAACTATGTTGTCTTCTACGGAAAATCTGTTCGAGACATCACAAGCAATCGTAAGTCACGGTTTACTAATACTATAAATAGTAGAGTAACTTAAGCCGTTCTCAACTGAAGAGAGTCGAATTTCGTCTTTCACTTTAGGAATGCAAATCAAAACGAAAGATACAACAGCTGATCTGAAACATTTGGATGCATGTGAGAATTATTTGGTGGACGTGGGAGTTGTCGGTCCTAATGGAGGGATTGGTCCAATGTCTTCGGGGAAAAGAATTAGGACGGTCATGGATGAGAAAGCTCCCCCGAAGAATATTGGAATCGAAGGAGGCAGCGACAATGCTACAATTATTCTTAGCTGGGATGCTCCCTGTCCTTTCCTCGAAAAAGAAATTGGATACAATGTAAAGTCCGATTTGAAGTTTCTTTTCACTACATCACGTCCTGAGCCTGATTTGTATTTCAGATAAACATCCGTGAAGTGAACCGGAATCATACATTCGGTTCTACTGACGTTGCCTACTCCAAGAACACGAAATTTAAGAAAGTGATACAAATACCTTATGGAGGTCGTTATGAGTAAGCACCAGCAGGTTTGGCTTTTATAATTCACGGACGTCATGGACTGACTGATTTTATTTTGTATCTACAGAGTTACAGTCACGACAAATGTGAGCGGCGCAAGGCCTTCAAAGCCTGTAACGTTTGATGGAATTGCCATCCCTCCTCCAAAACAACTTCACCAATGCATCGCTTGCAACGCACCGACGATATATTGGGAACCGCCTGAACTCCCAACACCCGTCACAGCCAAGGGAAAGTAAGAATTTAGTTTTATTTCATGCCAATTCAACATTTTATCCATTACACATTCAGAAGTCGTAAAACAAGAATAAATTGTACTTGTAGGGTTACATACGTCGTGTGGCTGTCAGAGGATGAATCATTTGCAAAAGCAAGGCCATTTTCTACATCCGAAATGAGTCTGAAGCTGGATGGCATTGAGAGTGAACATGTCTACTACGTGGCCGTTAGTGTGAGGGACTCTGACGGATTAGAGTCCACTCTTTCGGAGCACATTCCAATCCAGTATTTGGGTGAGTTGAGTGGTCAGTCGGAATTGTTGAAATAAACTTCGCTCATGCAAGAATTGTTGCTTATTTGGTATTTATGTGACTCGACTTTTAGGAGCAGAGACTTCAGGTCGGATTTCAATGAGTACGGGTAACCTGGTTGGGATTGTGGTGACTGTGATCGTCGTCATAACTCTCCTCGTTGCTGCCATTGGCGTTTTCTTTGTTCGTCATCGTAGACTTCAAGTATCGTTTCTCAACTTTGCAAGTTCCCACTACAGTACGAGTTCGGGAGCAGCGATTTTCCAACAGTCAGTGGGTAAGAGTAGATTAAATTGCACATTTCTCCATCCCCTCTTACTGGAAGCTATTCCCGGCTGACTGGTTTCTTATTGTCTTTGCAGAAGAGGAAATGGACTCACCAGTCATCCGCGGTTTCTCAGATGATGAGCCACTGCTTGTGGCTTAAGGAAACCCTAAAGACTCAGAAATATCTCTTCAGTTGTGAACCCTTGGTAGTGAGAAGTGAAGAGTTTCCGTCTTGTAGAGTTATACTTGAAAATGTGATACGAGGCTTTTGTGAATGCAATTGTCCACTTATGGTGCGTTACTTACCATAATGTATAGTTAGTTACGTCAGATCGCAGTCACTTTTCTCTTTTAATCTACTAAATTATTAATTAGTCCTTTTCTCCAACAAGTATTTTATGGGTTACGTTTTAGAACTTTTTATCTTATTTCCGCTTTCTTTCCGCAAATGATTTATTACTAATTTACTCTCGTGTATGAATTTAAGTTATTTGTGAGTCTACTTACTATAATTGTTTATGAAGGCCAGTCTGTCCTTGGCCTGTAAACCAATGAGACTGGTCAAGATTCTGCTCACCACCAATTCCTAATCTTAATTCCTCATTGTGTAGAAACCAACAAAAAAATGTGATAGGTCGATAGGTGTCAAAGTATTTCGTTAAGTTCGGTACACATTTAATACGACGTTTGTAATCCAAGGCGGAAGCTTCACTTTGCAAGCATTTTGAGACCTTAATAAATTTCATCGCAGTCTTATTATCTCTTTCGCTGTATGGAAAATGATCATCTCATTCTGGGGTTCCCTGGTTGGTCCATCTACAAAAAGTCTGAGCTCTAAATTATCCAAAATTATCTCACGACGAAGTATACGTTTTGTAAGGATTCCGTTTCACCAGAATTTGTATCCACCAATCGGAAGTCACAAGTGAAGTGATGATTTTTATTTGATTGGCTGTCAAGAATAATTTTAATCCTTCCGTTGTCTCTTGTGCCGCACACCTGCTGGTCTCATCAACTCTCCTAATCCTAACACCTAAGCTACCTACACACGAACTTTTCTAATTAGTAAAATGCAAGAGGAACTCAAAGTAAAATTTAAAACGTTTAATGAACGTAACCAAAATCTGTATAAAACAAACAAACAAAAAAGTTGAAAATGTGTGTCAAAATGAAGTCGTTCATAAATACAATGTAGGCACGTTAATACTCAAGAT
>Ga0194135_10001679_pt1 | contig 13295 bp, 15 predicted proteins | sample LitLau_LLRF_2013_FD_134024 | JGI IMG/M metagenome (GOLD analysis project Ga0194135, IMG submission 134024) | Freshwater sediment microbial communities in response to fracking from North America - Little Laurel Run_MetaG_LLRF_2013 (version 2) | ecosystem: Environmental > Aquatic > Freshwater >...
AAAAAGGATATACTGCGGAGAAGGAAAAAACGGGACTGACAATGAAATTCAAGAAAAATTGTTGTCATTGGAATTCCCAAACAGGTTTCTCGGGACTTGAGTGAAATTGAGTCTGGGAACCAGAATTTCTCCAACAACGTTCTAAACTGGTTTTTTTTTAATCATTGACAGGGGTCGACTAATTCGAAGCAGTCCTCAGCCGGCGGCGTCGTGGGTTCCTCTTCAGTTTCGTTTTTCACTGCCAGGGAGGGGAGCCGTGGTTTGAGTGAGGATCGTCCAAAGTCCTCCGATTCATCCACTCTTGCCTTCATTTCCAGCTCAGAGTACCAGACGCCCGGGAGTCTCACGGAGAGCCAATCAACGCTTGGGGAGGATGAGCCAGCCGGGGTCTTCTCCAAGGGAATCACTTGCGATCTCGGGATGATTAGTTCCCTTCCAGTAACTCTTACTTCGTCCATAGCCGGAACATCCGCGGCCTGTGGGGTCTCCCAAGAGTCCACTTTTGAGTCCCGGATCCTAGGAGACCCAGACGAGCCGAATGAGGACGGAAACCACCTTTCCCGCCACCAATTGGAGGATATTGAAGAGGAGTTCATCTCATCTACTCCCAAGGGCTCCCTCGAAGGGAGTACGAATGGTGACAAGTTCAAGAGACCCGCCTCTTCCTCCTCCTCCCTCAACGAATTCGAAAAGTTGGAGTCGGCAGTCCTGGAAGAGTTTGGAAAGGAAGAGCTCCTCTCGGAAATTGAGGAAGGGCCCGAGTCCCAAACTTCAGAAGCAACGGAGGTGGCGGCGGAAGAGGAGGCGGAAGTCGACTGGCAAGACTTGCTTGACCAAGGGGACGAACGACCTCCAAAACTTGCCTAACTTCACAGCACTTGAGCACTACCACCACCGACTCCAACATAATAGAGTCGAGAATATGCTAGTAATAGACAGACCAAAGACAGGCGACAAAAGGTGTACATAGCCATTCTCTCCTCCCTTCTGAATTACCTTAAGCATAAATAAAGGAATCCCGGATTGGGCAGCCGAGTGAGTTTGAGTCCTAACCAGAGCAGTTATCTTTTATTCCATATTATTCCCAACCTCCCAGTAACCAGTAATAATTTAACAAATAGACACTAAATAAATTAATAAATCCAACATCTACCTCTCTCTTTCCCCTTAAAATCGCTCCCTCTCTAAATTGTCTGGTAGTAGCTAAGCTTAAAGTTATTTTTCGTCACAACGGATAGTGAAGTCTTAAGGAGGCGGCAGAAGTAAATGCAGCAGGAAGGTGGTAGTTCGCAAGAGCTGAAGAGGCATGACAGGGCATGACCTTTAGAGTGGGTTAGTCAGCTTCAATTCAAGTCTTTCTCTCCTTTCTGGCAGAAGCAGCCTGGAAGACAGAGAGGGTACATTTGTCAAGCATAATAAAGAGATTAACGAATTGGCCCCAGCAGTAGCAGCCAACAGTTACGCCCAACCACCACCACAGAGTCCCAGAGCTTCTACATGTTCCAAGCAGGAAGAGTCATTTTTGGAAAGTATGATTATGATAAAGATCCGACCAGTCTGAAAATAATTTAAAGTGGAGTGCAGGGAAGCGTGTAGTGTGAATGAATTTTGTAAGCAAAAATAAGCCACCGCCGCTTGGAAGGAGTTTATGTTGGAGGAAATTAGAAAATTTAGGAAACGTCCTGGGGAACTGAGGGGAAATATGGCCGCATCAAAGTGTTGGAGTGATAAAGTAGGGGGATCCGATTCTAAAATTGAATTTTGGAATTTAGTATTAGCGCTGCGAATTCAAAGCAATAGGACAGGACATAGACGTTACATTACATTACTACAACCCCGTTCTGAAGCGACCGGAGACAAATGGCGGAGAAGTGGCATGTGTCGCAACTTTTCCCATCGCCAGAAAAAGAAATTAAGGGGTTACTTCTACCTGTCATCCAGTTTTTCGGTCTAACTGCTGGAGGACTCAAAAACTTCTGAAAAAAGGAAAGGGCCGAGAAAGCAGAGGAAGGACACGGTGAGCGGCAGAGGAGTCGCAAATTCGCAAATGAAAAGAGAAAAGGAAAAAGTGGATTAGTCGTCCAATAGATTTATGTGTTTTCTGTCTGTGTGTGTAAGTGGGTGTTAGGTAGTTCTGATTGGTCCCGCCCGGTAGAGTTATCCTAGCCCAACTCAAAATACATAAATTTACTCAAAGGGAGGATGGACTTCTAAAGGGATAAAAAACAAACAAAGAATAATGAGTTCAAAAAACCAAAGGGAGATTAATAAGGAGATAAGTAGATAATTGTGAGTTAGGAATTGACTAATAATGAGTGTAGTGGGAATGAGTGTTGATTGGGCGGAGGGCTTCTACTTTTTACTCCCAAAGAGCCCGCTTAGTACCTTCTTTTTCTTCTTGGTCTCTCCAGTGGGGGAGAGAGGGTCTGCTTCCCCGGATCGGCTCTCACCTCCCTTTGACTAGATAACAAAAAACAAAATGGAAACGGTTATAAGAAAATCAGTCCCATTCATTAAATTTGACCTATGGAGGAGCCTACATCGACAGTGATTGCGGACGCGGTGATGACTTTAGGAGAAGTGCCATTCCCATTGGCTACTTCTGTATTGGGATGGTTGTTAAGTCGGAGGCGCTCACGAAGTTCCTGATTCTCAACCTTCAACTCCTCCATTGATGCTATTGAGACATTCTGGAAATGAAAAGGAATTGGCAACGTGAAATTGAAGATTTAAAAAAATTAAGAGTAAGGTGAGTGGGACATTACGTCTTCTTTCTGTGAGCTGGAAAGCTTTTCTTCAAGATCCTTGGTCCGTTGAAGGAGTTTAGCGTTTGCTTCTCGCTGGAGCTCCAGCTCCGCCTCCAGGTGAGCTGTATTCCCTTGGGAAATGGAGGACTTTACTGCTTCCAACTCTTCCTCCTTCTCATGCAACTTCGCTCCCCATTCCGTCTCTGCCTTCTCAATACTCTGCTCCAGGTTACGGAGAAGGGACTCCTGATAACACGGAAAACAAGTGAATTGGTGAACTTTAAATTTTGAGTCCTTGGGTTTGACTGTCACTAAAGGGTAGGGGTCCTTATCCTTACGGCTAAATTACTACTTACGGTTTGCTTGAGTGCTCCTTGGTATTGCTCCACTTCTCCTTGAAGTCTTTGAATTTGAGGTGAATGGTCCTCGGCAGGTGGTGGCTTGGACTGGTTCTTGACCTCGTTAACAAAATCCTCTAGCCAAACCTCGGAATTCTGTAGATGGCAGAGAAAGGGAACATGAAAAGCAGAAAGTTACACTTTGACGACGACTGGAATAAGGTACTGCATTACCTTTTGTACTTCCACTCCCGTCAGACTCTCCATTCTCTTATGAATGGAGTGCAAGACGGCGTCTTTGGTAAATTGCTCCAGTTTCTCGGCTTCGGATTGAGCTGCGTTTAAACGATCTTCCAGCTCGACTTTGGTTACACGTAGACTATCCGAGAGCTTGGAATTCTCATCATGGAGTTCCTATTAACAAATGTTTTGGGTTATTTAATTTAAAAATTAGTTAAACGTAAACCCGAAGGAAAATTTCCTTACAGTATTTTGCAGTTTCAGAGTATCTGCCTCCGCTACGCTTTGGGAAATTTTCAGATTCAGCTCCTCCTTTTCTGTCGCGAGCCTCCCTACGGTCTCCTGTACCTCGGCCAATCTGGAAACAGAAAGTATAGTAAAGTGGTTGGGTTCAACCTCATTTTGGTTCAACTCTTATTTCGGACACTCTGACGGATGGGTGCGCATAGACAAAATTAAATTGTCAAACCTCTTCTCAAGTCCTTCCCCGTCCCCGACAAGTTTTTGATTGAGAAGGCGGAGTTCCTCTGAAAGGCCATCCTTCTGTTCCTGCACCTTCTTAAGCTCCAGCTCCTTCGCTTTTAACTGGTTCTCAGCCTGAATCAGACTCGACTTTGTATCTTGGAGAAGGTTCTTTGCATTCTTCTCACTCTGATGAGATTCCTGAATAAAATAAATCGATTAGGGCAAAGAACGATATGACTGTGCTGACTCCAAGGGGAATGAAAACAAAACGGCACAAGTCCAAGTGGACCAGCCAGAAACTTCATAAAGTACGTTACTAATTGAGACAACAAAGAAAACGGTTGTGAGTTTTAGCTTATACCTCGACCTTCCTCTCGCCTTCTTCTCTATTGAGACGGATCTCGGATTCCGAGTCTCGGAGTTTCTCTCGGAACATATTTTTCTCTGCATCTGTTTCCAGGAGCTTGGCCTCAACCCGTTTCAGTTCATTGATGAGCTGGGTTTCCCTCTCCTGAAGCGAAGCACTGAATCCTTGGAGATGCTCAAAGTCCACAACCTTCATTTCGAGTCCTCGGGTATGCTCCTGGATTCCCCTCACTTGGGCAGCGAGATCAGAGTTGGACTGGAAAGAGGACTTGAGTTGGGATTCCAGATGGGAGCATTGTGTTCGAAGAGCTTCTGCCTCTCTCTCGAGACCTTCTGCCTTCATCCGGAAACTTTGATCTGAACTCAGCACTTTCTTCAAGTTTAAGTTTTCGTCGTGAAGAGCCTGTGTCCGGCGCTGGAGTTCCTGTACCTGTCGATCCAAATTTTGTTTCTCTCCAATCGCACTGTTTAGCTGCTGGATCCGGAGTTGAAATTGCTGGGACTCCTGTTGGAGCGTCGTGTTTCTGTCTTCCAACTGTTTTTTCATTCCGCTCAGACGAGTTTTCTCACCGCTAAACTCGAGACGAAGATCCTTCAACTTCTGTTGTAAAGTGTCCACCGTAGTTTGTTCTTCAGCCAACTGCTTCTCGCGCTCTGCCAAAGTTTTCTTCAGTGATGCGGTAGTGTCGGATTTTGATTTCTAGAAACGGAATAGAAGGTTCTGAATGAGAAAAAAATAGTAGCACAAATGAAGCAAGAAATCGTGTGTCTGTTTAAGTAGCGGAGATTTAGTATCATCGTAATTCCTAAAAATGGTAACACTTGATTTCCTTTCTTACATTGACCCACTCTTCGGTGGCGTTGCCAGCGTCGACTTGTCTGTTAAGGAGATACTCGATGATATTCTGTATCTCATCAGTGGAGAGCGTAACCTTCTCGATAACAGCCACAAGTTTTGTAGCATCGAGCTCCAAAGATTGTGCCACTTGACTCTTCTTGGATTTCTTCGAACCCTTGCGGAGATTGGGATTGGCCAAAACCTCCAAAGTGGCGGCTGATGTCAGCTGGCTTTCAACTTCGGGGACTTCCGAAACTTCAATCAAGTCCTCCTCGACCTCCACGTCGTTCTCTTCCGTTTCTGCTCCTTCAACCGGCAAGTCCTCTTCCGTACTCCCTTGCTTCTTGAGCTCAAAGTCATCCTTGGGGTGTCTGTTCTCAAAGTGGTTGGACTCTTCCATCACTTCCCCCTCACCAACCGGACTTACTTCCGACTTGTTGATGAGAATTGACTTGATGGACTCTCGACGACCTCCGAGGCCAAGCAAGGACGGCCGCCGTACCGCATGCTCCTCCATGATAGTCGGCTGAGAGCAGATCTCGACATGCGGATGCGGACTGTTGCTATCTTTTTCCATTTCCTTTTCCTTGGGTTGTTTCTCTTTCTCTTCCTTCTTGCCCTTCACCTTCCGCTGCTTCACCGTTTTTTTCTTTTGCTCCTTCTTACCAAGTAGTTCCTGGGATATCTCCTTCTGAGCAGCTATTGCCTCTTCGAAAGTCTTTTCCCGGATACCAAAGACCGAAATGAGATAGATAACTAAACCTGCCAATCCAGCAATGGACACCACCAGCAACGGCATTTGGAAGTCAAATGCAGCCTCCATTTTATAAAATCCAACTGGCTCGGTGACCTAAAGAACGGGAACCAAAACTTCGTTAGAATAAAATATGGTGGGGATTGTGAAATAGCCTTCTACAAAGTCTCAGTTCTACTGGAATAGATCGAAATGACCATGACCACTTATGAGAAAATATATGAGCTACAGGCGCGACGGGATCTGGTCATATTATCATCATTATAATTCAGAGAAGAGAGAGAGAGAGAGGCTACTTGAACCACCTTATCACAGTTAAAAGATAAAGAGTTCCTCTCACATCTTTGGAGAATGTTAAGATACGGAATGCAAAATGCAAATTATGCGCTAATGCATAAGGCAAGGATTAACTCCCGTGGGCACGCCGTGTCTCGTGTGGTATCATCTCATTGGCCAACTTAGCTATAATAGCTTTCCATTTCCCATCATGCAGCTGACCTGTTCAAATTACTAAACTACTTGTAAAAATTGAGTAAAGCTTTTACTTTATACCTCAAAGTTGACGGACGCTTTTCGTGCATTTCCAAATTACAATACACCGGAAAGAATTGACTTAAAATTAACTCACCTTACCTTTGGAATTTAAAAGGGCAAAAGGGTCTTAAAACTTCCTTAATCCGTCCTGCCTTAGATCCAACTCAACTCCAATTCCAAGTACTTGCCTCTAGGGCAGGGGATGAGCAGGGAGGGATTTGAGTGTACGTTGCGTTTGGGATCAAATGGAGGCTCTCATGAGTAAATTCGAATGAAATTGTTGTACAGACAGCGGACGGAAATTGATTGAAATAAAGATGAACAGGATACAGGAATGCAACTTAATACTAAATTCACTTGTTGCGACTTCCGCCGTATCCGGTTGGATTGGATATCCTAATCCTCCCCTTCCGTCTCCTGCTCCTCTGCTTCTGTGCTGACGCTGACACTGACAGGCACAGGAAGAAGATGATGAACCGAAACCGAAAGAATTAAAATTGACAAGAAGACAAGGGGCACACAAAAGATGAACACAAGGAGAAGAGAACACCCTCACTAGACCACCCAACCCACACAAATGCAAATGCAGAGGACAACAGTGCGGAGTTGTCAACACGTAGTCACCTTGCCATGTTGCCAAACTCATCCCCAAATTCTCCCGAGAGCGAAGCGATTCTTGGCGACTGGGCGACATGAGCGACATTTTGGTTCCAAAAGTTACAGAAATTTAAAGTCCTTTATTCATAATAAGCAAACAAAGGAAATGGCAGACAGGGCATTAGATAGGGAACTGGGCAAAGAGCCAAAAACAGATGAACGAACTTATTGTTGACACATGCTTTCTTAATTTATTAGTTCCTAATTAATTATATAGTATCCACTCGGGGGTAACACGTCTAGAAAAGTAGCCTCTTCAAATTAAGTCCAAGTCAAAACTTGTAAGATATAAGCTGGGAAGCTTAAGGATCACCCATTGAAACAACCTTGAAAGCTCACTGCTGCTGGGCCTGCGTATCTCCTTCATCCATAACAGGCACTTCCTCCGAGCCTTTTTTGTCTTCCACGACGACCGCGGCAGCGGGGACTTCTTCGCCCTCCGCAGGCTCCTCCTCATCTTCTATTTCATCGTCCATTGAACAACTGGAGCATCTAGAGTGTAGCCAAGGAGTAAATGTTTTACAGAATAGCAGTGGATGAACATTTGTGGTTGACGGAGGAAGGCGAATTAGGCTTACCTGCTTTCGTCGATTCCATAATTAATGCAAGTCCTTCCAATGCATTCACAGCAACCGTCATGGAACCAACGAAAGTAGTTGGCCCCCATGGAATGACACGAGTTTTTGCATTTATTCAGCGGCATACAAGTGGACATGCTGTCAAAATACCAAAAGAATTATTTTTAATTCCCACTTGAGAACTGAGACATGAGAACTAAGTCTGTTTGGATGAAGCTTTACTTACTAAGCCACCGTGCAATTGACAGTTACAATGTCCCTTGAGCTATCAATTAGAATCTTCCCGTCGGCAATGGCTATTAGTGGGGAATAAATACCATTTCGGATTAAAGTTCGAACTCATTTCCAAGTGAATTGTTAGGCTAAAGATATTTATTTCTAATCTTACTGTAAGCGGTATTGGAAACGTCCGTGTTTGGCTTCGGCTGGAACCATGACTGGTCAATGTCGATGGGAAAGGTGAATGTTGACCATCTTGCTTGTAAATCGACTTCTTCGGTTAGAATATTGAACAGGTCTGGCATTGGTTCCTGTAGATAAAAGTAAATGAATTAACTGCGAAAATTAAAGTAAATTGTATTCACTACACATTTTATTACATTTCTAAAAACTTACCTGAAGCTCCCCAACTTGACTCTGAGTTACGTGATGCGTTGTATTTGGCTTCGGGCACAATTCTACACGAATAAATTGCAAAACAAATTAATTTTGAGCAAATGATAAGGTTGAAAATGTCGTTTTTCTTTTAATTTTGAATTTACCAAGGCACGAGCAGCATTCGGAGTAGAGGTAACTGAGGCAGGCGAAACATTCCACGCAGCACGTGCAATTCTTGAGTTCACACTTGCAGGATTTGGTAAGGGCACATTTGGAAACAATCGAGGCACAAACTGCTTCGTTGCAAGCAAACACGTTTGGTTCCAGGCTTAGCCAAAGTACGACCAGCGCTAATCCGATCCCCAAGAATCCTCCGGTCTTGAGTTCCATCTTCTCTCGGCCAATCAAAATCAAGGGTACACCCGCACCCCAGAAACGGAAGAATAAGAAGAATGTCCTTTCTACGTTGAGTGAGATTTCTCACAGCCTAATGGAGAGAATACCTTTGGATGGTCCCAATCCCAATTGCGTCTCTCGAGGATTCCGATTCCAAAGTAATAATGGGATTCCTCCCTCGCAAAGACACGAAAACAGGTGAGTCTTCGTGTGGAGTCGAAGATGTTAAAGCCTGAGGGGCAATTACCTTCCTCAAAGGACTCAAAAGATCTTTCCTCAAAAAACTGCAGGTGCACATGAGACAAGACGCTCTTAGAAAGTCACAACTCCAGTAAAAGTACAAGCCTTAGAAATATTCACTTATACTTATTAGCCAAAAAAAAATGATCAACATCTCATGAAACATGACACAGTACAAAGGAATTTCCAGATTAATACTAATACCCGAAATATAATACTGAAAAAATATTTGCATATAATGCAATTGGAAAGAAATCTGTTACGAAAACTTTTGTTCCATTTTTCAATTATTTACTCTTTGTGAGGAATTAGTTCTTCATCCTAAAAGATGAATTTGATAAGGCTAGCAGGCCCGGTATATTAGGACTAAATGACTAAAAGTATAAATGCATGAGACCTACGGCTGGTCGACACGTCGCCGCTCTTCTCCCTCCTGACTGGTTGGCGATAGAGACTCGTCGGCCGTAGTCTCAACCCCATCTCCTCCTTCGAACTCGTCCGGACCTATAAGCTTCTTTTTCCCAAAAGGAGGTGGGCCAATCAGAGCCTCTACTTCGTCGTAGTTCAGCGTCTCTTTTGATAATAGCGCTTGAGCCAGCTGTTAGATAATTGTGTATCAACTAAATGCGGAGTTAGAAATGATCTCGAAATTACAGTTTTTAGTCAGTGACTTACATTCTCCAGTTTGTCTTTGTTGGCCAAAATGACTTTTTCAGTGGCTCTAAAATTCAATAAAATGGAAAATCCCTCTCATTCAGTTAAGGTTCAGGCATTAGAATTAAAAAGGTTTGCAAAATTTCATACTGGTAAGCTCTTGCAACGAGGCGACGGGCTTCATCGTCCATTAGGTTCCCCAATCTAAACACTTTCAAAATTTAAATATTCCCCCCTTCAAACAAACTTTACAAATTTACTTACTGCTTACTGAAGGGCTTCTTCATGCCAGCGGAGCTGTCCTCTTCGTCGAAGGCGATGAGCCCCATGCGTTCGTTCATGCCTAAATGGCGTATCTGTGCGTAGGCAATCTTGGTCACTTTCTCCAAATCGTTCTGTGCTCCAGTAGTTACACGGTCGAAGGTGAGAGCCTCTGCAACTCTACCACCCAAGGCCATGCACATCCGCTCGAATAACTAAATAACACATGCACAGTTTAGTTAGAAATGAGCTTTTAGATCCGCATCCCTTTAGGATCAATTCTCCGGCGACTGCAATTGATAATGGTAATAAATTCCAGTAACTGTGTATACCTCGTCTGTGTTGTAGAGTTTTTGATCCGAAGGAAGGTAGGAAGCGAATCCTAGAGCATGATTTGTTCTGGGGACAATCGTTACCTTCAACAGAGCGTCTGTGGTCTTAAGCATCCAGCCAACTAAAGCATGACCACACTCGTGGTATGCAACAACCTCCCTTTCTTCTCGTGACATCACCTGACAAACATTCAATTCACTGCCTCGAGATTCTGATGATCATCTTCAAGTGTTAAATTGCCAAAATTAGATTGCACTTAACACACATTTGATCGCTTCTCAGTCCCACCAACAACTCGCTCAACCGCATATTCCAAATCCGCTCCGGTTACTGATTTTTGGCGAAATCTAGCAGCATGGAGAGCAGCCTCGTTACAAACGTTTGCGATATCAGCACCTGAACCAAGGAATGCGGATTATTTCTTGAGGTTCAGTTTAGAATATGCAAATTAAATTAATTTAGCTCACCGCTGAATCCCGGTGTGAGCTGTGCCATTCTCCTCGAATATGTGGTCGAGGGTTTCTCGAGAAGGATTCCTTTGAGATGTTGAATGAAGATTTCCTCCCGTTCTTCCAGCGTGGGAAGGTCAATTAGTATATGCCTATCGAAGCGTCCTGGACGAAGAAGGGCTTTATCCAATACTTCCGCACGGTTAGTCGAGGCCAACATGAGAACCCCTTCCTTCGAAGCCATCCCATCCATTTCTACCAAGAGTTGATTCAGAGTCTGTTCACTCTCTCCCATTGCCCCATCCATGCTTCCGCCTTGACTTCTCGTTCGACCAATTGCATCAATTTCATCGATATAAATTATACATGGAGATCTGCGTTTTGCTTCCTTGAACAAATCCCGTACTCGAGCTGCCCCTAACCCTCCAATCTGAACATCATTTTCAAAAATCAGTTATGACAGAAAGCCGCCTACTATTTTTTAGTTCTATCCGTACCATCTCAATGAACTCGGAGCCGTTCATGCTGAGAAATGGAACCCCAGCTTCTGTCGCTACCGCCTTCGCTAACATGGTCTTCCCGCATCCGGGTGGTCCAAGCAAAATAGCTCCCTTTGGCACCTGCAAACAACAAATAAAACAACGAATTAGCCAGTTTTCAGAACTAACGTACCGTGGCGCCGATTGTGGATTAATGGAAAAGGACGGCAAACTCACTTTGGCTCCGAGAGCCTTATAGGCATCTGGTCGCTTCAAATAACTGACAAATTCGAAAACTTCCAACTTTGCCTCTTTGAGACCTGCAAGTAATTCAATTACTTATTAGTTATTACAATGTTTAGACCATGAAATGAAAATATTTTAAACATAAACCGGAATTCCTACGAGACCCTTATTGCAAGCGAGAAAATATTTTGCGGTAACCTCCTGGGTTCCCTTACCTGCAACGTCCGCGAAGAGGACACCCTTGCCTTTGGATAAAGGATCCACCAACGTAAATCGAGCTTTTGTCATTTGTGACTGTAAGAAAGAATAATCATCAACAGAAATGCAATTTAATCCTATCCAAAGAGCCACAAGTGGGAGGTTAATCACGGAAAGACTAAATGAGGCTGACATACGAATGTGTCCATGCTTATCGGGCTTCGGAAACTTTTTGACCTGGCCAAAATAGCTAGGATGAGTCCTCCGACAATAATTGACGCCAGCAGCTTCCCAGCTGTATCTGAATTTCTCTCGTAAATGACCGGAAGGCGGCTCTCTGGACGAACTCCAAGCTTCTCCTCTGCCTCACGGAGTTTTGACTCAAACCTTGTCATATCCACTATATTCATATGATAAGTTTTATGCTCCACCTTTGATTTAAGAAAATCAACAAGAGATTAAGGATTTACCTATTATTATCGCAATAATGAGAAGGCGAAACTTACCCGACGATTTTTAATAACTGCTCCATCCTGGAGAATGATTGTTACAATGTCTACATCGGGCCGGATAATGATCTCTTCCACTTCTCCCTTTGCCAGCATTTGATGTAAAAACTCATTCCAAGAGACATACCTCACAACCTAAAGGGGTAAGTAGTTAACAGCCCGTACCAAATAGCCCAGAGCATTCAAACATTTAGTATTCACCTCTGGTTGGTTGGATCCCGGAAACACTAGTGAGACAATCGCGATGAACAAATAAGCTGTGAGCATCCACAATACGGCTTTGACCAAGAGGGATGAAATCTTGTCATCTTCATCATCCGGCTTTTCGTTGTTATCATTTGAACCTGTCGATTCTTCACCTGGCTTGTCATTGGACTTGGGCGATGTGGACTTCCCTTGCTGTGGACTTCCAAAAAGAAGTGTTCTAGCTAATCCCTCAAGTTTCTTCTGAGAATAATTAAACCGGTGTAAGTAATCCGAAGCAAGAGAGGACGCACGAGGTCGACTTAGTAACTGATGACATCGGAGGAGCAGATTCCTTGACGAGAAAGGATGAAGTTTCCGAAATGACAACGCCTTTAGGAGCAACTTGTCTCTACAGTTGAACTTTGACAGCGACATTCCGAAATATATTTTCCTGTTTTCTGTACACTCGACCTGCACCTGTGTTGAATTCAGAAAAAGAATTACTTAAATTCAGTAACTTCAACAAGGAAATTCAAACTCCAAAGCCAATGAGTAATTCCCATTGTACTAATTAGTTCCCTTTGCCTTTGCTAGTGGAGCTTAAGGTCTGGTCTGGTAACGGGGAGAAAATAGACCATGACCAGACTGAGGAAAAAAACCGCATCACTCTTTGGGTCAACTTTGGGTTTTTGGCTAGGTAGACGAGTAGATGAAATGACAAATGTTTGACGTTCAGCTAATTTCGAAATTTCGTTACCGCAGACAGCAGAGGAAACAAATTATAACTGGAATACAGTATCCGGGTCTGGGAATAATAAGGACGAAGGAAAAGGCGCAAACCAGAAACAAACCAAGTCAAATTCGACACTTTTTCATTATTCCTCGTCCTCGTACGTGACTTGGCTAGATCAAACGAAGTCCACCTTTGTCCCGTCTGTTGTCACCTTATCTGAGGATAATACAATTTATTGGTATCACTGGCCACTGGATAAGATTGAAGATGAAAAGAAGGATGATGATTAATTAGAATAAACTTGTTTTTATTTTCTTCCCGCTCTTTACTCAGCAGCTGGAGAGTATGCACTACTGGCCAGCGACTACGGCGACGATGACTGCTTTCCTGCCGACAATATACATTACTTATTGATTACTAGACTTTGCCAACATCTAGTTTATATCCAAACAAACTCCCATTAATTATAAAATCCCTGAAAAGGGATCCTTACTTGT
>Ga0194135_10001680_pt1 | contig 13290 bp, 8 predicted proteins | sample LitLau_LLRF_2013_FD_134024 | JGI IMG/M metagenome (GOLD analysis project Ga0194135, IMG submission 134024) | Freshwater sediment microbial communities in response to fracking from North America - Little Laurel Run_MetaG_LLRF_2013 (version 2) | ecosystem: Environmental > Aquatic > Freshwater >...
AGATGTAGGCGCATCTGTGAAACTGACCTTTTATTTTCAATTCAAAAAATTAGGTATGCCGAAATGGCATTTTCATGGGTTACTTTAAAATAGCCAACTACTGGCCATTTTTGAAATAGAATATAATTGGACTGTCTGTCCTAAATTTGAAAATAATTAGATTTAAAAGACGAAATAACGCTTTACGACCGTTTCGGGCCGCCGTAAAGGTGTTTGGAAAATAAGTAACTTCTTCCAAACTCTGCGGACTCTGCCTAAACCCCATTGTGCCATTGTGTTGAATAAGTGACTGTGTGGTTGCAATTCCAATTTTATAAATTAGAGTCCTGAATAATTACAAATAACTACCCAATTTAGGGTACACTTAAGATGACCTATATATCATAGATCATCATTAGATTGCCCCCCTTCGCCTAGATCCCTAAATCCATCTATAAATGCAAGAAATGATTATGTTTGCCACGGTAAAGTCTAGATATAAAGGTGAAGGTGTTATCATATAGTCGTGACCCAGAACCCCGAACATGATTAAAACAAAAATATAAAATATACCAATGGCAAACTTGTGGTATTCGGAAACCAACCTGATAATAGTGTACCTTTTATGCACAGAGGTAGGTAGGTACCTACCCTTAAAAATGCAAAAGATGAAGTGAACTGAAGCATTAGGTCCTTTTTTACTACAGGATAGGTTTTATTTTGCCTCTTTTACAGGCTACCATTTTCCTAATACGCTTTCCTATGGATCGGCCATACCTAATATGTATACGATATTAGGAGGAAAATGGTAGCTTGAGTAATACGATATAGCGTGTAATCGTATAGGTCAATCCAATACCTCCAACCATTACCTCAGCTGAAATTTTTACGGGTTACGACCACATTTCACATGGAAAAAAGTAAGTTCATGAGTAGCCCTTATAATAGTTACCTACGAGTATATTCCCTACAGGGGTGTTTGGATATAATCAAACCTTCTTTAGGTAAGTCGTATTTCATTTTAATTACACTCCTCTTTGAAAGCAATTGACTCTTCCACTGGTGTGGGTGGGTTACGGAATCGGATTCGGCATAAAAAAACTAGGATGGGATAGTGAGGATCGTTTCTCTGTGCGGGGCCTCAATTCGCCGTAATTGAATGTAAAAATAGACCTTCTCCACTTTGGAGTGAACGATACAATTTATGGCGAATAGAAGTCATGTACAGAGGATCGGTTTTTACTATTTTCCTTTAGTTTTTTTATGCTGAATCTGATACTGTTACTCAACTTAACTCATACCAGTGGAGAAGTCCAAGGGGTGAATAGGGACCTTAGCAGAAGAGATGGTCACGTGACAAGGGCGGAGATATAAGAGTGTTCGAGGACCACGTGAGCCATACGTTAGAGTGGCCCAATCGCGTCTGCATTGTTCTGCAATATGAGTGAACAGTTACCTTCCAACAGTGCCTGTGTTTTCAAGTGCCCTTCGTCCGTGGAACTATAAAAATGAGACCATCAACTAATACTCAAATGGTGAGTTCCTTCAATTAAATAAATAAAAACGTCTTTATTTGGCGAAGTTGGGCCCTTTCTTACACTTAACCTACCACGTATATACTATCCTACGAAATCCATCCCAGTATAATTTTTAAGTGGATAATCGATATAACACATAGGTACCTAGATACCTACATAAATGAAATAATTGCTTGCCAGATCCCTCTATAAAAATATGGAAAGACCACAATTTCCTAATATCGTGAAATATTTATCTTTTTACGAAGCTAAAAACAATCCGCTGCTAGGGTATATTTAATAGAGTTTTATTATAGTGGTAGGATGATCAATGGCTGTTTGCAATTGCATCCCAAGTACTATACATTTATTGTACGTAAGGAAGCAAATCGACACCCCTGCCCTGAAGAGCGATGCATAAACAAAATAAATGTTATTTAAAGAGCTCAAATATACATGAGTAACAATCTTTGCAGGTAGTTTGGAGCTATTTTAGAGGATCTGCTAAGAAGTACCTATAATATACGAATTCATTTCAGATGTGGTGTGCGACAGTAATTATTCTGCAAGTAGTGGGAACCTTTTTGCCTTCTGTGGAGGCCAGGCCCGGCCAAGGGTATGACCCTGCCCTCGTTGCAACCACAACGGGATGTATTTCTAATGTGAGTAAAAATCATAATTTGGAAAAAAGTAAAATAGATCTATAGACAAAGGCTATTTTTCTATTGACAGGCCCCTTGATCAGTGAGGCATATAAAAATTAATGTTGCCCGCGTGCTTCCAAAAATAAGGGATCATATTACTTTTTTGCGAGAACGGCACTATATAACTATTATAAGAACAAGTGTACGAAGATACACTCATACGTTTGGGGAAGCTGTGCTGTTGATCACACAATGTGGCGTCCGAAAATCATATTTTTCTTATACTAACCAATATAAGAGAGGGATTGTGTGTGCGGGTGTGTGAGTGTGTGAGAGAGAGAGAGGGGTAAGATATCTCTGTACGGTCGCCCTAGATGAGCCAGACTATAGATTACTAAATATGCAGCCGTTGGGACGATTAGCCAATCTCTATCACGTGCTAAGGGCATGACAGACGCCTCGCCTATTGAGAGCTGCCTCGGGGCAGCCCATCAAAGACCTTGGCCCTGTCATCATCTAATCTGTACTCAAAAGAAGAGACGTCACCAAAAACTTTTTAAATAATATGACTGTGCAGGATCGACCATCGTGTGAATTGAAAGTCTCAAATAAATGTATTTCTGCAGTGGTTCGTGTGGGTCACCTCTTGGGGCACGCACAGTTGACTCGACCCCGCTTGTATCCATCGAAACATAACCCCCCTGGACAAGCTATACATGGCAAATCCAATCACTATCCAAATTTATTATTTTCTACGTCATATTTTGAATATAGTGAACATGAAATCTTTCCATAGTCATGCCGAACAGGAAACCATGTAAATAAAAAAACTGGAGTTCAAATAAACAAAATAAGGAACAATAGAAATAATTTCCGATGGACCCATGCGGGGAAGAGTCGACTTTTTACGATATACTCGTATACTGCCATTAACAATGACTGGATCCCGCTTAGATCAATAAAAAAGAATACGCCTAACGTTATCTCAAAGAAGAGTTATCCCTTCAAGAATTCTAAAGTGACTTCCCCAGTATTGGTCAGGGTGTTGTGACTGGGAGATGTCGCCAGGAAATGATGGATCTGATGTCTAGCTTACCGAGAGCAGTTTGCCAAATTAAATAAGTCATCTAATAAAGTATTTTTTATTTCTTAACAGCCTGACGTAGAGGAGCTGTGCCAACAATGTGCAAAACACACGAAATCGAACATAGTTTATCCGATGTGCTGCGAGGATAAGGAGGCAGCAAGACTATTCTGCAGGCGATATTTGGATTATGGTCTTCATTGAGTCATAAATCGTGTGTTTAGCTTTCCAATGATACTCCAAAAACGGCTGTGATTTTGATGAAACATGAAACCAAGGCAGTCAACATGAAAATGTCTCAGAAACCAGCTAAGAACTCTTACGTACTTTTATTGATACCTACTCGTCTTTTATCACTGATATTCAGTAAAGGTGCGTTTGAGGATGTCCTCCCAATATTATTAGTTTTTGATGCAAAATCCCGAGAATCATGCATAGAGTGAAATTTCGTAATGAGTTTATTAATATAAAAGGGGCGTACACGACAGCAGTAGTCCTTGTGAATTTCGAGATTTTTTACTACTTTTACTTATGGAAGTATTGAGAAAAAAGTACTTCCACTTGGTAAAATTACCAAGAAAAATTAGATTCAATAATCGATAGTCAATCTTACATATTTTAGGTAAGTTAGCAAAATTTTGTAAAACATCCCCAAATACTCTTGAAAAACCCAGAATCAATGCTGCCACTTCTAATATTTGTGAAGTGAAAGATTTTTTATGTTTTACATTTATATTTTTACTTATATTTTATTTAAAACATAAACTTTCGATGCACTATACATCCATAATATTGCATAACTATAATTATTCCTGTTGTGTTGGCTTTATTACGATCTTGAGTTTCATAGTTTTTAATTGTTTGTGAGTGAGTTGCATTATCATCTCATACCTATTTATAAAATCATTCATTTTGTTGTTTTCATGTATGATACATACTTACAGTTCAATCTGTCAGGAATAAGCTAAGAAAAAACTCATACATATATGTCATTCAATTTTAAAGATAAACACTGCTGACACTTACCTATCAAAATTTTCAATTGAAGGTAGTGAATTGAAATATTTTTTTAAAACCTCAATCGGTGTTTTCTCTGAATCTATACCTAGGCAATTTTTTGTGTACTTAACAAAGTAGTATTAAGAAAAATATGCATGGACTGTAAGTATGTACGCAAATACAGGGTGATTATTATATTATGTACACGTAATATGATTATCTAAATATATTATTTTTATTACTAATGCGATTATAAGAATTCCTTGAAATGTCCTTGATTTTTGAAAATTATGCATGAGACTTTCCTGACCAAAGTATATACATCCGCAAACGTTACGCAATGTATTGATAAACGCAGAGATAAGAAAATATGTTATAACGTTCTTCTTCTTTCAAGGATCTACCTATCATCTCAGAGTTTTAGGGGATGACATAAATACATAAAAACAATTTTGACATTCATGTAGCGAAGTTTAGACCTGCCACTCTATTTTGGCGAAGGCGAAGGTTAAACTATAGGTATCTATTATTAGGTATACTCTGCCCAGGGCGCCTTAGGGACCGATTTTTAGGACAGGTCTATACTCCGTCCAAAGCATCGTGCCTACTATCGTTCTGGTAGATCTGTCATAAAAATCGGTCCCAAAGGCGCCCTGGGCAGCCATGAGATCCGCCCAATTCACTCCGCTCCAGGCCTCGGACAGAGCATAGGTATACGAATACATCTCATTTGAAACTACAAAGTGGATTACTTAGCTTCAGCTCACCGAAGTACTGCCATGACAGAACTATGACTCAACTTTAACCTCTCGGGCCATAAACCAAGCCCAATGAGTAAACAAATTTAACTATTTATTTCTAAAAAAGATAGCATTTATGGAAAATTTTGGGTCATCATCATTAGGTAACAACAAGCCTAAAATAAGGTCAAATATCTAAAATTAGAAGGACTGAACTGTTCTGTTAACAGGAAATTCGAGATTTGGAACTCAAATAAGGACATCTAAATCGGCAGCCCGTTATTTGGTAAGTAAACAATCATGATAGACAACAGCAGCACGATGCGTGACTATCGCTGTGCATCAAGAATATTACACCAACATCATCGCAGTAGTAAACAAACTTGACACACTGATCGCTACAAAGGGGGCTCAGCTCACCCCAAATTTATGCGGTAAAGTATACTTTCCAAAGTACCAGACCCACCTTATTATTATTATTTATTTATTTTGTGACGCATTTTCGCATTCAACGCCTCATCGTAAGGAGAGCGACATTTATTTTACAAATTCCAGCACTAATAATGCGCTAGCGGTATAACTTAATAATACAGTAGATCAGTAGAATGACGTAATCAACCTATGGCATAAATGGAAGTAGACACGAAAATATCATTGCTGCATTCATATGGAATTGTGGAAATAATTGATACTCACGAAATTTTGTCGCTGCTGCCGCTATGATTTAGAATCTCTTGATAACTTTTCGTAGTATTTCAAGTCGTCAGCTGACAAGGAGGGGACCATATTTTCCACACCTTTTTTAAAATCCTCCAAAGTCACCTCTAATGGTAAGTGCACCTTATCTCCTAAAATCAACAATACCGGATTAGTGAACAGAACTAAGTAGGTACCTTTTACGATTTCTTAAACCTAAGATGTTCATATTTGAACTCAACATCTTCTAGGCTCATTTTCGAATAGGGTAGAATCATTTTTTAAAAAGTTGGGCATTTTATAGGTTTATTTGAAAGAGGAGATGATGAAAATAAGCTTAAAAATAAGATTTAAAATAAGTTTTTCATACAGAAAATCAGTTTTGTTCGATTTCGCATCCCAGTTTTTGTATACAAACAATAAACACATAACACATATGTTTGTAAACGAAAACAGGGATGGAAAATCGGCCTAAAATATCAATTTACTTACTACTAGCGGTAAGCTTATTTTCCTCATCTTCTCTTTCAAATAAACGTATAAAACGCACTACTTTTTAAAATGATTCTACCCTATTATAAAGGTGGTTATTCAATTCGCACCAAAGTTTTAGATTTTTTGTAAGCTAACCAAACTTTTGTTGGTAGACCCAATCCCAGAGCTATTCGATTTAGCGTGAAATACAACTGTTTTAGTTTTTTGTCTAATGATTTTTTACCTACGAAAAAATAAAAATGTAATAAGGCAAGTTAGTTTGAGAATAGGATGACGTTAAATTTCATATCACAAAATGTAAATGTGAATAAACTTACCGGTTAGCCTTAAATATAGAAAATGATATTCCTAAAGACAATGAAAAAAGTCAGCCGGGCTCGAATTATTACAAGGTTAAGCCGTAAAGTGACTGGGCTAAAAGTAAAATACACACCCTGTTGTGAGAGAAGAATACTCCGTCTTGCAGAATACAGCCAAGCATTAGAACATACGGAATAAATATCGGCTCCAGTCACAAGTGGGGGCAATAATTCAACAACCGCGTCCATAATATTTTTGTCAGAGAACACAAATCTGGAAAAATTAATGAAAATCTAGATTAAAGTGTATGGTACCGTTTACGTTCACGCGGTATCCCCTAATCGCCTATGGGTCGTGTGGAGCTCAAGATAAAAAATTACCAATGCAAAAAATTGAAATTATCAAATACACACGAATTATTATTATTATTATCAACCTTTGTAGGTAGTAAAAATACTGGATTTGTGGGTTATGTATAGCTTACTTGTTTGTTTGTGCTTTGAAGACACTTAGTTTCGAAGCAGAATCTGCGCAAGGTCCGAGATAGAAACTCTTGTCGAATCTGCCAGGACGGAGAAGAGCGGGGTCCACGAGATCAGGGCGGTTCGTTGCCGCGATTACGAACAGGCCTCGGTTGCTATGAAGGCCATCCATTTCGGCCAAGAGTTGGGAAACGACTCGGTCTGTCACGCCTCCCCCATCCCCACTCTTCCCTCTTGGCGGCGCCAAAGAATCCAATTCGTCAAAAAACAAAACACAAGGTGCCGCATCTCTGCCACGCTCAAACACTAAAACACAAATGAATAACTGATTACAATGCCAGTCGAATTGTTTTAGAATTCCTTTACCTGTTTTCAGAAATTAAAATTATTGGAAATGATGGAAACAAATTGGAATTGGGGTTTATGAACATATCTACTTGATGTCACATGAAGGTTATGGATAAAACATGACATGACCCAGTTTCAGGGGCCCGTCTCTGACGGTCTTGTCACTTTGTGAGATAGACACAGAATCGAAGGAAAAGTGACAAAAAGTATATTAAAGAGTTCGTCACTTGCACGATTCTGGCGGCCCTTTGACCTTGGTTTCTGGTGACAAATGCGTGGCATAATGGCCCAATCCATTGATTTTGTCACCTAGAAATGGGATCGTGATAAAAATTTTCCATTTCCTTCCGAGGTCATTTCTCCGTGACAAAACAATGACAGCGGCCACTTTGTAACGTATTCTGTCACCAAAGTTTTATCCAAGGTCAAAGGGCCGCCTGAATCGAGCAAATGACAAACCGTTTTTTCTACTGTTTTGTCACTTTTCCTTTGATCCTTTTTCTATGTCACCAGATGACAAAACTGCCGGATTCGGGGCACTGTACCTACTCGCTATGAATATATATTATGTATACAATTACAATACAAAAGTTTATGTTCTTTGTCTATGATAAAATGTTTACCTTCTCTTACATTGCGTTCACTCTGGCCAACATACATATTCATTAATTCAGGTCCTTTGACGGCCAAAAAATTCATAGAGCATTCAGTTGCGACTGCTTTAGCCATTAGAGTTTTCCCCGTGCCAGGAGGTCCGTAAAAAAGTATGCCAGACCGCCGAAGACGATTTTCACCGTTCTTAGGCAATCGTAACGTCAACATTATTTCATCCTTCAGAGCGCCCATCCCGCCAACATCTTCCCATCGAACTTGAGCCACTTTGGCAGCTCCAATCGTATTTGAATAAGCACTTTCCATGGTTTCTGAAAGTGCAAAATTACAGCAGTTTCAATTATTTGTAGATAAAAACTAGAGTATCTAACTGACTGATAAAGAACAAAAAATTGACTAAATTTCCTAATATAATAGTAAGAAAAAAATGGCGTGAACCAGCTAATAGTCGCCAGCCTGAAGGTTATCACCACCTATTATTTAACACGAAAAATATCCACAACCCCACATAGGTAGCTCCAAATATCTTAATATTAACTTCATTCTTTGTGTAACCGTCAGATAACAATAAAACAATTCAATTACCATAATTAAGACAAAGACCTCCGGTTAAGCGCCATGTTGTATTTTTCCAATATTAATCTTTTCGGAATAAATACAAGATGGCGCTAATTGGAAGATAATTCGAGGTCATCGTTTTGACATACTGTAAGTTAATTAAACCCTACAATAAGCCCATTTCCGCCTAAGAAAATCACATGCCCTTTGAAATGTACGCAGGGTATAAAACAAAACCACCTATAATGTTTGAGTCCCCGACAGTCGCAATTCATATTTCGCCACTATCTTCTGCTAACGTGGTTCTATATTTTTCTCTATCTGTTCGGCTATATATCTTACCAATAGCATTCTCCAAGTTCTGTCGAGTGATTACATTGGAAATTTTGCCGTTCTCGTTAACATAATGCCATCGCATACAATGGTCCACGAGCAAAACCAAATCTTCATGAACAAATCCCAAAAGTTTTTTTTCTAAAAACCCTTTTCCGTCATCATCGATAGTTAATCCCTCCGCAGCTACTAACCATTGAAAAGTCAACGTGGCAATATCCGGTTTTGAGGGCTACGAAAAATCCAAAAGGTAAGATGCACTATCAAACTTATTAAAATGTATAATAAGAATCAGCTCCTATTTTTAGAATTTGTTGGATATAAACAAAGATTTCCAAGTTAATAATAATTAACTGTAAAAAGGGGTAAACTTTTACTTGCGTACCCTCAATTCCAAGATGGTCGAGTTTAGAGAATATGGGGCTGTTCCTATACCTACCACGCATTAAGTTTATTATCTAAGTAGGTAACTTACTTTTTTTTCTAATGTGCCTATTCCACTTCTGAATTTAAATTAAGAGTATACACTCGCTTGGGTTAAAATCGTTTTTACCATTAGATATTTATCAGAGTAAAACTCAAAAATAATAAAATTAAAATTTAAAAATAGTAAAAAATGTATCATTCAGGCAAGTTTATATCTAATTCATAGAGTAATGAAAATAATTATCTTAGGTCTATCTCTCTTAGGTATATAAATTCTTACCTGAAATTTTATGGAATGTAGGAAAGCCCTGCTGAGACTAGGAAGGAGATCTTCGTCTTTGGTGTCGGCAATGCCAACAACAATAAGTGGATGACTAGAAGTTTGGGAGACACAATTCTGCAGTTTATCGAGAAAGATGCTGACAAGCCTTGGATCCTCTACGCCAGATTTGTCTTTCCCTATTAACTGGAAAATAAGAAAGAAAACACATTGAAGAATAAGGCAGGAAAAACGAAAAAAATGTTACATACACCCACGACGGCCAAAACTTTATGGAATCTAAGGCTATTGCTCTAAAAAAACATTACATTTTTAGGGCTGCGTGGATTTCAATGGGTCTGAGTAAAGAGCAATCTAAATATTTTGATGACATTTTGCTAAAAAAGCGACTTGACAACTACATCCATTTTTTTGTCCATTGGCTTATGATCACCTATGATTTCCTCTTACACGTATCAATAGATTCGAATTACGAAAAAAAGTCAAAATAACGATTTTCTAATTTATTACTTTGCACTTCACCTATGACTTCTAGTTACTTGATACTACAATCATGAAACTACAGTTATGGTTATGGCTAAGTGGGTTTGGGTTTGGAGCACTATAATCTGTAGGTCCGCTTTAGTTCAGAGTTAAGAGTAAGAGAGGATCCCAGGTCCTAACTTTGCAGTTTAACCAAAATTAAAATTATTATATACATCAAGATACCTGTACGTCGTCAAGCGCTAAAATACATGGCCCCATCTTGAAACATTTTTCAAAGAGAAAGTCCAATTTAGTTTCTACAGCTGATACGCTAATTCCGAACACATCTTGACAATGAAAGAGCAGGAAATGAAATCCTATGAAACCAGCGGACTGGCGAATGACTTCTACCTGCCCCGACCCATCGGGCCCCAACATGAGAAACACAGGCGGACATTTGGGTCTCTCAGGCACATTGAACGGCATTATCAGTTCTCTCATTTGATTAACATACGGCTGAAGGTTTGGAGAAGTAGTGGGTTGGTTTGAAAAATAAGTGCGTGTTGAAATAGGAGGTAGCTCTGAGGTCAATGCAGGTTGACAGTAAAGCTGACTTTCATTTTGGACGACATAAAGTCCTTCTGAGCCACTTGTCCATTTCTCCCCTTTGTATAAAACGTTCGTCACCTATAAAATTTATACATTCCGAATCAAATGTTGATAAGTCAACTAAATGAAAGCAGCAGGGTAGGTACCTATTTACTTTTTGTGCTTACATTTCCCGAGCCGCCTCGACTCTTCTACTTGTTTTTTATGCTGTTGAGACTATTTTGCCATCTATTAGTATTATTATTAGTTTGCATTAGTGGTATTATTACTATATCTAACATTATTTCTAGAACTGTCGAAAGAAAAGATACTCACCTTATAATGAACGGCAGAAATATTGTGATATGCAGCAGATTTAGATAAATAAGGTACTTCTGAGAGAGGTACCCCAATTATGTCGTTTAGAAAAACATGCCTAGGTGTAGCAAAATAAGAATAGAGGAGCATCTTTTCATCTTCCCCACTGAGTTCGACAGTGCTTCTTATAGTTGCTATATCTACACTTTCGACTAATTTAGGCGAATGACAAGTATCCACTTCGCAAATTACATTGTGAACATTTTCGGCAACTGACAAATTAAGAACCCGGCATATATTGTAATAAACATCTTCCTTGGCCAGAATTTCGTCACATTTGGTCACATTTTCGGTAGCTATGCATGGTAACTTGCGTTTATTTTTATTGCCTACTGTAGTAATATTAAGCCATGATTCGCAGACAAAGTTTACGTTTGATACAATGACACAGTTTTCTGTGTCTAAACCATAGTCAATGTTAGGAAAAAGTTGTACTTGATCATTTCTAGATATTCTACAAAGTTTAAAGCTACTTGACTCCATTTTACACAAACAAAAACGAACAATAACAAACTAACAAAGGAGCACCAAACACCAAAGGAATCAAAGGAAAAATGTTGCCACAGATAAAAACCCTGGTTTTATAGTTTTGGCAAATTCCAATAGATGGCAGGAAAGGCCAAATTTCACTGCATTTATGTTTGTAAACAATAATTATTACTATACATGCACTTTATTTTTTATTGCTAATATTGATTATGAATGAGATTAATGGTATTTTAATACATTCTTCGTGTGCTAAGTGCTACCTAGGTAAGTGAACACAAATCATAGGGGGCGTTTTAACATTATAGACGTAGGTAACCTGGTAGGTAGGTACTTAATGACAATAAATCACGGCACGAGGACGAGGGTGCATAATCCTCATTGAGTATTCGCCAACTATGATGATACTATTGTGCCACTGCAGAAATAAAATGCACTTCCTAAAGGGATGCACGGGAAAGGTGAATTTTTAATTTTAAATAATTTGCAGAATGTATGAAATGACGCGAAGGTCGTTGTTCAGTGTTGAATAAATAGGCCGTGACGTCACATAAACGGAAAGTTACAAATACAAGTAAGATTATTGAGTTGGCCATGCTTAGCTTACGTTTATGGCAGGTGATGGCTCGCGCGTGGCGGTGGGGGACACGTACGCATCCACGATCCGCCTTCAGTTTGATTCAGATATTGTGATTAGTTGGGTGTTGTGTCAATCGTGTGTTCTCGACTGAGTGGATTACCTTATCATGGCCACTGATGCTCAGAGACTTATTTCTATTTCTTTAACTAAAATAGCCCAATCCCGTTCTCAAAGAGGAGGTGTGAGTTTACACAGAAACTTGTTGGTTGCAACTGTTCTCCAAAAGGCCCGTTACATTTTTATGGAAGAGGCTTATCACATAGTTCATGGCCGTGGAAGTTACTCACCTCCTCCTCAAGTGCAAAGCCCACTTCCCGAACCTACCGACTACGACGAGGATGATGGTCTAGTGGGTCTGACAGCTGAGGAAGCGGGCTCGGACGCTACGAGTGCAGATGATACCACTGAGGATCGGTTAGCGCCCTCGTGTGAACAGTGCAGTGACAATGACAAAGAAAATATTCCCTGTAACTATAGTCGATCCAAGTGTAGTGGCCGTAAGAGGCGCAGCTCTGAATGGGACAGTGAGGATGATGTGGATAACAAGAAGTGCCGTAGTGAGAGTTGTGAACTAGATGAGTGCCCTTTGGACCTGACGGATAGCGAAAAGGCGCGACTGCTGGCCCAAGTTTCCCAGGACGAGACTGGGACCGATGAGCCTAGCAATGTGATGGAGATTGACCGCATTACCAGCCTCGTCTCCATATTTTCCTTCGAGTCCGGTCTCAATGCCCTGTCCAGGTCCATGTCCACCCCCGACCTGTGTTCATCCCAGGCGAAGGAGCTGCTCTCGACGGAGTCGGGGCGGGCGTTTCTCACGATGACTGCGTGACTGGAGGCCGTCCTCGGCTCGTCTTCTGTATCCTCCTGCTGACTGTCTGACTGAGTCGGGGTGCTGACTGCTGAGCATGTGCCAACAACGAGTCTTGAGGCGAGTTAGTTCCTAATGTGTTATCAGCTTATTGATAACTGGGAGATTATTATGCCATTGGCGCACTGACCGAGAGAGTATTTGATTTTGCCTTACGCAAATTACTTACGCACTTTACGTACATGGTCGCGTTGTGTTTTTGCAGATGGTGCTAATTTATCATTTTGAGAATTGTATATTATTTTGATTAAAGATTTTATTTGTACTTATTAACAGTGGGTTTTTTCGAGTGTAATACCTAGGTCATATTGGGGTACCGTTGGTTGCTTCTTGTCAACCATACTTTAGGGGTTTTGATTTGCGTTTACA
>Ga0194135_10001681_pt1 | contig 13288 bp, 4 predicted proteins | sample LitLau_LLRF_2013_FD_134024 | JGI IMG/M metagenome (GOLD analysis project Ga0194135, IMG submission 134024) | Freshwater sediment microbial communities in response to fracking from North America - Little Laurel Run_MetaG_LLRF_2013 (version 2) | ecosystem: Environmental > Aquatic > Freshwater >...
AATTGCTGGCTGAATTGCTAACACTCTTCTACACATCAAGCTTAATAAAATACTTCCAAGTCCTTCCAAATCTGTCATCAAACAAACACTGTGTATAAGCGTCTTAATTACAACTTTTGTTAGTCAACAGCATTCGCTCCCGTACTACTCTACAGATTGAGACACACACTGTGCAGATAAGAGTCCAACTTGTCAGATGTTAATAATCTTTGTAGCAAATTGCGCCAGAGAAGTCTAAAAAGGAGGTCTAAAAATACCCTAAAATTCCAATTATTATTAAAACCCACAGAAAGTGCTGATTGATTTACCCAAAATCCTAGCCAAGTTTGTATGGAAAAGTTACGTGTGTCTGCTTTATATTTTAACTTAAGGAAATCAGATGTCAACACTTCAATTCACCCGTTGTCAGTTAAGATCATTTCTAACCTGACAAAGATGAGTTTGAATCTGTTGAAGGCAATCCTCACACACCCTTTGCCTTAACAGTTTATACATACACGCCCAACACAGAGTTCTTGGGTGGTGAAACCATAAACACAGTTTTGTTATTATTGCTTCCATCACATCTTCGTCTTCTGTTTCATTTTCACCCTTTCAACTTCACTCACCACAAGAAAAAAAGTGTCAGGTTGGATTTGTCGAATGTGAGACGTTTTCCCAAAAGATGTATTCCGCATTGTGCACTTGTGTTTTTGTACACATACGCGCAAGTTTTCTTACAACGCGTATATACGTGTTCAGTACTGTTCAGTGTGCCGTGAAAAACAAAATACAGAATGCATTAAAAGCACTATAGATAGGATATCTTAAAAGACTAACTTCTTGTTATTTTAAACCGCTTAACTGCCATACACACACACACTCACACCCACCGGGCTACTAGGAAGCTGCTGCTGTGAGAGTTACCCTTTACAATGTGGATATTATATTTTATGGATGTTAATTTCCCTTTCAACTATAAGCTATTTGAAAACACTTCTCTCTCCCCGATTCAATCCCATTTCTTTCATTTATTAAAACAAAGATGTATTTACATAATCGATCTCTTACACTTGACTTGAGACTCCTAAGTATTATTTTGAAGAAGACAAGAAGTTTCCAAGTGCATTTCTTCTCAACAACTCAATTCCTCCTTACCATTCTTCAAAGAAACTGAAGTATAACCTTTTCTTGTTCTCGCAATGCGTTTCTTTTAACGAGTCTCAAACCAATCGATTCTTATCACGAGAAAGAGAAATTTCTGGGAATGAAACATTCCTCTATCACGCTTTATACATACATATAAGCTTTATACATTTATATAAGCTCGCGGGGAGCTTTCTTTCACCTCAATCGTTCCTTTATTTTCTCCCTTTTGAAGTTGGCAGTTGAGCGTATGGAAATTAACAAGAAGTGCATTAAGTCATCACCCGCTCCCCTCACAGTCATTTCCTCCTCCTTATTTTATCACCATTTAAAACGGCACTCACAAAAGTACCATAAACTTCTACAAGTACAAATAAAATGTGATAACTACGTGTATGAGTTTTAAGCACTCTGATGAACGAACTCCCTTCCGTAATTAATATTGCATGGCTGATTGGTTAAATAGTAAAAATACATTGGAGCAGCATGTTACGCATGTACGAATTGCTATTGTTATTAAACTTTATCGTGTGGATGGGAACTATATAATGAAGAACGACACTTTTTTCTGACAGACTGTATCAAAAGTTATAATAATTTTTATACATGAGATTATAAGACGTTTATTATGGGACTTTCTTTGTTGTTTGCCGTATTTTCATTCTTTCTCCACACAAAAAGTAATGCCCCACAAGAATATCTTGCGTATTGTATTGCGTAGAGAGAATCATTTTGGAAGCATCAGATATGAAAAAAGTTTTGGCTTCATAAAACAAAGTCATACATACTGGAGCCAAAAGTCTTGAAGTATAATCAGCTACATGATACTTTTGTGAATTACCATCACATCAGTTTGTTTGTTACTTTACTTTTGGAGAGAGAAAAAGGAGAGAGAGCCAACAGAAGGGATGTCAGGAACCTCAAAAGTGTTCATAAATTTCTCGAGATGAATCGTCCCGCAGGGAAATAACCGCGTTATGTTGTAATTAATATTCAAGTTATGTTGCTCTTTGCGTTGTGTTGATGTATGGAAGGAAGTAACTCAAGCCGAGAGGCTTACGGCATTCTACATAACACGGTCTTCACCAACTCATAAAACATTTCACCACTGCGATATAGAAGAGACCACCACGCAGTCCTCATCCGCTTTTCTCCAAATTCTGCTTAAGAAGACATGCAGAATAAAAAGAACTCTTTATTCTGCGACCAATAATTCGTCCAGTGAAGGTCATGCTGACGTTCGCAAAGTTTAAAAGAAGAAATATAAATGCAAAAAATTGTTTTGCACACATATTCTTCATCTTCTCATCTTTATTCAACAGATATTTTATGTGTTTCCCAATTTAAGTAAACCCAAACGAGTTTCGATCTCTAATGCATTTCGTATGATACTGTGGACGATGTTTTATTTTAATCGTCGGCCTGTCTGTGTAGAGGTAAATGAAGATGAGACGAAACGTAAAAAAGTGTAATTTGTAATAATTCATTACTAGCGTGTACTGTGTTAAACTCATAACTAACTAGAAATGCACATGCAAACTGGGAATGCATGAGATTCCCTTTCCCTTTTATTGCCGTGAGTTTAGTGTTTAGTCAAACTTTTGACAAGGACTTCGTCAAATTGATTAATGCACCGTGTTGAATGGGCTTAACGAGTGGATATACATGGACTTACATATATACTACCTACCTACCTACTTACTGTATATATAAATGAACAGTTTGAAGACAAGACACAACACAAACTCATGTATTTTTCTGCGCAAAGCTAATTGCCACCCAAGGATAGAATATTATACACTTTGGCTTCAATTACTAGCTCTGCTAGTTTTTGCAAAATTTCTCGAGTCTCTTAACTGCCATATAGTGCATATATAGCTAATTCACCTGCACAGGTTTTGTTCTGGATGCGTTGAATAATTGAAATTGTTGTCTCGAAACACCCAACACTGTATTGACTGCAAGATTTGACCTTCAAACTCTATAAATTATGTAATGCGCTGAGATTACGATCATTCATGGGGGAAAGATTAATAGATCTCTTGAGAAGAATTGGAAGAAATTCATTTTGTACCATACTCCCCTCTACGAAGATGAAACATAACGCGAGTAAATATCATCCAACACAAGAAATAAAGTTCCTGGTGAGACTACAATTACATTCGCCATTTGCAAAAGACGCCTGCTTGCGAGCATCTCTCTCTACAACCCGTCGTTGCAAATCATTCCTCACTTTTATTGCATAGTCTATTATATGTGTATAATATCAATCAATGAGCCACGAGAAGATCATCATTGTTCGTCGATGATAAGCGTAGTTGTTCGCAGATTAAATCAACTCTTTAGAGCAATAATAGAGACAGTAATCTTTCAAACTGAAGCGAACAAGGAATTTGTATTTCTTGTTCATCGAGCGTCATCACGATTTAAAGTCCACCACATAGAATAGAAGATATGAACCTCTTTATCATCTTTCTTTGATCACCATCAACATTGACGGCATCTCAGTAAGTCATTTTGCACAAGAGGATTAGCACGAGATTTCACGTGTCTTTACCTGAGTGTGGTTGTTGGAATAATCACCCTGCAACACCAAGTTCGTCAGTTTTTACGAGATTACGTGTGAATAGCTAATCATCTTTGCATGTAATATTTGACACTTGAAAAGGTCTCCTTATTGTGGGAGGAGGAATTACATTTTTAATGCTTAGAAAAGCCTCTTTACTGTATCATTATCCCACGTACTTCGTGGTTTCATAGTATACAGGTATATATGACCACATGTAAGGGAAATAATACGCTGAAGGACGTCCACTGATGATGAGACAATGAGAATGTACGTATACTCAATAATACCCAATATAATACTCAACATAATGATAGTTTCGTTAATTCGTGAATTTGAAACGAGGCTTTGGGGAGTTTGAAAAATATGCAAATCTGTATATTGAAAAGGTTCAAACAGTTTAGCTAATGGTAGTAGTGGTGGTGGTGGTGGTGGTGGAATGTATCTGCATACATTTACGCACACACACACTCACGTGAAGGAAGATGAGAGCGATAATGCTAAGATGCTTATTAGCAGTAGTGTAATGTATGTTGTAGGCTTGCACTTTAACCTACACTCTTGAGAATAATGAGGATTATTGAGGATAGAGTGAATCCTCTAAAACCTATCATTCTCCGGGATGCGCGCAAAGTAAGTATGCAAATTCAAACCACAAAAATGAAAGAAAGACAATTCATCTCTCGTTTATAATCGCAGTAGCCTGTACAACCAAGTTGAGGTTCCTCATCACCTAGAGAATGTTAAAGAGAGTCTCTTCTTGATCGTTTGAATGCAGAATAGAGGCAACAACTATCTATCTCTGCGGACAACTCAAGACAAATCTCATCAAGGGGAACCAGTCACCGGAATCACAAGTTTTTACCCTAAAAAACCTCTGAAGTCTCGTCCTCTGAGTGACCTTTTCTTTTGAATTAAATGCAATTGGCAACCTACACAGTTGCTGTATTGTAATTTAAGCAGAAGTTCTCTGCAGAATTGACCGGCAGTATATACAATACAACAACAATATCTAACTAACGAACTTTCCTCAACACGGGGCTTGTGATGAATTGTAGTTCTGACTCAAAGAAATTGTTTGACAGTCAGTATCATGTGCTGAGAGGACAAAAAACTCTGCAAAATCTCAAGCCATGCCGTGTGTACTAGTTCTATTGATCCATTCATCTTTTCTTAAAGACTGAATTAAGGATCATCAAATTGCATTAAATTCACAAGGGAAGAAAAGCCAATACTCCCTGCGGTGCTAACGAAATTTTGTTTTTTTGCTCTGGCATGTCATTTATCCATTTGGTAAATGATTTTTTACACGGAAAACTTTGTAGGAAGAATGTGTGTAGTAGATTCTATTGCAAGTGGACTCATCGAACACTTGTATACCTTTATGGCCATGAGATTTATTAATACTTGAATCACATCTTGACTTGTAGTAAATATAACAACACACAGTTTTGTTTTGTACGGTAGACTTAAAAATCAAATTGCATTATGATAATGAGAATGAGAAGCTTCTGTAATAAAATTAAGTATTTTTCTCACTCATTCGCAAAAACTCGTAGTTTCTTTGCGCCGTGTGATCTCGTGAGTGTGTCTACCTTCACCTTGAATTTGAGCTCAGTAATTACATTTTGATAGCCTGCTTGGTACACGGTATAATTAAGGAAAGAAAAGGGTCCCAAGTTTTAGCATTTAAGGAGGATGAGACACATAAAATTCCCAAACTGGTTCTTCTTCTCATAAAAGATTTATCATTGGTAGGAGAGGCAAAAGCGTAGGCATATAGAAATTATCAGATTGTGATTTCAGAGATCTCGTAGATATTGAAGTCTACTGAAGCAAACAAACTTGATGAATGGATACACAATACACTCAGAACACTATTCGCAATCACAGTACAAGATATTATACATGACCCCGAGTGTATAATTTTTATAGCACTTTTAAATCTAGCAAATCTAATATTCATGAATCCATTAATGAAAGGTGATAATCGCAACATGCTCGCGAACTTGTTTCCCTTATGTTCCATCCCCAATCAATTCAATAATATTTCTAACTTCAAATGTAACTGAGATATCTAATTAAAATGCCCAAATTATCACAGCCCATTAATCAAGATGCAAAGAGGATATGCACGACACAGGTCTACAAAATACCTATTCTGATCTTGTCTACATCCTTAAACTATTCTTTATTGGTCAAGATACGCCATACTCGGGATTTTTACCCGACCAAACGAGTTGTGCTACACAATCTACGTACAATTAGTTTGTGTCCATTTGCCATTAGCATTCCTCTGCATTCAGTATTCATGTAAAAAAGCTAACCTAAGCCCCAAAAGTATTTTATTATACAATATATACATGATTGTCACGATATTGAAACTACGATTATAGGTAGGTACTTTATAGGTATTTATTGTGCATGGCAGTTTTGTAGATTTCTTTTTCGACTCGTCAGTTTAATGGCAAAGAATCGTGTGTACATTCGGCCATGTGTTTTCCTCACTCGTGTCTCGCTGTCTACTCCTGTCTGGCCATGTATCACTCATTCTTTCATTCAATGTCAAAATATCAAAAATTTCATTACATTGTGTATATTTAATATTTCGCAATGTCAGGGAACCAGTAATAACCAAACACACTCTAGGCTTTTTACGGATGGGAGAATGAATTACAAAATTTCGAAATTCAGGCTGCTCTCCTGTTGTTCAAACAACGATAAAAGATTCATTCATTTTCCTCGTCGTCATATAAAGAATGAAAGCACAGGCTGAGCCGTGTGGTGCGGTAGTGTAATGACTCACTACACAATAGTAAGAAGCGAGAATGAATATTTGTCTTCTCTTTAAATTGGCCCGTAGGCACGTAATAATGCAATAAGAACTAATGAGCAAACATTTGCTTGCTTAACTCTATTCGTGATCTAATCCTTGTAACAATACACAAGAAGAGAAATGATGACAACGACAGTCAAAAACGAACTTATTAAGGTGGTTTGTATTCACGAATTTCGATGTTCTTTCTCAGCCTGTTCTTATGCTATTGTGGAGAGAGAGAGAGCAGGAAGGAGAGGACTGAAATTCAAAGATGCTCTGATGTTAGGGTAATAAAAGGTTTCATGAAAACGAGTTGTCATTAAAGAAATCCCCTGGAAAGAACCCAGTCATTTCCCACACTCCCACTCATTCAGCATTTCTTTACAATTGTCTCCCTGCTACACTTCTATCTCCAAAATGATCTCCTCAATTCAATAAAAAATGAGGAGACAACAAACACCACACTACACTTCCCAGTCTCAATGAAATCCTAGCAATACTTTAAATGCTTGTGTCGTCAAATTTTAAGCAAGGAAACAATATTATACGTTGCGGATTATCACTTGAACAATCAATGTTACAAGTCTCTCGCACTTCTCCACCAAATAAGTAAGTTCTCGACACTCAATTGTAGTACATTGTTCTTGCTGTGCTTATATACTAATGAAACGCAACGTGAGAAAGTGAGATTGAATAGTACACAACGAAGAAGGAAAGTAAAAGGATGGGAAATAATAATAAGAAGATGGTAAAAGAGTGTAGAATATAAAAGATGAAAAAATGATGATGATGTTCTTATGAAGTTGTTTAACAAGAGACTTATTTTGTCTCTCTCTCTCCAACACACACAGCCACAGTTTTAGTTTATTTTTATGGGTTTTGTCTCACAGTGAGCTATCGTCAGGAAGAATCTGAGCAGTCTCTGGGACACAAACACTCTCGACTACAACAAGAACAAATACATAAACATTACCATCAATGAAGCACTGCTGATCATATACGAGGAGGCTACCAGACAAAATACAAAAAGTTGTTCATACGACGCGGAATCGCATTCCATTGGCACAAGGGGAAAATTCTTTCATAATTTAATAAATAATTTAGTTTATTCTTCGATTCGTGCCACGTACGGATTCGTATATAACTCGTGTAAATGGCTAATCCACTCGTAAAAACCAGTCTGCCACTGACTGCCACATTATTCTACCACGTTGAACTGTACTGAACTGACCCATATCATAATGAAATGATATTGCACTCGTGTGCCTTAGTTTGAAGAAGCTTCCGGTACTTCTCACATTGTTACGTAAATGTGCACAAAACTAAACCAAGTCAGTAGAGAGATGAATTTACATAGAAATGCGAAGATTCGTCCCAACATCGGCAGTACGAGAACAACCGTCATCATCTCTCATCTGCATGCATTTCCATCCTTATGAGATCATAAAAATTCTAGTGTGCTGCTACAATTTAGAACCTGCATTTGGCACTAATATTGACACACAGACGGAGAATACTACTACTATTGCTTACTCCCAAAACTCTTAACTATACATGAAGCTACACACGTCGTATCATATACGACGGTTCCTTCTGAAAGGGTGGTGGTATGAGCACTCGACTCAATACGGCTTTCCGTAAAAAGAAGTGACACTGTTTTAAAAAAAAGTCTTCCTTAAGACTTTCTTTTATTTCAGCAAGAAAAAGTCATGTTTATTTGATTTCGCAGCAGTGGAAATATTGCCCACAAGAGAATGTTGTCGTATTCCAAATAGGTTTTATTTATAAACAGGATTCCTCAAGAGTCTCGTTTTCACAATAATTACATAAATAATACAACTTGCCCTTAAATACACACAGGAATCGGAGAATCATGATCGCAGGCACCTGTCTTTATACACCAACTCAACTCTATAAGTTGACTATAAGTAAAAATCAAAAGTGCCTTTTCAATCCGTACTATTCCGTACATACATATCATGATGGTAACTAGTACACATCAAAATGTAATTCGATAGTCTTGTTCTTCCGTTTACTCTGTACATACAATATAAATATAATGTCACGTCTCTTCACACACAAATAGATCTTCATGTCATCGTTTCTATCATTAAATGATTACAGAGTTTCCTTTCATTACAATGATTTCATTCACTCATCCATTTTAATGAGGGTACAATCGAAAAGGCTGCTTCTATCTAAGGACTTTGCAATGTCAACCTTCGAGAATAGTATGTTAGTATTGCCAGGAAAATACTAAAATACAACACAATACATGCATACAGATAGAGGAGAGTTCTAGAAAGTATATTACCTGCTCTCACTCTCTCACAATACAAGTCACAGACTGTCACAGAAATTCTAAAGCCTTAACAATTTATAATTAGCCTCCTTCATTGTTATTTAATGATGAAAATATTAACGATTAGAAGAGGGTGTGCTCGTTCATGCATACCCGGAGTATAAAGATCTCACAATTTATTCAATTTGGGCTTTCTTTTGCCTCTCCAATTCAATGTAAACATTACCATTATTTCGGATTATTTAAATAGATAACAGGAGTTCTGTAATAATGAAAACGCTAATTTTAAATCAGGTGAACGTGTTTGTAACTATTGTAGCAGGGTCGTCGTAACATCCTCGCCACTTCTCCCCGTAAGAAATCAATAAAATTTTATCGTATTCCGAATTTTGCAGTTGTACATGGGATCAACATTGTCTGACTGCGATGCTCCTATATGAGTTCTCATAATTTTTGAATACGCAGAAATAACATTAGAATTGCTCGGAGCAAGAAGTGAGAGAAATGTAATAAGAAGAACATAATTGTAGTGTGTGTAATTTTCCTTCGATCGGATGCATATCGAGGGTATAATTTTCTACGGGTTAAGATGAATGCTTATTACTGTAATTACAGTTTACCAAATGTTAGTCATACACTTAAAGAAATGCTCATTTTGTTCAACAAAACTCTGACGTATTTCCTGGCCAAGCAAAGAATCTTTTAAATAACGTAAAGTTCACCTCCAGGAAACCATTCAGATATATATTGTTATAAAATCCAACTTGTACACAACAACGACTGCTGCCTCACACAACCTCCGTGTATTCCTCATTCTAATAAGAGTAATTGGACTGCTGGCAACTACTTTTTCACGAAACTGAACACAGAAATATGCTTCTCCATTACAGTTTTAATATGGTACACGCCTTTCCTCCTCTAAAATATTAAGAATTCCTTCAACACTGTTTCTCAGTTAGTTTCTTGTGTGCATGCTTTGTTTTGAGAGGAAAAATACCTTTCTTTTTCGTTGTTGAGTCTTTAACTAATTTCACAGTATTTTCAGCCATGTGCGTTTAGTGCTTGCCTGCCAAGTGGTCGTCTTTCTTATCATGATGAGCATGACTTTGCGAACAAACGTAAAACGTGCACACACGATGATGTTGTACGAGCTTGCTGAAGATCACGCCTCAGTGAGAAAAACTTTGTGCATATACTCTTATGCTGAATTTACTCTCATTTAATGTCATAATAAGTACCTTCGTCGTCCACGACTTAATAAACTTGGAGCCATAAAACCGAGTTAAGTAATTAATATTTTTTCTACAAAAACCTCACATGTTTGAATACTTTTAAACCATAAGCACCATAATCTCTTATATTAAACGATTCCCAGTGCCAAACGCAAAAATAATAAAATAATGACTTCTTTACACTACTTTTTTGAGGATACGCTCACACTTCATTTAAACAATTATCTGCTTTCTAATCATAAAATTTATTTTATTACTTGAAAAAGAAAAACGTTAAACGGCAAGTTTCTTAAAACAACAAAAAATCAAGATTGAGCAACAGTATTATTTGTGTAGCAATTAAAATTTTTATTTACTTTCACAGCATGCAATTTGGCCTTGTCATAAAGTTTTCATCCACCACATGTGTTACTGCATAATTGAGCATGTTGTTGATTGCTGTCAATTTGAGATATAAAGATCACTAAATTGGATTTGGAATTTCCTTGATATGGTGAGTCTATTATACACATACAACAGCAGGGAAGGAAATTTTGTGTACAAGAACTCGTAAGATGCATAACCAGAATCCCGTCACGTCCACCGTGTAAAAAATAAAGGAAATAAAAAGACAATCAAATAACAGGAATCTAACGCTCATTTTGAAGAAGTTGAAAGCTCTATTTATTGCTTGGCAAATGGTTCAGGAAAGAAATCCTCTCACGAGATCAATTTTCTCATCATCCTAACATTTGCATGGCTGCCGTGTGCGTCTCTGTGCATATATGGGAAAGTAAAAATGATGGGAAATTGAAGCGATTTATAAAGCAATTTTTATCGTAGATATATATACAATATATAAGTATAAGTTGTATAAGTATCAACATCCCGCCAGCCTTGTTGAAAATACTTTGATTATAAAACCGTTGAAACGAGATAGCAGTATTGAATCACGTTTCACTCAAATCTGACTGACGGATGAGCGCTTGTTTGTTTATTGTTGTAAAGAGATATAAGATATCATTTCGCAAATGGCAGGGCTGTCGTCATATAAAAATATTAAAAAACTAGAACTGTGTTCTATATATTGATTTAGTTGAAGAGGATGAGGCTCATATATATGGCTTGCACAAGACAAGACTTTTCATCTCCGGTCTTTCAAACTACCTTTTTACTTATTTTTGATTTCTTTAAGCAATCACCAGATTGTATTTCACTCAAAATAAATGTATGGTTTCTTACACGTGATGAGAGGCTTTGTAAGTTATTCTGTGTAGAGTCATATGTGCCATTCCCTAAACTCAACGTCTTATCGTCTATGACGATACAATGGGGCAAATAAAACGCATTTGTACTTGGAGCTTGTTAGTGCTATCGCAATATATCAATATACCAACGCTTTAATTTTTACCACACTAACTGTCCTGCATTATTCATGAAATCACTAAATTGGTAGGCTTATTCTTCTGCTTCCATGCAATATACTATCATTTGGTGAAATGTACTAGTTAGTACTGTTAGTAGTTCTGTAGAAATTAACAATTTTATTGCTACTAAAATTTAGTCAAGGCAAGAGAGAGAGAGTTTGTGCTTTAATAATGGCTTCATATTTTATTTTGCACACACGAACACTGGTTTAATGTAGTTTAGCCGAGTTTGTGTGCTTCACGTTTGTGTATGTATACACTACTAGAGGAGGACAAGGCGCTTAAGTGAGCTTTTACTTTACAACCTCCGTGTATGTTTATATAGAGTCAGAGTTTACGTGGCGGATAACAGTTAGCCCGTGAGTTCTTTGGTCTTTCATGTGTCCAACATAGCGTTACTGTACAAAGTAGTTTAGTAAAATATGACAGAGAAAGTCAATCGATAACCTCTTCGCTTCAACTACTACCCGTCGTTTGTTCGTGGTGCACTTAATAAGAACTCCTGTGTGTTGTTCCTACACTCTGCTCTGCATTGTTTCGGTTGGTAAATTTCCCATACACGGAATCTCATGCTTAGTTGAGTGGCTAATATAGCCATAATAACGCTTTCCTATCCTTAGCAAGTGTGCACGACTCGTGTGCAAAGGAAGTTCGTTAAGACACAGAGGAGACAGGAAGAACGTCTCCTTCATTTCTCCAGCATACACGTCTCGTATATTGTAGCCTCATTTTGCCCTCTTACTTTCTCTCTCGAGATCAATAGACGCATACCCCGTATGCATTTAGCATGCAGAGCAACTTTATCAAATGTGTCTGCAATAATGAACCATTTTTTTGATTAGTAATTGACCGTACCAAGTTCCTGTGTATACTTTACCGCAAACACACACACACACACACAAGTATTGCTCGTGATCCTTATTGTTCTAACTCACAACGGGTTATTTTCCTCCGTTGCCTTTTTTATCAGATAAAACAGTTAGTCGGTGAAAGACCATAGGCCACTGGGTGAAAGTGAGAACTTGGTTGTAGAACTCTTCCTAGCAGGTTTCCCAACACCGAGGAAAAAGCGAGATTGAGTGAGTGCAAGCATGTAATTCATATTCATTGGCTGTGCGATACGATCTGGTTATGATTAAGGAGCACAGTTTGAAGTGGAAGTGAAAGAGGAGGGCTAATCTGTGATCATAGCGTAATAGATACGATCTATCATCACGACCGGGTTGTAAAACCCAAGTTGAAATCCCAAAAGAGATGTAGGAGCAGTATAGTAGCACTGTAGCAGTAGTAGGAGTGAACTCTCCTAGGAATGGAATTCAACTTATGGACATGCAGTCAACTATCATCGTGTAATCGGCCATATACAGCGAATCCAATTTGGATGATACTTATGCTTGAATGAATGAGCAATATTCTCTCTACGCTTAGATTCTTCCACAAGATAGAATGATTAGGCTAAATAGCCATTAGAATTTTTATCGCGTACTTACATACCAAAAGTCTGTCTTCCAGAGGAACACTACGTTGGCAGCACCACTTTTACCATTAGACTTCCATGTATCTCACTAAACTAGGAGCAGTATGTCATTACTACATTATGCTCATTCTTCAGTCTCAACTCTCATTTCTTGCAAAATGAGCTGAACACTTAAACGAGAAGAATATTCCTGCAAGGATCCATATGGTAAAACGAAGCTGCTCCTGCTTTCTATAACTTAGTTTAGATGTAGGGGCTTATTTGGACCGGCTAATTTAGTCTTGAAAGATTACATAAAAGTACAAAGTAGTTTTGGAGATCTCTCTGCAATCATTTACGTGTGGGCAATCATCAATAAAGTC
>Ga0194135_10001682_pt1 | contig 13280 bp, 7 predicted proteins | sample LitLau_LLRF_2013_FD_134024 | JGI IMG/M metagenome (GOLD analysis project Ga0194135, IMG submission 134024) | Freshwater sediment microbial communities in response to fracking from North America - Little Laurel Run_MetaG_LLRF_2013 (version 2) | ecosystem: Environmental > Aquatic > Freshwater >...
ATTTAAATTATGAGAGCATATCAATACCTATAATGATAACAAAAGCAATACTTGAAAGTTGTGACGCCAGAAAGCGAAGTCCGATTTTATTTCGTTTATTTTCATGAGTGAAGGCTGGAAGAATGATGAAAATTATATTCTTGGAAAGAGAAAAGTAACAGCAAATCTCGGGAGTTTTCCGCATTTTCTGTATTTTTGACAGATGAGGATGAGATGGGGAAAAGTGAAGTGTAAATATTTGCAGATGGAATCAGATCAGAAGCAGATCCTGGGATTATGTTCAGCCTTTGACATTGTGCCAATTTAGTTATTCTGTGTCACTATCCAAAAACAATTATTCCTTCTATAAATAAGTTATTCCTGAAATTCCTCGAGTTCAAAAGGTCAAACTCACGCTTCAGTAAAATGGCGAAGTTGTCGGCAGTTTGATGTTATTAAAAGAATATTATAAGTGACAGACAGACATAGACGGCATGAAGTGGGACACTTTATGCTACTTTGATGTTGAACGGTGATCCCGGAAGTGGGAAGTTGTTAAACTTCAGGTCTATAAATAATAATCATAAATCAGTAAATACTCCAATTATTGTCGTTTACTGAAACTAAATTAATTTGATTTACTTATTTTGTAAGCTCCGGCCGACAGGGGCTTATACTGGACTTTTGTTGTTCCATCCTCGGCAGCTTTGAAACTGATTTCTGGCTTGCTAGGACCCTCCATTGCAACTTGTAGACCACCTATAAGAAATTAACAAATCTAAACTTTGAAATCGTTTACCAGTCTCCGCGGTTAGTTTCATCAATTCAAGATATTTCTCTTACTGGTAATCCCAGCGTCTCGTGCATCCACAATAATTTCGTTGACGGCATTGAGCTTCCCATTCTTCAGTCCAGTTCCAGATACCTTAACTTTCTGGACTGCTTTCTGAACGTCACCCAAAATCTTCACTACGAATGGACTACCCTGAATGTTGGCCTCCTCGAATTTGATATGAACTTTATAGTCTCCAGCTGCAGATGAGAATAAAATCGGGGAATTGTCGTTGGAGGATTTTGATCTCGCCTTCCGTTATGCCCAAACCCGCAAACCCCTCTTCCCTGTCCCAACCCATTTGGTCCCTCCACAAGCAGTTGATGGGTACATTACCCTTGCCCCATACTTTTTGTAATTATTAATATTAAGAATGAATGAATGAATATTAAGAATGAATTAAATTTCAAACCTAGCGGTGTTGTATAACAGACATCCACACTGCCATCCTTTTGAGTTGTCATTTTGCATTCTGGTTTGCTGGGCCCTAAATGCCAATCCTTATTATTCATTACGGTTATAACTCGAATTGGTTGCACAAAAAACTTACCGTCGAAAGCTATTGCTAATTTGCTCACATTTAAACCCTGACTGTGAATTGTGAATTTATTTGGGGCCTCTGAAAAAGAAAAACGGTTATTTTGGATTTAATTCAATAAGACGCTTTTCTTACCAGCAAATCCGCTGGTGAGTCCAGTTCCGGTTGCTTTCACGGTAGGGGCACTCATTCTTTTGTCACTTCTGGAATCTACAGGAATACACAAACGTTTATTAATTACTTGTGTAATTATTGGCCGTAGGCGTAAATCTCAGAATAACCCTCTGATAACCCAGATGTTGATTACCTAGCGGGGACTGTTTTACAGGAAATTGAGAGAAACACTGAACTCCTGTGGAAGGATTCAACATACAGCTAGTTTAGAAGATCTTTCTTTATATCGCATACACTAACTTTCCCAAAGATTTTTTTTTTTGCAAAATACAACTTGTGCCAACTTATAAATAGACTTCGTCGCCATTTAAGGGTATCGAGTATCTTTTGAGAGGGCACAAAATAAAAGACAACGGGCGGGTAAACCGGATAACCATCACAGCGGAACAGCAGCAGTGATGTGGGTGGGGATCAGCAGGCTTTTACTTCCAGCCAAAACATTTGCAAAAGTCAAGACGCCCGTGTGATACACGACTCACAGTTGCTGCAGTTTTAGAGAAATGTTGTTTTGCAAAAAAGTGAACAAAGTCTATTTTCAACATCCAATTTTGAGTAGATTTTAAAATAAAATGTTTATGGTTTTACAGTCTATCTGATGTCAAATCTCAAATGGATGTGGGACTTGAGTCAAATCCATCTTCCCCGAGTCCCATTTCCCGGTGACCAGTCCAAGACGGATCAAAGAATTTTCAGACAGTTTGGCCTGCCTGCCTGCCATAGCGGATCAACGGGAGAATCCGAGATGTTGAGTTGACAAATCTCTCGCTTTCGGCTTCCTCTTGTTTGACACAGTATTATACGAAACCGGAAGCCGCTTGGGAGAGTCTCTAATTTTCTGCTCGTAATCCAAATTGGTTGTCTGTCAACGGATTAAAACTAGAATTCATGACATGCGGTGACAAATATGCAGCCGCTCGTTGCCCAATATGTGAACTGTCGAATCCCTCGGCAAATAAAACAAAGAAATGTAAGGTTTCGTCGATATCAGTATCAGTATCAGTTTTGAAAAAGTTTTTGATGTAAATCAAGCGATGACGAAATGTCGACGAGAGAATGAGAGATGAGTTCTCGGGAGTCATAGTTAAAAATTTTACACATCCCATTCCTATCCAAGAACACTTAATTAATGAAGTAAAATTAACAAGAGGTAGAAATAATACCCAATGACAAGGCACCATGTCACTTCTCCTCAACCCCCCACAATGCTTGGTGTGTGCCGGGAAATTCTAATAAATAAATGTCGAAATTATTCTTTCGTTGCGTCTGCGTCGCGCCTGTCTGTTTCTTTCACAAACGACGAGGCGACGATGCGATGCCGCGGCGGCGGGGAGGGACGAGGACGAGGGTCGGTTGCAGAGGACAAGGTGGCTTTGTTGGTCTCCCAGCAACCTTACCAGAGGATAGGGAGACGAAGCATGCGCATACATGGGCGGGAGATAAGAAGATCGTTGAGCCTGTGTGAAGTAAATTTTGATTTCTTCAAATATTTATATCATATTTACATATTTACAGATATTTATGGAATCGATCAAGCCCATAACTAATCATAATTTTTGTGCTTTCACAGAAATTACAAACCGACGACGACGCAGAACTCCTCCTCAACCTGCCATTTTCTGTAATGCATGTTCGGTCAGTTTAACGTCCATTGTTGCCGTTTTCCCTGTTTGCGTCGGCGGCCTGTTTCACCGTCCGTCCGTCTTTTCGTGGGGTCCGTTCCGTCCGTGAAATTGAAACTTAATTTACGCAAGTTAATATTCTTCTAAATCCTCAGCCAAACAAAAGTAAACGTTGTTAGGCAACGCAGGTAGTTTCCGATAAGATCATGTCATCTGCGAGACCAAGGAAGACTCCTGTTTTGAACTTCTCAAATACGGTGGTAAGTAACGAGTAAGTCGCATTTTCTGGGCAGGAGCTGGAGCGAGCGGAGCCAAGTGCACAATCTTAAATTCTTTTTAAAGCTATTTTACATGAAGTTGAAGTAAGAGCCAATGACAGTTACACTTACATTACATTGCATGCCATAGATCCAGGTAGTTAAGTTGACGATAATTTTTAAATACTTTTCAGGGAAGCACTTCCGGTGATGGATCTTCCGAATCCGAAAAAACCAATCTGTCCTTCAAGTTGAACGAGGAGACGGATGAGCCAGAGCTAGATTCAACCACCAGAGATGAAGCGGCTATGGTCACGAAAAATAAATCTCCTTATCAGTTGCAACGTCCTAGACTCTGGGCACATCGACCTCAAATACGATCTCGATCTCGAGCTACTGGCGATGTGGATTTTTCCGTACTCAGTCCATCAAGTCTTTCCAGAATCAAGAAGAACTTGTTTGGAAAAGACGATCCGGGAATGAGTATCAAGGTAAGGTATAGACTAGGCACAGAGCGGTCGAACGCGATTGAATATTCAGTGTAAATCAGATTATTAATTAAATACTCTTGGAATTTCCTTCCAGGAGTTGAACCAGCATTTTAGGCACACTTGGGTATCTCCAGAGGATACGATTCGTACATTCATCAACAAGGTTAAGCGAGAGAGGGAGGAGGCTTATGAGCTTGCGTTAGACTCCGCACCATCGTCGTATCGAAGACCAACTAATTACTAGTTCAGTTCATTCAGCTGAAGATTGATTAGTTGATTACGATTCCTATTCCTAAAACCAACTTTGTCCCTAATCTTACAACAACCCACCATTGTTCACCATTACCAAAGTATGTGTATGTACAATTCTTTATATCATTCCACCCATCAAACCTTATCTTTTCTGTAGTTTTCAAAGGAAGAAATAATACTCTTACACCAACCCTTGAAAATGACTTGGCTTCATTTTCTTTCTTATTCGTTCTTGAAATTCGAATTATCAAATGATAAGAACTACGAATATGAGCTACATGCCACCACCGTGCAAGTTGGGAAATTAATTTCAGATTAGATTCTCTGCAGGATTAACGGACATGATGAAGTTTCGACAAGACCCAAAGCTAAACTACAGGAAGGAACCAGACAGAGACAGATGCTTACTCTATGTATTTTAGGAACTTTAGAAAATGAGGAAAGTTTCCATCATTGTTTTGGTCTTTAATTTATGCTGACAAGGGAAAGTTTAATTTAGTGCGAAGAATAGACTTGGTTGACCTTACGAAGCCTTCACTTTACGAACTCATTATTCCTTTACATAACGACATTTTGTTATTTTTGGAACAACCGTTTAGCACCCTCTGAAGTTTCAATGTTCCTTTTCTCCAATGCCTAGTAGTAAAAATGTTACAAAGTAAATTAATGTTTACTGTCCTTACTTAACATTTGAACATCGGCTCTGTTCACGTTAACTTCAAACTTAAAATATGTCTAACTACGGAGATAGGATTTTAATTGTCATTATATCCCATACCTGTTTTCAGGCTTCCTCTATGAAGTTTCAATTTGATTGATTTAGAAAAGAAAAGGTTGGAGTGGAGCGCCATGTTATAAATTCAAACCAAACTCTTCTTTGTTTTTACAATTAATTACAGACAACTTACTTTTCTGTTCATTCATTCATTATTTCATCATTCGTCTACCCGAAACCCGAGGTAACTTCTACTTTGCTTTGATCCAATTAAATCTGTATTTTTTTTTACTATTATTTAATTATTTTTCAGTGCTTTTTGTTACTTCCAACTTCCAACCGCCGAAAAGATGCCGGAGAACATCGAAGTTGTCCACTTCAAGAAGAATGGCCGTTCTGTTTCTGTTGCTGGGACTGGGAATACTAATTTCCTTGGACCTGAATCGGATGCACCAATCATTCGTAAGAAACCGAAGGTGGCTCTCCGATCTAGGAAATCGCTGGCTACAGTTGATCCCCAATGCAACCGATCTGTGCAGATGCAAGTCTCTCATGCGGAAATTACTCACGACGAAGCCGCAAACGCCGAGGTCGTTGATCCGGATTCTCAATTCGCTCTTCCAACGAATCTTTTGGCTACGGCAGTACTCCATATTGTAAGTTTAATAATCAAAGTCCCATACTGGACTTTCCATTGAGAAAAGTGACGCCCACACCATCAAATTTGCCATTTTCTTTAGTTACTAGGTAGCATCAGCCTTTCAATCTGCATGGTCCTGTACTTTGCAAATTCAATAATTGAGGTCTACTTGGAAGCTTCGCACTCTCATACACATTCCCCTGCCTTTTTCGTTTTTATTTCGGAAGTACTAACCATCCTTGCTGGATTCGGACTCATCGGATGCCTATTGTTTAATCTGAAATCCTTTTACTGGGTGGTGAGTTGGTTTGACACTGGGAAAAGAACTTAAAATTTAACTTTCATTTCATGTGAGTAAACTCGTTTTTTTTCTGTTTAGTATCCTCACCTTCTTTGGATAATCGTCATGTTTGACTTGGTGGCAATCATGTTCTCATTTGGTAGCTGGAGATACCTGAACATGAGCACTTATGCCAGAATGTTTGAAAGTGAGTCCATGATCTTTTGTGAGGGAAACTACGAGTACTACAACATCCTCTGGAATCGTCCTCCGAATTCTCGAGATCCGGAACCGAGACTCTGGGGAAAGTTGGAATCAACCTTGAGATGTTGCGGCTACCATCAGGCGGAAGATTGGCCAAAAGTCTGCAACGGAAAAGTCCCTCTCACGTGCTGTCGGAAAAGTTTGCTCACAAACTGCCATCAAAAATTGAGACCATGGAATGCGGGTGGTGGACATACTACGGATCCTTTGAATATCACATCCATTAGACACCTACTCTATCAAAGGTCCTGCGTCAATGTACTCTCCTTGGAAGCCAATAGTATTCAACGGGACTGGATCGTTTTCCCCTTCATCATTGCACTCTTCGATCTAATTTTGATGATCAATGGCAATCACAAGGCGAAAGAGATCTGTTTCAAGCTGCAAACGCCCCAAGGAAGGAAAGAATTGACACAATTTCGTATTCATTGTTGGAACAAGTTAAAATGCAAGTCAACGAAAGTGAGGCCTCTTCGCAGTGAAGACGAAAGCCTCCACAGCCCTCCCGGTTCCCGAACCCATACGTGCGGGTTTGTGACGGACAGAGAATCTGTGCAAGGACTGGACAAGACAGAGAGTAGCAGTGAAGGATTTCTACCGAATAACGCATCTTCTGCATCTGCAACCGTCAATCCTCAACCGATCCCATTCAAAAAGGGAATTTGAACTTTTCTGATGTTCATGTCCAACGGTGCCTCAGTTTTAGAAAACTCAAACACTTATTATCAGGAAGGACTCAGGTAGTCTTGGGTCGCTTCATTTTTTATTTCCAATCATTGTTATCAAAACTCGATTGTTGAAATTTGTTAATCGGTTATAAATGGGAAAGGGTTTCGGATCCACGTGCGCACTGATTCACGAAATGATTCTTTTTTGGCTTTTGATTGTTGTCAGTTGTTCCTTGTTCCTGAGGCAGTTTAGAAACGGAAACTAAGGCATCTCTCGCCATATTTTTCATTTTATTTTATCAAAACTCTAAAATAGAAAATAGATCATAAACATGTCAAAAAGCTTTAAAGGTGGGCTTCCCTGGGATGGTTGAGTGATTTTAATTGAAAATTTAGTACAATTGAACTCAAAAACTGAAGCGGTGCCGTCTATCCGTAAATTACGGGCACGTCAGGCGTAATTGTTTAAAAAGACGCTCGGTTTGGGAGGAAGTAAAGAATTATTTGCTTGGTTTTCAAACTATGGCCTTACGCACTTTTGACAATTCAACCCTTTCCTCACCCAACTTTACAAGTACGTACGGGATGCGGGGACGGATGGGGATGATAAAGGGAAGGAAACTAAAAAGCATATTTCCAGTTCATTGAATTTTGTTCTCCAATTCAACGAATCCTGGTAGTGCGGACGAGGATGGCTAATGGAAAAGAAATGTGCATTTGCAATAAAATCCTTTCAACTCTTTTGTTTCCCTATTTTTTTTTAGAATTTAAAATCGTGAATTCAGAAAGTCGGCGGAGAAAGTTGGAAACTGGGAAATTGGACGCGTTTCTATCAGACTTTCACACTTTCCTACGAGAATCTGCAGAGATCATTCTGGAGTGGGAGAACCAGCAGGAACCTCATAAGTCAAGTCTTAATTTTCACCTGTCTCTGTGCAAGGATTGACGATTCTCGAGTGCGTCTTGTGTGGATTTGGTCCGGTGTCCCTATAAATCTTGTCCCCCATTGTGTTTTCTCCCCAAAACTTCATCCAACTTCCTGTGTTCAATTCCTTAATCACAGGACTTCCAAACTAATTCAACTTGTCAAGCATTGTGTAGTACGTGGGAGGCCATTTTCATGTTTCCGACCCCAACCAAGCTCCAGCAGTCCTCTCCTTTGTGGGGCGAGGAGGATTAAAGAAGTTCAATTTCTTTTTCTTTTGGGAAGTTTTCATTAGGCATGCCGTCAGTTGAAGTGTCACAGAATCCTTAATTTATGGGTCCTAATAAATCTGTTCACCCGGGATTCATGCGGATTAGCCTCCTTGATATATGAGCTCACTGCAAATCAGTGTTAATTATCTAATGAGAGACTGGACAAGGAAGGAAAGTTATTTCACCCCTCTATATACCTTGCCCTCCCGCCGTGTCTTCTGCAATCATCGGCAATCGCATTTTGTTTTTATAAAACTTTCCCATAAACTTACGCTTATGCTCAAAGTACGACTGACTCTGGATCATGTGTGCTTCAGTATTCAAAATTAGATATACGATTTAGCTATAAATTACGCAGTCATGCCTTCTTTCTTGAGCATTCAGGATATTTCTGTGTCCAAAACTTTGGCGTTTTTGTGGTCAGTTACGTTACTCCATGATAATTAAGAACAGAAACTCCGTTTCAACAAGGAAATATGCTTGTTCTGCTCAATGCTGACTACCCCTTGTAAGAACAGAATTTCCGCAATCCTATCAACGGTTTGAGAAAAGTGAAGAAGCTCCAGTGGAATCGTTATACTCGGGAGTGGAGAAAGTTTTTTGCAGAATTAAAATTATGCTTGAATAATGGAGTGTGACCGTAATATATCAAATTTAATTAAGTAGAGGCGGAGCATCCTCATAATTTATTGCATCACGCCATATATCCTTTTAAGCTAAATCACCAATCCCGTGATGCTTAATAAGAAAAAAGTAAACAGAGTTCATAGCACTCTTTTACCACCACGATTGACATTAGACGCCTTACGACAAAACAAACCCACGAGTTGTGGTTTATCAGGGATGGAATCACAATTAAGTTTAGCAGAAATAAACTACGCAACAACGCACGTTAATGTGCGACTCTGTTGAGTTTGGTTGGCTTAAATTTAAAAATTAGAGGTGAGTGTACCGGACGTCAATAAAAAAACGCAGTTTGATTCCAAAACCTTTAACTTTTCTTTCCAGAACGTTTTAAGTTGAATCCAAATTAAAATATAATTCGTGGTGGACACGCGGAAATAGAACTTCTTATCACTTGAGTTCTTCCTAGCGTCATTTATATTGCATTCTCATCAGGAGACGATAAATTTCTTCTCATCTACTCCGAGCTTGCACAATCTTAGGCTTGTCATGTCATTGTCCGGATAATTACTCTGTTGTTTTTCTACGTCTCCATTCTCCATTCTTGAGTAGCGTCCTACTCTAATTAAATTGTCAACTCGACTCTCATGGCCTCTTTTCATTGGTAATTGAGAGTGCCAATTGGAGCAGATGTTACCCGGTGTAGAGAGCAAGTGCTGCGTGGACACGAGTTAATGCGAATGTGTCCGCCTGGGAAATTGCTGAAGTCGAGAGTGTCATCATCCAAATCATCATTTCTGGCTAATAAAAAGTTTTATGAGCTTGTATTTCAGCTAATCTAAACAAGTAACTTAATATGTGACAGATTTTGATCGAGGTAATAAAATTAATGAGACACACCACCAGCGTGAGGCCAAAAGTCAAGTCTCACGTCGTAGAAATCACGTTTTATTAACCTGAGCTACTGGGTCTCCCCTTCCAAAATTGTCAAAATAAAGTTCTTCGATTCCATCCCGACAGGATCGACATTCAAGTATTTTTTTTACAAATTGATTTCAAGAAGCAGTGTTAAAAATTAAGTCCATTACATATAGATACATCAATTAACGAATTTGTGAAATTGTGTCAAGTCTCAAGTATGAGCTTGAAGCTGTCTAGTTTTAAAGTGTAATGAAATTGGCTGGCTTTCTCTGTTGACGCCGTGCAGTCTGGCAGAGTCTAGACAGAAAACACCCTCTTGCATCATCATCCCCCTTCTTAAACCAAACTTCTCCACTTGATCCATTACGCTGTTACATAAGGAAAGATCTCATCTTTCTTCTGCCCCATTGTTCCCCCATCCCATCACGTTCACCTTATCACTCCCAGCCACTTGTTGTCTCGAAGTGGGAACCCTCACCTTTTCCTTTTCTGTTTACCTGAATTCGATATATTTCTGCCCCAATCGGTTCCCCGATTCTCGACTGCTTGAAATTTTATGGTCCTTGAGCTAAAACTTTACAGTGAAGGGTAAAAGGACAAAACAGGAAACTGGATACAATGCTCCCCTCGGTAAAAGAATAACGCCAAGTTCGACTGGAAATGCACCCCAAAACGTTTTCAAGTTTACCCAATCCTCAATTCCTTGTTATTTTCAGTATATCTTTTCAGGTATTTTCAGCCAGGAAGTATTGGGAGATAACACCTTACCTTTACCCTTCCCTCCTTTCCATTGTTATCCATTTGGAGTAAAAACCGTTCAAGGATTCTGATTTCACGGAAATTGAACTTGTCGAACTCTGCGTGTCTGCGGGATATTGCATGCAGTGCAGTTGCTTGTTACATTGTAAATTGCCCTCGTACAAAAAGTTCATTTTCCATCTCCCAATTATCAATTTCAACTGGAACACAAAAATATTCGGAAATTTAAATGAAGTTGGTTGGTTTGTTGGTTAGTGGCAAATTAATTATCAGCGTGGCAGATTTACCCAAGTTTCTCTCATCATAAAAACAAAGAGGGTAAACTCACATTCGGTGGAGGGATGAAAGATGTCGCAGGGTGCAGAATCGGTTCAGTACGGATCCCGAATAGGGAAACTGGATAGGGGAGGGGAAGCTTTAGCTTCTTTATTCGCTTCAAACTCTTTGTAACAATGAAATGGGACCGAGACGGCGACGGGTCCATAGGGGAACCCAAACCATGTGAAAGAACAAGCCAAGACAAGTAAGCAACAACGAAGAAAGATGCGATGCACGGCGGAACGGAGCCCTGCAGTTTTCTTAACGCTTTCACTTTCTCCTGACTTTCACAGCAGCCGAACGTCTTTGTTCTGGTCTGTGTGATCCACGTTTGGAAAAGATGCTGCTTGAAACAATAACCCAATTGATGTAATTGAAATGTCGGCTTGTAAATGATGACAAAATAAGTAAATGCACGATGATGAAACAATAATAATTGATTTTTTTTTTTGCATTTGATAATAAGGCTCTTTTGTTTATTTTATTACTTTTTGTTGTTGAACAGCTTTTGAATCTTATTTTTACACTTCAAACGAGAGAAAATAGGATTAAATGAAAGGATTCTAGTAATGTTTTGATTTTGAAATAATAATTTAAAAATTTGGCCTTAGACGGTAAGTAATAATGATTTAAATCTAATAATATAAATTCTACGAATCTCATGTACATCTGGTTTTGAAAGACGAATTGGGTTTGATGGATTTCCTCAAAGTACAACATAACGTGAGCACAATTTCTTCTTTGTTTAAAGAAAAATAAAATGCATGTGTGTATGAAGTCTCCGACTCATTTATTTTATTTCTAAGAGCTTGATGTGTAAAAAATAGTATAGAAACTACCTGTACATAATTCTAAATTAACTCCTAAACGAAATTTTATACAACAAACAGCAAGGATGTAAAAACTATAAATTGTGTGTTTGAGTCCACTCAATTCCTGGTTGGTCGATTTTAGGTTCAATAGGCGCTTGTTGGAATCGTTTTACAAGTCATTGTCCAATGACGTCATTCCTACTGCTAACTACAAACTAGCTTTTAATTTTAATTTTAATTTAATCATGAAAGACAATTGGTGAAAAATGGAAAAATGGAAAATTGACATCTTAATTTCAAATGATTAATAAGTTACCGTGTGCCTCACAAGCGAAAAATTTAGAAGAAAAAAACTAAGGCACCTGTCCAGGGTCCCTAATTTCAAATGATTCAAAAAATTTGCAGCGGAGGCTTGAGAAAGTTAAATCCACACTGTCCAAATTTAGTAAATCCAGGAACATTAGAAAATAGGGAAGTCTGACTAGGGGAAAATAAATTTAGAATGGAGGAAAGTATAGTAAGTAAAGATGCTAATCGAGATCATTGAATTTCAATTGACATCCAAACAAATCCATCACGAAGGAAAATTATAACTGAAACTCCCCAAGTCTTTTTAAGTTTACATGCAGCACGATCAGGAGGGAAATCTTAGGGAAATTTTACACAATAAAAATATATTTTAAATCTCGGCAAATTAATTTTGCTTGGAGAAAGTGGTCCGAGCCACTCTATCCAAAAACGGGAGGGAACGCAAAACTAGGAGAGAGAGAAAGAATTGGCTTATGGCACTAGTAATAAGAACCTAATGTGGATTTTGCAACTGTTCAACTTACATCATCACATTGCAAAACAAACTAAAAAAAAAACTAAATAATAATGACTAAATAAAGATACAAATTGAAACACATTGAATAAGTTCAGAAGGTTTGTGATAGATGTTTGGACCCTTTTGGGGTCCTGACGACAATGACGGAATGACTTGAAAGTGGACCTTGAAGGACGAGGAACTTGGACGAGCAGTATGACGAGGACGACTGACAACGGTGATGGTGATGACGAGCGGAAGACGCCATGTTTCATAAGTGACGCCGCAAGTACGCCACTCCGGTGACGAGACCTACCACGGCCAGCGTCGGCAAAGTTGCGAGTCTCAGGATGCAACGGACTCGAAATGACTCTCGTCGCTGGGATCGCTGACGCTGGATTGAGCTCTGAAAGCAAAAAGGGAAAAATTTAGTATAAATAAAATGTGAGAAAGGGTCCATGAATCTGGTTTGGTTCTTTGGATTTTTATAAAACTTGGAAAGTCATTATTAACAAAGAGATGTTTCCCAGAGTAGATCATAAAACTAAAATTAATGTCTGGATCCAAGAATCTTAAAAAAATTCGTAGACCCTCTCCTAGGCTTAGCATAACGCAATTTAATGATCCCTATTTTCTTGTTATCCGAATGTGCTCATCCTCTATATAGGAAACGTTAATTAAGAAACCGAGATGTGAAAACTACCTCTAAACACCTCATATCGTTAACTTCATTCCCGCACAATTACCCCATCGTTTTCTGCTTCATAAAATATTACCTTTTTCTAACTAAATCACAAAAAGGTGCGAGAATTGTTTGAATCCATAATATCTCACCTCAAATTCGAAAGCAAACTGATCTCCGATCCGCCTCAGATCCGCTCCAACTTGTTTCCATTCATTAACATGCACAGCCACTTTGAGTTCCCACTCGTCTTCCGCCTCTTCGTCTCGTGATGAGTCCGGTGGAAGTGGGAGCGGATCGCTGCGATTTCCGGCTGGTCGTCGACAGCGGCGTCTCGGAGTGTCGTTGACGTCGTCTGATGGAATAGCAGGAGTCCGTCGTGAGCCAAATACGCGGGATCTCTCAAAGGACAAGTCAATGGAGAAGCCATGATGGGATTGGACTACATCAGGA
>Ga0194135_10001683_pt1 | contig 13273 bp, 19 predicted proteins | sample LitLau_LLRF_2013_FD_134024 | JGI IMG/M metagenome (GOLD analysis project Ga0194135, IMG submission 134024) | Freshwater sediment microbial communities in response to fracking from North America - Little Laurel Run_MetaG_LLRF_2013 (version 2) | ecosystem: Environmental > Aquatic > Freshwater >...
AAAAAAACGATAAGTCTTTTGCTAATCACGCTAAAAAAACGATAAGTCCAATCAGACGCTAGCCGTCGATATTATATACAAAAGGGGCTAGTCGTGAAGAAGATTCACAAAATACTTTCTTTCACACAGAAGAGATGGTTAAAACCATACATTGACTTTAATACCACTCAGAGACAGTTAGCTACAGATCAATTTTCAAAAGATTTGTTTAAATTTCTTATCAATGCCTGTTTCGGAAAAAGCTGTGAAAATGTTCGTAGGCATCGTGATATTATAATGTGCAATTCTGGTGAACAAGTAATAAAACTTATTTCCAAGCCAACATTCAAAACCTTTCATATCATAAATGCGGGGGTTGCAATAATGGAGATGGAAAATCGCATTGTGTGTTTAAATAAGCTAATACATACCGAATTTTGTACGTTGGATTTAAGTAAACTAGTGATGTACAAGTTTCATAAGGATTATTATGGTGATAAGGCCCGGTTGCTACAAACTGATACTGATAGTTTAAGCTATCATATAAAGACCAAGAATATTTACAAAGATATGAAAAAGATGAGAAAGATGTTTGACTTTACTGACTATCCATCAGATCACTTTTAAATTCGAATAAAAATAAAAAAGTCATTGGAAAGTTTACAGATGAAAGTAACGGAAAAATCATATCAGAATATGTTGGTCTTGCTCCAAAAATGTTATCATTCATTGGTGAGGGAATATGGAAAAAATGTTATAAAGGTGTTAAAAAGTCCGTGGTTGATAGGGAACTATATCACAAAAAATTTAAAACAGTGATAATAAATCAACAAAAATTGAAATCAAAAATGAATTCCATTCGATCGTACAACCATAAACTTTACACTATATCAATGGTTAAAACTTCGCTTCATGCTTTTGATTCAAAGCGGTTCATTTTGGATGATGGAATAAATACGTTAGCACAAAATCATTAGGGGAAATTCACAGTTTCTGGTTTTTTATATTTAAGTATGAAAATCGTATGAATGAAATGTGGTTTAAAACCTCATAACTGTGAACGCACAGATTAAAATTTAGTTTTGGTTTTTAACACAGAGATGAAACATATTTGTAAGATTTGAAAAGATGTATGAGTAGCAAGTCGATGAGTCATTTGCGTCCATGAGTCATGGAATTTTCGGTAAAAAAACTGGTTTATTTGGTTTTTACCACATTTCATAGGATTATTTTCATTTGGTTTTTAATTGGAATATTTGGATTTCGCGCGAAAAAACTCAGCCATTTTCAACCGGTTTTTAATATTTTAATATTTTAATACTCAACTGTGAATTTCCCTATTGTTTGTTAACTGTTTAATTTAAGGTTTATTTATTTTTATGTAATAACTCAAACTAAATAACAATTATGATTTTATTAATATGTATAAAAAATTCACTGTGTAAGTATTATGAAGCTAACTATTTAATAAATCAATGTGTTTAGCCTATGTAAACTTTTAAAATAGATCCGATTTGTTTCCGGCATATAACACACTTTGTCTGGGTTCCCACACATTCAAGGCAGTAACTGAGATAGCTGCATGGAAGAACTAAATATTTTGACTCATTATTTTAGCAAATTTTACACGCATTTTTCTTGATGTAATCCATCCTCGCCTTGAATTCTACGATGTCATAATCATTTTAATTTATTTGATCATCTTGCACCTGCGCTTGGAATTTTTTTGGCATGTATTTAATATTTGTATAAACTCTCATCATACCATTAACAAAAGAAGATGGATCCCTCTGGATATCATCTTCGGTTAAGTCCACTATTTTTTGCTGTAAATTGAAATGAAAATCATAAAAGAAACAAATAATATATATTTTGGTTGTAGAAAGAAAATGAATTTGTCATTAAGCTCAGGAATTCCATAATATCATATACCAATATTGTAGGAAATACATCAATGCTCGGATTTTTTTCGGATATTGAGTACTTATTCAAATGTAGAAACGGGCACTTTCGTGAGTGAATGGCGTGCTTCAACCAAGGATGATCATAAAGAAACCAACCGTGTAATGCAAGTCCACAATAATAACAAATTACCCTATCTTGCTCCCCGATATAATAAAATTCACATTTTGCTACCTCCGGAAGGGTTTGAGTCTTTGAGCTTGGCCAGTTTTCAAATGTTTTTATCCTTTTACTATATGTACACATGGATGGTTTGAATATTGCATTGTGAATTGGAACCGCTGGTCTTATGTTATGAGCCATCTTTAAACTAATGCTTTTATTTGGGGTATTTTAAAAATCAGCGTCTTCGAATTCTTCGTTATCCTCTACTTCTTCGTCAGATTGTTGTTCTTTACTTATCCAATTGCGGAACTTTTGTTTGCAATCATAATCCTCAAGCGTTTGGCTGGAGCTCTGGGGTGTTGTACTTTTATGGTCTTTGTCTGTAAATTCTTTCCGGAGTGTTTTCCGAACAAATACTGCTGGTATATATATTTTTTTACAAATTTCCATGAAAAGATGAATTCTTTTCGGATGATTTGTCCACTTTAACCCTCTAGTAAGGAACGATACTAAGTCAACAATGTTAGTCCCAGGCTCTTTCTTTCCATTGAAACTAACTATTTAACATTATCCCAACGTATTAAATCACTGTTATCCCAGCACATACTTAAGATAAATGATGCTTCCTCTCTATATTTTTCAGGTATCGTTTCTAAAAACGGATATTCTGGCTAAATGTCTTGTTCTATTTCATTTTTTCCAGCACTGGGCATTAACTCACCACCAGTTTCTTTCTTGCTGACAGATACAGTCACTGCAATAGGATTTTTTGTGTTTGTGTAATTTGACTTTTACACTCACGGGCTTTGTTCATATATAACGCTAGTTTTATATCATCCGGCATAGAGTTTGAGTTTAGCAATATGCCATTTTGGTGTTCTTTTGTCGTAAAACTGTTTTCAACAACGTCTTTAGGGAGTGAATGAGAAACTAATGCTTTATACTCATGCTCAGAAATGAGTTTCATTTTCTTTGCCATCATAGATTTAAGTTTATTGAGATTATTCTGCCGGCTACAGTTCCAAGTAAGCTTAACAATGGTGCAATAAGCAAGGACGGTATTTTCCGTTTTTTCATCAGTTATCTTTTTTTCACGCTAAATGAAATGGCTTTTCGAGACGATTGACGAATGAATGTTTTATGATGACTCAAGTCGTTTTTCGTTTCATCTGTAAATTGTATGTTACCACGTAAAGTATTGAAAGCTTTTTCACTGAGAGCATCTATATTGTCTTCGCTTGCTTGTTAAATTAAAACTCTTTGTTTTTTCGCATTACTCGTAGCTAATTCCTTCAAAAAATTAATGTTTCTGGTTATTCGCTCACTCATGTTTCCTTCTGAATTTCACAATAGAATGTCCGCACTTTTATATGAGCACATTTAAGTAGATTCTCGTGAAAAGGGAGAAGAAAAATATTATGTGGAATATTTTTAATGCGTGATATTGGCAGTAATTTGAATTGGTCCTCCAAATTTATAACATTCAGGTTTTATCTGTATGATTTCAAAATTTCCACTTTTTGCTGTCCTTTTGTATCGACGATAGAATGATCAAGTAAGTCTTTTACCAATTCAGTAAAGCTTTGCATGAATGCGTTTACACTTCTCCAATTGATGCGATGCAAAAATCGCTGAGAATCCTGCACAATTGATTTATCACTTTCACTTAGTCTCTTGTAAGAATGTGTTGGCTTTATGAAAAAATGCTGTATTATACCAGAATCAAAGTTCAAAACCGCTGCTTCTTTCAAAACAAACTTTGACTTCATGTTAAATCCTTCAATTTCAAGTATGTATTTCATTGCGGAATAAACACCACTTCATCTTCACCAGGCAAGATGCAGCTACGAACTCGCAAGTTGTCATTAAATTTGGGGTGCAAGTTGATGAATAAATATAAAAATGGGTTTTCGGTTGCTTTTTTATAAGCGCTGATTAAACATTTTGGTTTCTCTGGCCAGATTTGTCAACCAAGATGCATAATCTGTGAAACGAAGGATGGTGACTTTAAAACGATGAAGTAGTGAGTATTCAAACGTATGTCTCTTGAGAATCTTCCTTGATGAAAGAGATTTTGTGTTATATAAAGTCCTGATTGATTACGATGAAGAACAGCTTTCGTGAACAAGTCTTGTATTTTTGAATGATTAGCACTTTCAGTCATCTGGTCATCAATAATTATTAGGGCTGGTTCATTATTATCATTAGTAGTATCAAAGTTCAATCCATCAACAAACGATATTTCTTTGTTACGGCTTTTGTAGTGATTTTCACCATATGATACTATCACATTGGTGGGAACGGGATTAAATAAATCACTTAAATTATCGATAAGCTTTAATGTAAAGGCTGTTTTGCCAGACATCGAAGCTCCACTTAATATTATATATAAAGGATGATTAAACTTGCACTCATCGTCCAAAATTATTTTGGAAGTCATTTCCATTCAACTTTTCACGCACATGTAGCAGCATAAAAGTATTTTCCCTATCAAATACTATCGATCTTCCTTGATCGTTACAAATCGAGACTGTTATGGTTTCAAAGTCTTTCCTAGAAATTAAAAAATAATATGGCAGTTTTAAAACTTTGTGATTGTACTTGTTTTCATCCTTGGTAAATTGAATCCGCCTTAACACTTGCTCATGCCTAAACGTATAAAACTGTGGATGAATGATGTCGGCAGAAATATTTAGGAAAATGTGATTTTGATTTATGTTTGGCACCGACTTGGCATATGATACTGAGTGACAAACTGTGTTTTATCTTAAACCCAAAATATCCTGCACTACTTCAGAAAATTTGATTTTACAATCTAGATTTTTCACTTTTACTAAGCCATCAGAGCCTCTTTAAACAGAAATATTTTCTGTTATATCTGACACATATTCATTTATTGTCTCTATAAAATCGGTAATAGACACATAGCACTTTTGTGGTAAATGAGTAATTCGAGTGATGGAAGCTCCATTTGTGTCAATGAACTTGAAAGTAATTTTTAAGTCAGCCTCTGATGATACTGTATATAGTTCTGAGGGATAACTTATTCCAAAAGAGCTACTTCATACTCTCCTTGTAAGGATATTCTTCGTGGTAAAAATATTTGAAAACTTGAAGAGTGAAATTGTTGAACTGAATCAGCCAAATATAATGGAATATAAAATTTCATTTTTACTTTTGATCTCACAATGAAACTGGAGGCAGTTCATTTATGTAACAGCTTCCCAACATTGAATCACTAACCTTATCAATCAGCTTAAATGTTGTGGGTTTTGTGTCGTGAATTTTATCTACTGTGTATATTTCGTTCGAGTAGGATGCTGAGTAATCTTTTTGAAAAGTAGATTTGGGAAGCTTAATTCTGACAAAAGCACCAGCGTTAATGCCTGTAGGTTTTTTCTACTTTCTACTGTACAAGTCGTGGTTGGTTTTCATCCAAACGTCCATTTCGTTGTACTTATTTACAGAGTTTGGTGCAATGCCAGCAGTTTTGTGCTTTGAGTTGTTATATGAAGACACTTTATCTTGAAGAACAATTATATACTTCCGACCTAGGAATTATCAAAGAATTTTTGCAAACGCTGGATTGAAGCGTTCAACTATACAGGCCTTTTTATCTGAATGTACAGAAAACATTTTTATATCATTATTTTTTTTAAAAGTTTCAAAGGTTATATTATAAAATTCCTATCCCATGTCGCAAGCTACGAACGTTGGTTTAACGTCCGCTTTTTTATAATGTTTGCAAATGCACTAGTCACGTCCAAACCTGTTTTTCTTTTAATAGGTTCGACGTAAACTTTCTTTGAAAACGTATCTATTACTGTTAATAGATATTGATAGTTTTTGTTCTGCTTTGCATGTTTATTTATAATAATTAAATCTGTCTGCCACAAATATTGTGAAGTGTGTACATTCACTTTACGTCTTAAAAACGTATGTCTAACCCTTTTGTGTTTAGTATAAGTTGATGAATGGCGTAAGGATTCAAAAATTTGACTACGTGGTATATTTTTGTGCACTTGTTTCAACCTTTCAACACAGAGTTTGCGTTGGTGTATGTGCTCAATACTTTTTCGTCCATTCTATTTTTATCTCCTTTAGAGGCTCTAGTTTTTACGCAGAATATAAACCTATCGTCAATATTCAAGATTCGAACGCAAAACTAGAATTTCGCAATTCTGGAAACTCAAACTAATATCTAGACATATTTGATAGTTTTCTTCACATACGAGTAAAAGTCATCAATGCTGATGGAAGCAACTTGGATGCCGCTGCTGAAGTTAGCACATCAAACAATTTTCTTCATTCACTCTTTTCTCAGTGTGATGTTAACATCAATCATCAGCATATATCATCCAGCAACAACTGGTATGCGTATGGATCATATTTTGAAGCGTTACTATCATCAAGCTTTGATAATATTGATTCAGTTGGACAAGAATACGCACGGAGGAGATCTAAAAGACCACAATCAAGGATTAAAAAAAGAGAAAAATTCATTTCATTATCAAAGCTGGTTGAATTTATTGGGAAATTGAGGTTTGACAACGGTTTGCAGTCCTGATATTTCTTAAATGATACTAGCATTACGATGTCGCTCACACGTGGAAGTGATTCATTTTCACTACTTTGTCCACCACCGAAGTCGGGGGATCCAAGCCTAGCACTTAAAGTAAAATTTTTGGAGGCTGGATTTTTTGTGAGGAAGCAAGTTTTGTATCCCAACATAACATTATCACATCAAAACCTGCTTTAAACAGGGTTATCAGCTCAGTATCCGCTTGTACTATCTGACCTAAAACAATTCACCATTCCGAGTGGTAATCAGACTTTTATAAAAGGGTTGTGTATTATCGCGAATTATTTTGGCTTTAGTCGCAAACTCTGCATTCAATGGTGACTACAAACTCAATCCGTTCCGATTTCATCACTTCAATCTGACCTATATATCGCTTACGGTGAACAACATACCTGTACCCAAAGGGGATCCAGTTGACAGTAAATGGGGCTCTAACTATGGAGAATCCCGGCATCATCGAGTGAATTCATTCATAAAATAAATACTACGTAGTAACTTATTTATTTTATTAATGAATTCACTCGATGATGCCAGGATTCTCCATAGTTAGAGCCCCATTTACTGTCAACTGGATCCCCTTTGCCTGTACCTATCAAAGGGGTGTCTTTACATTTTCAAAACCAACAACATCTTTTACCAAACTTTTTACTGCAATCTGGGTTGGGACTTACATCAGATAACAGAGGCTTGATTTTTTCCAGAGATGATTTTGCTGACGGGAATGTAATGTTTGCTTTTGATCTAAATCATCTTCAAGTATCAGAAACATCAAATGTTTTGGAAAATAGCGGTTCTGTACGCGTAAATTTGAAGTTTTCAACCGCATTAAGTGTGACACACTGGCAGTGTATGTTACCGAAAACATAAACCGTGTGATTAATTATCTAAACAAAATAAATATTTTTAAACCGACGCAACTGTGATGTCATTCATTCATTTATTTAACTATAAACGATATCCAATTCTATTATGAACATTCATTATGTCATACACACATGAAGTATCATAAATAAATTATTCATAACACAATATCGTCGAGTTATCAAAACTTGCTATATGAATTCATGAAAAGTTATGAAAAATCATGAAGGTTCATCAATACGTCATTTGCGTTTCTCATATTAGTACCATATTATGATGTTACTGTTTTAACGTTGTTGCAAAATAAAAATTAACACACAGAGACAACCAAACTACAGAATTTCTGGGGTTTGGGAGGCGCTGTGATATAAAACAGACGTAGAATAAAAAAGGATGTCATGATGACGATTCCGCAACCTATTTTGTTTAAAACAAGACTAATAAGACTTTCGTTAAAACTAAAAGAAATACACAGCGAGGTGGTTTAACTGACAACTTTGACTTTATTCCAATTGTCACATGGATAACTTACTGACTTTCCACGAATGCTTTTACAACAATTTACACTGACTTTTCACATGACCTCATCAATAACGACAAATCTTATTTAATCATACCAATCATTCACAAACTGATTCTTCTCCGAATGACCTGGCCCAACTCGTTTTTTGTTTCTTGCGTTGCGTTCACCATCATAAAAGTACACATTTGAAAATAACAATCAAAACACTTTTACATACTATGACAACGAATAAAAGTATCAACAGCACTACGTATTTCTACATTCTCCCACCATTGACCTTTGACATTTCTACAAACGGTCAATCTTGATCCACCTCCATCGGGTACAGCTTTTGTATTGGACAGGTGAAAGTTGACATCTGGATTTTCGCAACTGCTGATCGACTTATCCCATGTCGTCCAGGAATAAGCTTCATCACTCTTGCTAACGGCCAAATTCACTCTCTTCATGTTGTCCATCCCCAACAGTACAATGTCTCCTTCTTGAATCCCACAATTAGGCTTCATCTTATCTCAAAGATCCAAGGTACTCCACTCAACAGATTATCCGATCCCACAAAATTGGTGCCGTTGTCTGAATAGATGGTTTTGGGTCTTCCACGGCAAGCAATGAACCTTCTCAGTGACAACAAGAACGCTTCAGTTGATAATGAAGACACCAACTCCAAGTGTACAGCACGAACTACAGCACACATAAATACAGTGAACCATACTTTCTTGTTGGCATTCAGATGGAGAAATCCACCCAAATCAACTCCAACAACTTCAAAGGGTCTTTGCAGCTTTGTCATTAAATCTTCCGCATCGCTTGCATGATGCCACAATTTGTTTCACAGTCCTCCGAGATTTCAATATCCAATATTTTTCTCGTAAAATACACAGCAGTGTATTGATTCAAACATGTTTGATTTCCAGATGAACTTCACGAACCATCATCTGGACTAAATTGTTTTCACTTTGAAGAATGATAGGAAACCGGAAATTTTGCTCGTCATCCCTCATGATGATTTTGCTTCTCCTTCTTCTGATTCCATCTCTATCCTTTGTAGCATGTAATTGTAGCAGGAGACCTTCATGTTTGAAACTTGAACTTTGTACAACTCTCCATAAACATAACTCAGCTTGTTATTTTTCTTCTGATGTTGATTTTGGAGAACGTTATTTCTTGTCCAAAATAATTGACTTTCATGTCAAGATCCACACAGTAATTTTCACAACTTTCTTGAAAGATGAGTAACAAACCATGAACCACAGTCTCTCCATATTTTGATGCAGACTGGCAACAGTTACTTTCTTCTTCTCTGATGAAATAACTCCATGATCATAGTTGATTGAAGACACTGGCCACAACTGCTTAGATTAACAAAGCCATGATGGTCCCTCCCACCATCGTAATTCCAATAACTGCTCCCCATCACAGCGACGGGAACGAAGATCACCTGGGTTATCTTTTCCCAAAACATGTTTCGAATCTTCATTTTTGGTCAACTTTCTGATTCTTGAACGCGATTAAAAACAAACGTTGCCCAGTTTTCATTATTTTGAATCCAGTAGAGGGCATTGCTCGAATCAGTCCAGCAATGAGTGTCCACATCATGAAAATCCATTTCTTGTTTCGCATTTGACAACAGCCGGGATCCGATCCCACAAGCCAAAAGCTCCAATCTTGGAATGGTACTTTTCTTTGGAGCAACACTGGATTTTGCGATGATCAACTGTACATAATTTTCGGGTTCCCATTGTGATCTCAAGTAAATGCAGCATCCATACGCATCTTTGCTGGCACCACAGATAAGATGTAGTTGGAATTTGCTCTTATGCACAGACCCCTTCATGATCCATCTGGGAAAGTCCAATCTTGAGAGAGACTCCAAAGATTGCAACCACTTTTTGAACGTTTTTGCAACTTCATCAGGAACCGGCTCATCCCGATATAGCTTAATTTCACATAACTTTTGCAACATTGTCTTTGGAACAATTGTAACTGGAGGGACAAATCTGAGAGGATCAAATATCCTTTGTGCTGTTGAGAATATTTTTCTCTTCGTGATTTCTCCAGAAATGGTTTGAGCTCCAGCGATATCCGACTTCAGCTGATCTTTGTTCACATTCCACATGACTCCCAATATGGAAACGTCTTTTTCATCAGCCTGTTGCCTATCTTTGGAATTCCAGTCCCAGCCTCGCCGTTCAAACTTTCCTTGCTCCAAAATGTTGACACTTATAATTGCAAAATCTCTTGGTTTCTCTTTAGAATCCAAACTGGCCACAGTTGTCAACGTACATGCTTTTCTTCAAAAACTGTGCCAAAAGTTGATCCTCCAGCGGAGCACGATCCACATGATAATTCAGCGCTACTGCCAACAAAAATGTACTGGATGAGACTCCAAAAACCACACGGCAGTGACGAAAAGCTTTAAAATTCTTATTTCCTTTCTCCCACCAAAGAAATCGCAGGAAATCTTCTTTCTGCAAACTAATCTGGAGGACGGTTTTATTGATGTCAGACGTCACTCCAATTTTCCTCATTCTAAATCTAATCAGAATGGCAGGAACAAGCTCGATAAGCTTTGGCCCCTTCAACAAAGAATCTTTACCAGATGGAAGCCCTATTGACTTTGCTGATGCGTCAAAAACAAGACGTATTGGAGTCGTCTTGCTACTAAGATTGAATAATGGACGATGGGGCAGGTAGCTGGCGTTGTTATTCCATTTTTTTGGAACTTCTTAAATGGCTCCCAGCTGCTCCCACTCCAAAAACGCGTTTTCGTAATCCTCAACTTTGTTTTGTGACTCCAGTTTTCTTGTTGCTGATAACAACCTTTTCTTTGCAACCTCTAGGTTATTTGCCACAGGGGGATGACTCTCATGCCAGGGCAATCCAACTTCGTATCTTCCGTCGCCATTTACTTCAACGGACTTTTGAAATTGTTGCATTGCATCTTGGATCATCCGATCTTCAGTTTCGACTTGAGTTGGATCCCGAATCGCAAGCATATCTAACTTCCACAGATTTCGAATACCTTTCAGGTACATCTTTTTCCACGTCACTGATAACAATTCCATTGTTTCTCAAAACTTCAAGCCAGATGCCTTGAGGAACTCTTGAAATATGGCCACCGATTTTCTTTGCTTGAGAACGGTCAACTCCATCCCTTTCTTTAAGTTTACATCCAAAACTTGAACTTTGTAGATGTTGTGCTTTTGTTGTGTTGTTTCTGTTCCTCCAAATAGTCCATGAGCCATGAGTACTTCATCTTGCTTCTTTAACTTCAATACCTTGGCGGCTTTTGTTGAAACGTATGAAAATATAGATCCTGTATCAACAATGGCCCTGATGACCCGTTCCTCCACTCCATGCTTGATTTTCACAAGTAATGTTTGCAACAATACATTACTCACACAATGATTTAATAACGACGACGATGGATTCTTGTCTGCTACTGCTGCACTGGAACTCGAAATCCTCTCCTCGTTCTTGCTGTTGACATCTGGACACATGATGAGCAGGTGTTTTCTTTGACAAGCTGGACATTTCAATTTCAATTTTCACATTCTTGAAACATGGCCCCTTTTCAAACAACAGAAGCAAGCTTTTGATTCTCGAAATTTTACTTGCTTGAATTCCATTGACAGTTGCTGTGCCTGATAGCACCCCGAGCTCTCATGCTTCCTCAAACAAAAAATGCACTTGTCATCCTCTTCTTTTGAACCTTGCCCACTGTACAGATCCGCAGCTGTTGGAATGTCAGTATTCTTATCTTCTTTTTTCTTCCAAGAAGTTCTTGACTCTGGAATGTTGATTCCTCCCTTTTCCTCAAGCATCTCTCTGTGTCCTGATACTCATGATGATATCCTCAAAATCAATCTTGTCTCCAGCGTCACTTGTTTAAAACAAGACTAATAAGTTCGTTAAAACTTAAAGAAATACACAGCGAGGTGGTTTAACTGTTAACTTTGATTTAATTCCAAAATTGTCACATGGATAACTAACTGACTTTCAACGAATGCTTTTATAACAATTTACACTGACTTTTCACATTACCTCATCAATAACGACAAATCTTATCTAATCATACCAATCAATCACAAACTGATTCTTCTCCGACTGACCTGGCATAACGCGTTTTTCTTCCTTGCTTTGCGTTCACCATCATAAAAGTACACATTTAAAAATAACAATCAAAACACTTTTACATACTATGACAACGGATAAAAGTATCAAAAGCACTACTTATTTCTACATATTGACTTTCATATTGACCATGCTCTTTAACTTTGAGTTGTCATAATGGCATGAGACTTTGCACTCATAGTGACATCCGTTTCTAGTACCATAGTAATTTCGGGTCGTTTTGGAATCAGCTTAAAAAATAATATCCACTGCTTTGCTTTATGCATACTTGCTTGTCATGAAAATCTTTTGGCTGTGATGACCTTTGAACTTTGAAGAATTTTACATTTAAAGGACCAATACAATTTACGCACAACAGCCCTTCTTGGTTCCTTCCTCTTGTCACCTGATATCAGGAGTCGTTGCATGGAAGTTACTTGATACCAAGGAAGGTGAACTGTCACGACCTTTTTGTGCTGAAATAAAGAAAAAAACAAAAACAAAAAAACAAACAAAAGAAGAAACAGAAGAACGAAAAGAAAGAAAAAAAAGAAGAAAAAGAAGATAGAAAAAGAAATGGGAAAAAAAAAGAAAACAAAGAGAACAAAGAAAACACTGAAAGCAATGAGAGAAGAAAATAAAATACTGAAAGCAATGAATGAAGAAAAAGAAAATACTGAAACAATGAGAGAAGAAAAAGAAAATACAGAAAGCATTGAGAGAAAAAAAAGAAGATACAGTAAGAAATGAGGGAAAAGAAACGAAAACAAAGAAAATACAGAATGCACTGAGATCAGAAAAAAAGAAGAAAGAAGTAAGAAAAGAAGGAAAAGGATGAAAAGAAAGAACATAAACAGCACAGAAAGGGAAGAAGCAATGAAAGAAGTAAAATAAGATACAGAAAGAACTGAGGGAAAACAAAGAAAACAGAGAAAATTCAGAAAGCAATGAGAGAAGAAAAAGAGGATACAGTAAGAAATGAGGAAAAAGAAAATAAAGAAAATAAAGTCATGAAAGATATGAAAGAAGATAGAGAGAAGAAGGAGAAGAATGAAATAGATGAAAAAAAAACACATTAACAATAGAAAAAGACAATAAAACATAAAAAATACAGAAAGAAAATAAAACATAAAAATACAGGAGGAAAG